>ERZ777003.2009-NODE-2009-length-26314-cov-10.315968_pt1 | contig 26314 bp, 25 predicted proteins | sample MGYA00374956_ERZ777003 | MGnify/ENA primary metagenome ERZ777003 (study PRJEB29302, sample SAMN06268252) | bioreactor metagenome | isolation source: Joint BioEnergy Institute, California, USA | place: USA:Joint BioEnergy Institute, California, USA | collected... | reverse complement strand
CGCCGGCTGGCGGCCGCGACCGACGCGCGGCTGCACGTCGTCGCGGTCGCCGACGACACGCTCCCGATCGCGCGCACGCCGGTCGGCGCCGTCGGCGCGCTCGCCCGCTGGGACGAGATCGTCGCCGCCGCCAGGGCGCAGGCCCGCGACCTGATCGCCGAGCTGACCGCCGACGGGTCGGCGACCGGCGAGGTGCGCGAGGGCGGCGCGCCGGAGGAGCTCGCCGCCGCCGCCCGCGAGCGCGACGCCGACCTGCTCGTCGTCGGCTCGCGCCACTGGGGCCCGGTCGCCGCGATCGCGATCGGCGGGACCGCCGAGGAGCTGCTGCGCGGCTGCCCCTGCCCGCTGCTGCTCGTGCCGCGGCCCGAGGCGCGCTGAGCGCGGCCGGCCAGCGCGGCCGGCCGCCTACAGCGCCTCGAGCGCGAGGTCGGTGACGAGCATGTGCGCCGACAGGTGGGTGACCGCCAGCGGCGGGCGCGCCCGCTCGAGCGCGAGCTGCGGCGTCACGCCGCAGGCCCAGAAGACCGGCACCTCCCCGGCCGCGACGCTGACGGGGCCGATCGCGTCGACGGGATCGTCGAGGTCGACGCCGAGCGCGGCCGGGTCGCCGACGTGGACGGGCGCGCCGTGCAGCTGCGGGTAGCGCGCGCTGACGGCGACGGCCCGCTCGGCGTCGGCCGGCGCCAGCGGGCGCATCGAGACGATCAGCGGCGCCGCGAACCCCGCCGCGGCGACGGTCTGGCGCGTCGTGCGGTAGATCGCGCCGCCGAAGCCGCGCGCCTCGTAGCGGAGCGCGACGCCGCCGCGCCGCAGCGCCTCCTCGAGCGAGAACGAGCAGCCGAACGCGAACGCGACGAGGTCGTCGCGCCAGAGCGCGCGCAGGTCGCCGACGACGTCGACCGGCCGCCCGTCGCGGAAGACGCGGTAGCGCGGCAGGTCGGTGCGCACGTCGAGGTCGGCGCCGAGCTCCGGCAGGCGCGGGTCGCCGGGCGCCGGCGAGCGGGCGAGCACCGGCGCGACCGCCGGGTTGGCGTCGCACCAGGCGGCGAACCGCCGCGCCCACGCGTCCGGCAGCACGACGAGGTTGCACTGGACGCGGCCGGGGGCGACGTCGCGCGTCGGCCCCGTCCAGCGGCCGGCCCGGACCGCCGCGCGGTAGTCGGCGGGCTCGCGGGGCGCCGCGCTCACGCCCGCGACCCCGGCGCCGCGGAGGAGGCCGGCGGCGCGTCGGCCGGCGCCGCCGCCGCGGGCCCGTCGCCGCGCTGCATGATCTCGGCGTAGACGCGGGCGCGCAGCTCCGCGAACGCCGGCAGCGCCTTCGTCGCCACCTGATCGCGCGGGCGCGGCAGGTCGACGTCGAGGATCTCCTTGACCGTCGACGGCGGGCCGCTGAGCACGACGACGCGGTCCGACATGTAGACGGCCTCGTCGATGTCGTGCGTGACGAGGATGACGGTGACGCCGAACTGCTCGCGCACGCGCAGCACGAGGTCCTCCAGCTCGGCGCGCGTCTGCGCGTCGACGGAGGCGAACGGCTCGTCCATCAGCAGCACCCTCGGCTGGTAGGCGAGCGCGCGCGCGATCGCGACCCGCTGCTGCATGCCGCCCGACAGCTGGGACGGGTAGTGCTCCTCGAAGCCGCCGAGGCCGACGGCGCGGATCGCCTCGTCGGCGACGGCCGCCTTGTCGGCCACGTCGTCCTTGTTGCGCAGCGGCAGCAGCACGTTCCTGCGCACGCTGAACCAGGGGAACAGCGAGCGGCTGTAGTCCTGGAAGACGACGGCGAGCTCCGGCGGCGGCTCGGTCACCGGCGCCCCGCGCAGCAGCGTCCTGCCGCTCGTCGGCGCCAGCAGGCCCGCCATGCACTTCAGCAACGTCGTCTTGCCCGCGCCGGACGGCCCGACGATCCCGACGAACTCGAGCTCCTCGACGCGGAAGTCGATCCGCTCGATCGCGCGGGTGACGCGCCCGTCGCTCTCGTAGCTCTTCGACAGTCCGACAACCTCGAGCACGGCGTGCCTCCCTCAGTTGGTCCCGTCCGGGCGCACGTGCCAGCGCAGCACCCTGCGCTCGACGGCGCCGAACGCGATGTTCAGCCCGAAGCCGAGCAGCCCCAGCAGGAGCACCCCGGCCCACATGTCCTGCACGGCGAACTGCTGCTGCGCCTGGAAGACGAAGTAGCCGATGCCGTTCGTGCTCGCGACCATCTCGCTCGTGACGAGCAGCAGCACCGCGATCGACAGGCTCGTGCGCATGCCGGCGAAGATCCGCGGGCTGACCGCGGGCAGGATCACGAGCCGGAAGCGGCGCGCGCCGCGGAAGCCGTAGACGCGCGCGGTCGCCAGCAGCGTCGCGTCGAGCTCGCGCACGCCGTCGCTGGTGTTGAGCATGATCGGCCAGCAGCAGACGAACGCGATCACGGCGATCTTCGTCGTGTTCCCGATCCCGAAGAGGACGATCGCCGGCGGCAGCAGCGCCGCGGCGGGGATCGCGCGCAGGAAGCTGACGACCGGCGTCGCGATCGCGTCCGCGACGGCGGAGGAGCCGAGCAGGAAGCCGCCCGCGATGCCGATGGCGACGGCGAGCCCGTAGCCGGCGAACATGCGCAGCAGGCTCGGCACGACGTCGCTGCCGACGTGGGCGAACAGCCACGTCTCGCGGAACGTCGCGAGGATGTCGCCCAGCGGCGCGACCGCGTAGCTCTCGTTCGCGTCGGTCCACAGCCACAGGAGCGCGACGAGCGCGGCGGTCGCGCCGACCTCGAGCGCCAGCCAGCGGGCGCGGCCGCGCATCACGACCCCCTCCCCGCCCGCTGGGACCGGTGCCAGTGCAGGAGCCGCCGCTCCAGCGCGGAGAAGACGACGTGGACGAGCATGCCGAGGATCCCGGCGGTCACGATCAGCGCGTACATCTCGGCCGTCTGGCCGGCCGACTGGGCGAGGCTGATCGACTCCCCCAGGCCGGTGTTGCCGGCGACGAGCTCGGCGGTGACGGCGACGATGAGCGCGATCGCCGACGAGATCCGCAGGCCGGTCGCGATGTAGGGCAGCGCGCTCGGCAGCTGGACCCAGCGGACCCGCTGGATGCGCGTGAGCCCGTAGGAGCGGGCGGTCGCGAGCGCGACCTCGTCGACCGCCCTGACGCCGTAGAGCGTCTGGATCAGCATCGGCCACAGGCAGCCGAAGGCGACGAGCATGACGTCGCCCTCGAGGCTGGGGCCGAAGACGAGGATCGCGACCGGGATGAGCGCGACGCCCGGCACCGGGCGCAGGAACTCGACGGTCGGCCGCAGCGCGTGCCAGACGACGCGGCTGGAGCCCATCAGGACGCCGAGCGCGACGCCGGCGACGACGGCGATCGCCAGCCCGATGCCCGCGCCGGCGAGCGTCGCGCCGACGGCCCGCCAGAAGCCGTCGGTGCCGAGCAGGTCGACGAGCGTCGACAGCACCTCGGTCGCGGGCGGCACCTCGTCGCCGGGCACGAGCCCGACGGCGGGCGCCGCCTCCCAGGCGGCGAGGGCGAGCAGCACGCCCACGCCGCCGAGCAGCAGCGACCCCGAGCGGGTGCGCGGGAGCGCCGAGACGCGACCGAGCGCCGTCACGACGCCGGCAGCGGGTACTCGGTGATCATCGACCTCGCGTCGACCGGCTCCCTGATCGCGCCGGTGCGCAGCATCATGTCGGAGATCTCCTGCACCCGCTCCGGGTCGATCTCGTGGACCCAGATCGGCAGGGTCATCCTGCTCGCGACCGCCTCCGGCAGCCTCAGCCCGGTGACGAGCGCCCTGCGGACGGCGTCCGGATGCCTCTCGGCGTAGTCGAGCGTCTCGGCCCAGGCGGCGTCGAACTTCGCGACGATGTCCGGGTTCTCCTCGACCCAGCGCTCGGCGGCGACGATCGCGCCCATCAGCTGGCCGCGCGACAGCGGCGTGAGCAGGTGGCCGCCGTCGGCGAGGATCTGGCCGAAGAACGGCTCCACGACGCCGGCGGCGTCGACGCGGCCGGACTTCAGCGCGGCGGGCATGTCGGGGAAGGGGATCGCGATGAACCTGACCGAGTCGACGTCGACGCCGTGCTCGGCCAGCACGTCCTTGACCTGCGCGTCGGTGAACGACTTCAGCGTCGGCACCGCGACGGTCTTGCCGTTGAGCTCGGAGATGTCCCTGGGGCCGTTCGGGCCGGAGACGATGCCCTGGTAGTCGTCGTCGGCGCTCTCGCCGCCGCGGTCGACGGGCGCGATGCCGGTCAGCGGCAGCCTCTCCGCCTTGGCGGTGACGAGCGTGCCCCAGGTGTTGGCGCCGAGCTGCAGCTCCCCCTTGAGGATGCGCGGGAAGACCGTCGGCGCCAGGCCGCCGACGTCGAGCTGCAGGTCGATGCCGTGCCTCCTGAAGATCCCCTGCTCGACGCCGACGAAGACGGGCGAGAAGGTCGCGGCCGGGACGACGCCGATCTTGACGGGCGTCAGCTCCCCGCCGTCGCCGGCCGTCGTGGTCGCGCCGCTTGCGCTCGCGCTCGACCCGCCGTCGTCGGACGACCCGCAGGCGGTGACGGCGACGAGCGCGACGAGGGCGGCGACGAGCGCGAGCAGGCGCGCTGCGGTGAGCTGGCGAGCTGCCATGGAGACCTCTGCTTCTCGGGGACGACCTGGCGGCCGGGGCGCGACGCTCCCGGCCGCGTCCGCACCACACGGACGGCGCCGACTGTATACAGACGACACTTTCCCGTCAAGCGACGGTGATCGCCTGGACGTTGACGAACTCGCGGATCCCGAACGAGCCGAGCTCCCGGCCCCAGCCGGAGCGCTTGATGCCGCCGAACGGCATGCGCGGGTCGGAGATCGTCATCGCGTTCACGAAGACGGCGCCGGCCTCGATCGAGGCCGCCAGCCGCTTCGCGCGCTCGACGTCCCGGGTCCAGATGCTCGAGCTCAGACCGTACGGGGAGTCGTTGGCCAGCGCAAGGGCCGCAGCCTCGTCGGGGACGCGCAGGATCGCGGCGGCGGGGCCGAACGTCTCCTCGCGCGCGAGCGGGCTGCCCGCCTCCACCCCGCCGACGACGGTGGGCGGGTACCAGGCGCCCGGCTCCGACGGCACCTCCCCGCCGACGAGCACCCGCCCGCCGGCGGCGACGCCGCGCGCGACCTGATCGGCGAGCTCGTCGCGCAGGTCGACGCGCGCCATCGGGCCGAGGTCGACGTCCTCGCGCGGCGGGCCGAGCCGCAGCGCGGCGGCCTTGGCGGCGAACGCCTCCTCGAAGGCGTCGGCGACCGCCTCCACCACGATGAACCGCTTCGCCGCGACGCAGCTCTGGCCGGTGTTGACGAAGCGCGCCCTCACGCCGGTCGCGGCGGCCGCCTCGACGTCGGCGTCGGCGAGCACGATGAAGGGGTCGCTGCCGCCGAGCTCGAGCACGGACGGCTTGAGCGCCCGCGCGCATGCCTGCGCGACCGCGACGCCCGCCCCCTCCGAGCCGGTCAGCGTGACGGCGGCGACGCGGTCGTCGGCGATCAGGTCGGCGACCCTGCCGCCGGGCACGATGACCGTCTCCAGCAGCCCCGGCTCGACGCGCCCGATCAGCTCGGCGACGAGCAGCGCCGAGCCGGTCACGTTGGAGGCGTGCTTGAGCACGAGCGCGTTGCCGGCCATGAGCGCCGGCGCGGCGGCCCGCATGACCTGCCAGACCGGGTAGTTCCACGGCATCACGGCGAGCACGACGCCGAGCGGCGGGAACTGGACGTACGTCTCGCGGTGCTCGGTCGCGACCGGCTCGGGCGCGAGCATCGCGGCGCCGTGGTCGGCGTAGTGCTCGCAGACCCACGCGCTCTTGTCGACCTCGGCGCGCGCCTCGCGCAGCGTCTTGCCCATCTCGGCGGTGATGAGCTCGGCGGCGCGGTCGCGCTCGGCGCGCAGCTCGCGCGCGATCGCGCGCAGCACCTCGGCGCGCCGCTCGAAGCTCGCCGTCGCCCAGCGCCGCTGGGCCGCGCGGACGCGCGTCAGCGCCGCGTCGACGGCGGCGTCGTCGTGGAGCGGGTAGCGCGCGAGCTCGGCGCCGGTCGCCGGGTCGACGCTCCTGACGTGGGGTGCGGTGGTCATCTCGGCAGCCTCCGGTTGCGGGATCGGGCGGCCCCGCCCGGACCGCGCGGGCGGGCGAATTGCTGCCTACTGTATACAGATCTCCGGTCGGGCCGCCCGCCCTGTCGCCGCCGCGCAGCGCCGCCCTCGCCGCCGCGCTGGGCCGCCCCCGCCGCTGCGCGACGCCGACGACAACGCCACCTAGCCGCATCCGTCGCCTCCCCAGACGGCACATCCACCTAGCCGGATTCGCCGTCATCTGCCCCGCGTGCGACAACGCCACCTAGCCGCATCCGTCGCCTCCCCAGACGGCACATCCACCTAGCCGGATTTGCCGTCAGGGGCGGGGCAGCGAGAAGGCGGGCCGCCAGCGGCGCGGCCCGATGCCGTGGGCCGCCGCGCGGCGGCCGCGGGTCAGGCGTCGGCGACGACCTTCGGGGCCGCGACCGGGGCGGCCGCCGGCGCGCGGTCGCGCGGGATCAGCAGGCCGATCGCGCTCGCGACCGCCAGCAGGGCCGCGAGCAGCACGAAGCAGGCGGTGAAGCCGACCTCCGAGGCGACCCCGCTGACGCCCACGCCGCCGGCGATCACGGCGCCGACGACCTGGCTGCCGAGCGCGCCGCCGACCGTCCGCAGCATCGTGTTCATGCCCGACGCCTCGCCGACCTGCTCGGCCGGCGCCGCCCTCACGATCAGCGTCGACATCGCCGTGTAGGCGAGGTTGAGGCCGACGCCGTGCGCGATCGTCGTCATCACGACGAACGGCACCGTCGCGCCGTGCCAGCACGCCAGCCCGACGTAGCCGACGACCATCAGCGCCGTCCCGCACAGCAGCGGCAGCTTGGAGCCGAAGCGGCGCGCGAGCAGGCCGGCCCACGTGCCCGCGAGCAGGCCGCCCAGCAGCGCCGGCAGCATGAACATGCTCGTCCCCGTCACGCTCGCGCCGAAGCCGAAGCCGGCCCGCGCCGGGTCGACCTGGACGAACTGCGGCACGAGGTAGCCGTTCGCGTACATGCCGAAGCCGACGAGCACGCCGACCGCGTTGACGGGCCAGATCGCCCGCCGCGCAAGCAGCCGCAGGTCGATCAGCGGCGCGCGGCGGCCGAGCTCCCACCGCCCCCACGCCGCCAGCACGGCGACGCCGAGCGCGGCGAGCGCGAGCAGCCGCGGCGAGCCCCACCCCCACGTGCGGCCGTTCGAGACGGCCATCAGCAGCGCGACGAGCCCGCCCGTCAGCCCCAGCGCGCCGAGCCAGTCGAGCTGGACCCGCTCGCGCGCCGGCGACGGCGGCACCCACGCGCGCACGCAGGCGATCGAGACCGCCGGCAGCACGAGCCCGACGACGAAGATCGCATGCCAGGAGAAGCGGTCGACGAGCGGCCCGCAGAGGATCAGGCCGAGGCTGCCGCCGACGCTGAAGCTGCCGGCGATGACGGCGATCGCGAGCGGCACCCGGTCCTGCGGCAGCACGTCGCGCGCCAGCCCGTAGGCGAGCGGGAAGACGGCGCCGCCGACGCCCTGCAGCGCGCGCGCGAGCACGAGCGCCCCCATCGACGGCGCGAACGCGCCGACGACGCCGCCGGCGGCGAAGACGAGCAGCGCGACGATCAGCACCCGCTCCTTGCCGAACAGGTCGCCGAGGCGGCCGAGGATCGGCGTCGCGACCGTCGTGCTGAGCAGGAACGCCGAGATCACCCACGCGGTCGCCGCCGGGTCGGCGCCGAGCTCGGCCTGGATCGCGGGCAGCGCCGGCTGCACCATCATCTGCATGACCGAGTACGACAGCGCCGCCAGCGTCAAGCTGACGATGGCCCGCGTCACGGCTCAGCCGGCGGGGACGACGGGCAGCACGACGTGCGACGGCCGCGCGCGGTCGTGGAGCAGCCGCTGGCGGACGCGCGCCGGCGGCCGGTCGTACTGCGGGAAGCTCGTGCCGGCGACGTCGAGCCGGATGCGGTGGCCGGCGCGGAAGCGGTTGGCGGTCGGCCGCAGCGGGATCTCGTAGGCGATCGGCTCGCCGGGCGGCACCGGGGCCGGCCGGGCGTGGCCGTCGCGGTAGCGGGCCCGCAGCATCCCCTCGGTGACGCGCCGCGACCTGCCGTCGGGGGCGACGTCGGCGAGCGTGACGACCCAGTCGGCGTCGGGCCCGTCGACGGCGCCCCACAGCCGCACGACGATCTCGCCGACGACCTCGAGGTCGCGCTCCAGCGGGGCGCTCGTGTAGACGAGCACGTCGCGCCGGCGCTCGATCGCCTGCACGTCGATCGGCCCCTCCGAGCGGCTCATCGCGCCCGGCACCGTCGGCACCGGGTCGGCCGGGTCGGAGTCGAACGCGTCGGCCGGCTCGTCGCCGGGCGCGGCGCGCTCGAGACGCCCGTCGCCGTCGAGCCCGTTCGCGGCGCCGCCGCTGCGCAGATGCCACGCCTGCGGCCGCGCCGGCGGCGGCGGCCAGTCGTCGAAGTCGCGCCAGCGGTCGGCCCCCTGGATCCAGACGCGCACGCGCGGCTCCTCGAGCAGGCCGTCGTCCTCGCCCCTGAGCCAGTGGCGGTACCAGCGCAGCACGAGCGCGCGGACGTCGACGACCGCCTCGGGGCCGAACGCGTACTCGCTGTCCTTGGCCTCCACCGGGATGCCGTGCGTCCAGGGGCCGATCACGAGCCGCTGGTGGGCGCGCGCGTGCGCGGCGCCGGCGCGGTCGCGCAGCGCCCGGTAGTTGCGCGTGCTGCCGTAGCGGAACTTGTCGTAGTGGCCGACGAGGTGGAGCGCCGGCACGGCGATGTCCGCGAAGCGGCGCTGCAGGTCCAGCGGCGCCCAGAAGCCGTCGTCGTCGGGGTGCTCGAGCCAGCGGTGGAAGAAGTCGAACCACGGCCGCGGCAGGTGCGGCAGCTCGTGCAGCGGCTCGTGGTCGAGCCAGCGGGCCGGCTGCTCGTGGGCGGCCTGCACGGCCGCGCGGCGCGCCGCGTAGCCGGGGGTGCCGGCGCCCAGGCGCCGCTCGGGGTCCATCGCGGCGACGAGCGTCGCCCACTGGGCGGTGAAGAGCATGAACGCGCCGCCGGGGTCGTAGACGCAGCCGCGGCCGTGCGCCGTCCACGTCTGCATCGGCGCGATCGCGACGAGGTGCGGCGGCCGCTCGCTGGCGGCCAGCAGCTGCATGAAGCCGGGCGCCGAGGAGCCGAACATGCCGACCCTGCCGTTGCTCCACGGCTGGGCGGCGCACCACTCGACGACGTCGTAGCCGTCGGTCGCGTCGTGGAAGAACGGGTTGAACTCGCCGTCGGAGGCGAAGCCGCCGCGCATGTCGTTGATGACGACGACCCACCCCTCGGCGGCCGTCCGCTCGGGCTCGATCCAGCGGCCCCAGGTCGCCTTGCCGTAGCAGGTGCGCCCGAGCAGGACGGGGTACCGCCCCGCCGCGGCGGGGCGGTACACGTCCGCGCGCAGCACCGTCCCGTCGCGCGCGACGACGGCGACGTCGCGCTCGATCGTGACGGCGTGCGCGTCCATCGCGATCAGGCCCCCGCCGCGGCGCGCGCCCGGTCGAGCGGCTCGGGGTCGACCATCTCGCTCAGGTCGACCTCCTCCTCGATGACCCTCGCGTCCAGCAGGCGCCTCATCGACTGCTCGAGGTAGTCCATGTCGAGCTCGAGCAGCTCGGCCGGGCTGCCGTCGGTCTTCCTCGTGACGAGGTCGAGCGTCTGCTGGATGTTGATCGCGGTCGCCTCCGGCGAGGCCAGGCCGGCCTCCTGCGCCCTCTCGACGTCCGGCTGGACGCCCCTCGGGTCGTCGACGGCGGTCTGCCAGCCCCTCAGCGCCGCGGTCAGGAAGCAGGCGACGGCGTCCTTGTTCTCCTCGTAGAAGGCGCGGTGGACGGCGACGCCGTTGGCGGCCACGCCGACGCCGAGCTCGTTCGGGTCGAGCACGTCGACGTCGCCCGGCATCCTCAGGCCGGCCTCCTGCAGCTGCGCGATGTGGAAGAACGACTGCAGCGGGAAGACGTCGACGCGCCTGTTGAGGAGCGTGTCGATGCTCGGGTCGATCGACTTCATCCTCACGTCGTCGATCGTCAGCCCGGCCTGCTCGAGCATGCCGCGCAGCTCCGGCTCGAGCTCGCCGACCTGCTGGGTGCCGACGACGGCGCCCCTGAGCGCGCTCACGTCCGGCAGCGGCCAGTGGCTCCTGAGCGAGACGTAGCGGAGCGGATCCGACTGGTACGTCTGGGCGACCCAGACGATCTCGGCCCCGTTGACGACGGCGTTGATGCCCTCGCTGAAGTCCATCATCGCCATGTCGACGTTGCCCTGCGCGAGCTGCAGCGACGGGTTGACCGTCGGGCCGCCCGGGATCACCTTCACCCTCACGCCGGCGTCGTCGAAGAAGCCGCGCTGGTCGGCGACGAGGTAGCCGGTGTGCTGGGCGTTCGGGAAGAACGACAGCTGGAAGCGGATCTGCTCCCCGTTGCACCTCGGCGCCTCGGTCGACGCGGTCGTCTCGCCGGATGCGGCGGTCGCGTCGCCCTCGTCGTCGCCGCCGCCGCACCCCACGACGGCCATCGCCAGGATCGCCACGAGGGCGACCAGCCAGCGGATGCTTCGCACCTTACACCTCCTGGATTTGGACGGGTCGGGCCCTCACGAGGCCTCCTGCCGCACCGCCCACGGGAAGGCGAACCGCTCCACCAGCAGCAGCAGCACGTACAGGACGATCCCGGTCAGGGCCAGCAGCACGACGGCCGCCCACGCCCGCGCCGTGCCGAACGACACGAGCGCCTCGTGGATCTCGAAGCCGAGGCCGTTCTGCGCGCGCAGGATCTCGCAGATGACCGCAGCCACGAGCATCAGCACCGTCGTGTACTTCAGCGCGGTGAAGATCTGCGGCACCGCGTTGGGCAGCCGGAGCACGCGCAGCACCTGCCAGGGCGAGGCCCGGTAGGAGCCCATCAGCTCCAGCGCCGTCGGGTCGACGCTCGTCATGCCGCGGTAGGCGTACACGAGCATCGAGGGGAAGACGATGATGACCACCGTCACGGCCTTGAACCACTGCTCGTCGGCGATCCAGAGCGCGACGATCGGCGCGACGGCCATGATCGGCAGCGCGGCGACGGCGGCGCCGAGCGCGCTGCCGCGGCGGCCGAGCTCGGGCGGCAGGGCCGTCAGGCCCAGCGCGAGCAGGAAGCCGACGAGGTTGCCGCCGACGTAGCCGATCACGGCGGGCGCAAACGTCTCCCCGAACGCCTCGCGCAGCCGGTCGCCGTCGTCGCGGAAGGCCTCGAGGATCCTGTCCGGCAGCGGCACCGCGAACGTCTCCAGCCCGAACAGGTCGTGGAAGACGCGGTTCTGCCACAGCAGCAGGAAGACGACGAAGAAGGCCAGCGGCGCGACGACGGCGCGCACCTGGCGGCCCCGGACGCGCGGGCCGCGGCGGCCGGCGCGGGGCGCCGCGGCGGCGACGGCCGCGCCCGAGTCGGGCGGCGGCGCGGCGGTGAGCGACATCAGCGACCTCCCTGACGCATCGCGGGCTGCCACGGGGCGAGGACCTTCTCGGCCAGGATCACGGCCTGCGCCAGCAGGAAGCCGAGCACGAGCAGGACGAACATCGCCACCCACACGAGCGGCGCCTGCGCCGGGCCGAACGTCTGCGCGGCGAGCATGAGGTAGCCGAGGCCGGTCGAGCCGCCCATCAGGTCGACGAGCACCGAGCCGACGAGGCTCAGCGGCGCGGCGACGCGCAGGCCGCTGAACAGCATCGGCATCGCGGCCGGCAGGTCGAGGTAGCGCAGCGTCCGCAGCCGGCCCGCGTTGTAGGACTTCATCAGCTCGCGCGCGGGCGGCGGGGCCGACTTGAGGCCGCGCACGACCGCGACCGCGACCGAGAAGAAGGTGATGAAGGCGGCGATGAACAGCCGCGTGGCGGTGTCGTTCTTGAAGACGGTCTGCGAGATCGGCACGAGCGCGATCATCGGGATCATCTGCGCCGCCAGCAGGTAGGGCATGAGCGCCGACTCGATCCACGCCGCCTGGACCATCACGACGCTGAGCACGATCCCGACGACGGTGCCGATCGCGAAGCCCATGAGCGCGGTCGAGAGGCTCTCCCAGGCCGCCTCCATCACCTCGCCGAAGTCGGTGAGGAAGCGGTCGACGATCACGTGCGGATAGGGCAGCTTCGCGTTCGCGAGCGGGTCGTCGCCGGCCGCCACGAGCGCGGCGACGGCGTACCAGATCGCGAGCACGCCGAGCACGATCGCGGCCGTGATCGCGTGCTCGCGCGCGCGGTTGCGCTCAACCATCGAGCGTTCCTCCTCCCTGCCGGCGGCCGCCCGGCCGGCGGCCGGGGCGCGTGCGGACGTCCGTCATGCGTGCTCCTGGCTGAAGATCAGCTCGCGGATCTCGGCCTCGATCTCGACGAACCGCTCGTCGCGGCGAACCTGGTCGGTGCGCGGGCGCGGGATGTCGACGTCGATCGTCTTCATCACGCGGCCGGGCCGGGCGCTCATCACGACGATCCGGTCCGACAGCAGGACCGCCTCGGAGATCGAGTGGGTGATGAAGATGATCGTCGTGTCCGGCTTGCTGGCCCAGATCGCCAGCAGCTCGGTCTGCATCCGCTCGCGCGTCATCATGTCGAGCGCGCCGAACGGCTCGTCCATCATGAGGAACCTCGGGCCGAACGCGAGCGCGCGCGCGATCGCGACGCGCTGCTGCATGCCGCCCGACAGCTGCCATGGCCGGTGCTTGCGGAAGTCGGCCAGGCCGACGAGCTCGATCATCTCGCTCACGCGCCGCGCGCGCTCGTCCCTGTCGGTGCCGATCAGCTGCAGCGGCAGCGCGACGTTCTGCTCGACGGTGCGCCAGTCGAACAGGATCGGCTGCTGGAAGACGATGCCGAACTCGCGCGCGCGGCGCATCTCGTCGGGCGTGTGGCGCTCGACCTCGATCCTGCCGCTGCTGACCGGCTGCAGGCCGGCGATCAGGCGCAGCATCGTGGACTTGCCGCAGCCGGACGGGCCGAGGATCGAGACGAAGCTGCCCTTCGGCACGTCGAACGAGACGTTGTCCAGCGCCGTGACGGCGGAGGGACCGCTGCCGAAGACCTTGCTGACCTCGCTGACGACGACCGCGGATGGGCGTGCGCCGACGGAACCGTGGTCGTGTGCGGCCACGATGGCCTCCCTCATCTCGTCCTCCTCACCGGCAAACGTCTCCTCATCATGCCGACTGTATACAGATTACGATATGCAGCGTAGTCGCCATTTGTCAACCGTCACGCTCCGCGTGGAGCAGCTCCCGGGCGCCCGGTGCTCCATCCGGAGCAGGCGGGCACGCGGGCGCGGCTAGCCGCCGGCGCCGGCGGCGCCGTGCGCGGCCTCCGACCTCGCCGGCGCGCCCCCGGCGGCGGCCCCCGAACGGCCGCCGCCGGGGCCGCGCCAGCGCTCGATCAGGTCGAGGTGGATGCCGAGCTGGTCGAGCGCCTTGACGACCGTGTGGTCGATCAGGTCCGCGATCGTGCGCGGCCGGTGGTAGAAGGCCGTCACCGGCGGCAGCACGACCGCGCCGGCCTCCGTCGCCTGCGCCATCAGCCGCAGGTGGCCGAGGTGCAGCGGCGTCTCGCGCACGACGAGCACGAGCGGCCGCCGCTCCTTCAGGCACACGTCGGCGGCGCGCGCGATCAGGGTGTCGTTGAAGCTGTGCGCGATCGCCGACAGCGTCTTGACGCTGCACGGCGCCACGATCATCCCGTCGACGACGAACGTCCCGCTCGCGATCGACGCCGCGAGGTCGCGCTCGTCGTGGACGACGTGGGCGCGCGCCGCCACCTCGTCCGGGTCGCGGCCCATCTCGTGCGCGATCGTCGCGCGCGCGCCCCTGCTGAGCACGAGGTGGACCTCGACGTCGGTGCGCTCGCGCAGCACCTCGACGAGCCGCACCCCGTAATGGGGCCCGCTCGCCCCGCTGATGCCGACGACGACCCGCCTCACCGCGCCAGCGCCTCCCGGGCCGCGCGCCAGCGCGCGACCGTGCCGTCCGGATCGACGAGCGTGAAGCGCACGCCGTGCTCGAGGCGGGCGTACGGCGCCTCGTCGGCGCTCGCCGCCGCGACGCGCGCGTCGAAGCGGGCCAGCGTCGTGCCCGGCGAGCCGCCGTGGACCGGCAGCGCGCCGGCCTCGTGGACGCGCAGGAACAGCGCGTAGGCGACGCCGTCGACGACCGCCGTCAGCGTCGCCCGCCTGCGCGCGCGCAGGTTGCGCGTCGACGTCGACGCCGCCCAGACGGCGAGCGCGAGCCCGTCGTCGGCGCCGCCCGACGCGAGCGCGACCTCCCCGACGCTGAGCATGGCCTGGTGGGGCCAGCCGTCGTCGCGCACCGTCAGCAGCAGCAGCGTGAAGCCGGCGACCGCGGGATCGCCCGGATCGGCGGCCAGCAGCCGCCGCAGCGGCGCCGGCACGACCGGCTCCAGCGCGCGGCTCACGGGCGCGCCTCCCAGCCGAGGTCGTCGAGCCAGCGGCGGGTCGCCGGCTCGCCGCTGGCGTTCGCGGGCAGTGCCGACGACGACGGGCCGCTCCCGCAGCTGCGCCGGCGTGCGGCAGCCGGTCAGCTGGCAGACGGCCGTCAGCGCGCGCACGAACCGCTCGATCCAGCGGTCGAGCGCCGCGTCGCCCTCGAGCGCCGCCTGCAGCAGCGGCCGCGCGACGCCGACGGCGGTCGCGCCGAGCGCGAGCGCCTTCGCCGCGTCGAGGCCGCTGCGCACGCCGCCGGTCGCGATCACGGGCAGCCCGGCGGCGCGCGCGCCGACGACCGAGACGGCGGTCGGGATCCCCCACTCGCCGATGTCGTCGCCGAGCTCGGTCCCGCGCCGGTCGCCCTGGCGCTGCGCCCGCACGCGCTCGACGAGCGCGAAGCTCGTGCCGCCGAGGCCGCCGACGTCGAGCGCGGCGACGCCGAGCGCGGCGAGCCGCTGCGCCGTCGAGCGGGCGATCCCGGCGCCGGTCTCCTTGACGACGACGGGCACGTCGAGCGTCTCGACCAGCCGCGCGATCGCGTCCGCGACGCCGCGCGCGCGCCGCTCGCCCTCCGGCTGGACGTTCTCCTCCAGCACGTTGAGGTGGACGGCGAGCGCGTCGGCGTCGGCCATCGCGACGACGTGGCGCAGCTGCGCCGTCGTCAGCGGCGGCCGGCCGTCCTGGGCGACGAGCTGCGCGGCGCCGATGTTGGCGATCACGAGCGCGTCCGGCGCCTGCTCGCGCACGACCGCGTAGGTCGGCTCCAGCGACGGATCGATGAGCGCGGCCCGCTGGCTGCCGAGCCCGATCGCCAGCCCGTGGCGCTGGGCGGCGCGCGCGAGCGCGGCGTTGACGGCCGTCGCGCCCTCGTGGCCGCCGGTCATGCCGGCGATCACGAGCGGCGCGGCGAGCGTCCTGCCCAGCAGCGGCGTCGCGAGCTCGACCTCGTCGAGGTCGAGCTCGGGCAGCGCCTCGTGCAGCAGCGCGATGTCGTGCCAGCCGGGGGCGGTGAGGGGCTCGACGCGGGCGCCGGCGGCCACCTCCATGTGCTCGGCCTTGCGGCGTCGCAGCGTCTCGGACGACGAGGAGCAGACCGCCGCCACCGTGCCGCCTCCCTCAGTCCTCGACGGCGATCGCCTGCACCGGGCAGACCCGCGCCGCCGCCAGGATCCGCTCGCGCCGCTCCTCCGGCGGGCTCTCCTGCAGCAGCTTCACGAGGCCGGTCGCGTCATCGATGTCGAAGACGTCGGGCGCCTCCATGACGCAGTTGGCGTACGCGTTGCATCTGCCGAGGTCGACCGTGACTCTCACAGGAACACTCCCAGGTTCTTCGTGCCAAGCGTCGCCTGGTCGAGCACGACGTGGCGCTTGGCGATCTTCAGCTGGCCGTCGACGAGGCGCAGCACGTCGGTGCGCTCGCCGGCGATCACGTCGCTGTCGCCCCGCGTGCCGCGGCTGCGGAACAGCAGCAGGTTCGTGGTGACCGTCAGCTCGTCGTCGGCCGGGCCCGCCCTGAAGCGGAAGTTCGAGACGATCCGGCGCGTGAACGAGGGCGGGTCCTCGGCCCAGGCGACGTCGGTCTCGGTCAGGCGCCGCACGCGCAGCGACAGCGACGTCTTGTCGTCGTCGAAGTGGCGGCTCTCCCAGTCGACGTCGTCGCCGTAGCCGCGCCTGCGGATCGAGCGCACCGGCGCGACGTACTCGACGTCGTCGGTGAACAGCTCCAGCCACTCGTCGAAGCGGCGGTCGTCGAGCAGCGCGGCCTCGGCGATCAGGAAGTCCTCGGCAGCGATCCGCGCCTGCGGCGAGACCGCCTCGGCCGGCAGCACCCAGACGGACGTGCTCATGCGCGCTCCTCCAGGATCAGGTTCAGCCACGTGCGGTAGAAGCTGCGCGCGGCGGCTTCGTTGAACTTGCCCCCGTAGACGGTGCCGGGGCCGGGGAAGTCGGTCAGCGGCCTCGCCTCCAGCCCCATCGTGTAGTCGAGCATCACCTCGTCGTGGCGCGACAGGGCGGCGTGGGAGACCTCGGTCTGCGCCTCCCACTGCTCGGTGTCGTCCTGGTCGAACATGCCCGAGGACGAGAACGTCTGCGTGTACATCTTGCGGCCGAGCCGCTTCCACCACTCGGGCGCGTCGCGCTCGACGAGGTGCCACGACCACGCCTGCAGCCGGTTCGGGCCGGCCGGCTGCCAGAGGCGCAGCATCATGCCGGTCACGAGCCTGCCCTCGACCGGGATGAAGTTCGGGATCAGGAACGAGAGGTTCGGGAAGACGTTGCCGTGGAAGTTCCTGATCCGGTGCAGGAGCGCAAGCTGGTCGGGGTCCAGGCGGGCGCGGTACTCGTCCTCCAGCTCGGCGGGGAACCACGAGCCGGGCCTGTCGTCGTGGACGCCCATGCCGAGCCCGTGGCCGCCGCCAGCGTCGACGTGGTAGCCGTCCCTGCCGAAGTCGACGCTCCTGACGAGGCCGAGCCTCGCGAGGAAGGCGTGGGCGGTCGCGGTGTGGTAGGCGTCGGAGGCGAAGTTCTCCGACGGCAGCTTCCAGGAGGACGGGATGATCCAGCGCTGCGCCTCGCCGACCAGTTCCATCTCGGCGCGGCCGGCGAAGATGTCGAGGTACCAGCGCATGTCGCCGAGGTACTCGGCCAGCGACGGGCCCTCCTCGTCCCAGGTGGCGAACACGAGGCCCGCGTAGGAGTCGCAGCGGGCCTCGATCAGCCTCAGCCGCTCGCGATCGAGGCCGTCGGGCGGGTAGGCGGCGCGCTCGAACGGCGTGCCCATGAAGTTGCCGTAGTTGGCGAACGTGAAGCCGTGGTACGGGCAGCGCCACATCGACGTGACGCCGCGGTCCTCGCACGTGAGCTTCATGCCGCGGTGGCGGCAGGCGTTGAGGAAGACGCGGATCTCGCCGTCGTCGCCGCGCGCGACGATGACGGACTGCTCGCCCATCTGCCGCACGACGAACGCGCCCTCCTCGCGCAGCTCGGACTCGTGCGCGACGAACTGCCACACGCGGCCGAAGATCCGCTCCTGCTCGAGCCGGTAGACGTCCGGGTCGGAGTAGACGAACAGCGGGATCGTCCCCTCCTCCGGCCGGACCGTCGCGCGCAGGCGCTCGGTCAGGTCATCGACGTGGGTCGCGTACGTCAACGGTCTCTCCCTCCAATCCCGACGGTGAGACGACAGTATACAGTCGTCACTCCCTGCGGCAAGGGCGCCGCGCGCCACGGGGGCCGCCCATCAGCCATCGGCGCTGTAGCCCCCGTCGACGAACAGCACCTCGCCGCTGACGTACGCCGCCAGCGGCGAGCACAGGAGCGCGACCGCGCCGGCGACGTCGTCGGGCGTCCCCCACCGCCCGAGCGGGATGCGCGCCTCGATCGCGCGGCGGCGCCGCTCGTCGGCCAGCAGCGGCCCGGTCAGGTCGGTCGCGATGTAGCCCGGCGCGACCGCGTTGACGCGGATCCCGCGCGGCCCCCACTCGAGCGCGAGCGCCTTCGTGAGCTGCACGATGCCGCCCTTGCTGGCGCCGTAGGCGGCGCCGCGGCGGATCCCGAAGCGGGCCGACAGCGACGCGACGTTGACGATCGCGCCGCCGCCGTCGCCCATCGCGCGCGCCGCCGCCTGCGCGGCGACGAACGCGCCGCGCAGGTTGACGCCGAGCACGCGGTCGAACGCCTCGGGCGACAGCGCGAGCGCGTCGGCGCGGACCGTCGTGCCGGCGTTGTTGACGAGCACGTCGAGCCCGCCGAGCTCCGCCGCCAGCGCCTCGACCGCCGCGCGCGTCGCCGCCGCGTCGCCGAGGTCGGCGCACCGTCCTGCCCGGATGGTCCTCTCGACCACCGATCCGGGACGACGGTCGAGCGGCGCGCGCGTGATCGCGCCCACGACGGCGCCCTCGGCCGCCAGCCGGCGCGCGATCGCGGCGCCGATCCCGCGCGAGGCGCCGGTCACGATCGCCCGCATCCCCGCGAGCAGGCCCCGCCCCGCCGGCGTCGTCGCCGTCGCCGTCATCGCGCCAGCAGCTCCGCCAGCTCGAACGGGTCCCGCGTCGGCAGCGCGCCGATCTGGTGGAGCGCGTCGAGCGGGTCCATGTAGACGACCTCGCCCGCGAGCAGGCCGTCGTCGCCGAGCGGGAACTCGGCCAGCGCCTCGGTCACGACGCGCCGGCCGGTCGGCGGGATCCCGCGCCAGGGGCCGCGGTGGTGGCGCTCGACGCGCATCCGCGCGAAGACGCGGTCGCCGGCGTCGTGGAGCTCGACGCCGGCGTTGACGAGGTCCGGGAAGGCGGCGAGCATCGCCGCGTGGTGGTCGCGCACCGCCGACCAGCCGTCGAGCCGCACCCCCTGCGCCGGGATCGCGTAGCGGCACGCCGGCCCGAAGACGGCCATCGCCGCGTCGAGGTCCTGGCGGCTCTCGGCCGCCAGGTGGGCGCGCACGAGCCCGACGGCGGTCGCCACGGCCACCCCGCTATGCCGCCGCCTCGGCGTACCAGTCGGCGATCTCGTCGCTCGTCGCCAGCCACACGTCGTCGTGGGCGGCGATGTGCTGCAGCGCGCGGGCGAAGTGCTTGGCGCGGAACGGCTGGCCGACGAGGAACGGGTGGATGCCGATCCCCATCACGCGCAGGTCGCGGGCGCCCTCCTCGTAGAGCTGGTCGAACTGGTCGATCACCGCCTGGGCGAACTGCTCGCCGGTGTGGTGGTGGAGCACGAACGCCGGGATGTCGTTGACCTCGCTGCTGTACGGGATCGACAGCAGCCTCCCGCCGCCCGCGGCGAAGCGGTACGGCTGGTCGTCGTTGGCCCAGTCGAGCGAGTACGTGAAGCCGAGCTCGGCGAGCACGTCGAGCGTCCGCTCGGTCGAGGTGAGCGCCGGCCCGAGCCAGCCCCTCGGCGCGGCGCCGGTCGCCTCCTCGAACTGCTCGACGATCCCGGCGATCGCCGCCCGCTCGGCCTCGCGGTCCATGCCGACCCACCAGGAGGAGTTGTCGACCCCGTGGCCGACCCACGCCCAGCCGCGCCTGACGCCCTCCTCGACGATCTCCGGGTAGCGCTCGAAGACGGCCGCGTTCGTGATCGCGCTCGCGCGGAAGCCGTGGCGGTCGAGCAGCTCCATCAGCCGCCAGACGCCGGCGCGCACGCCGTAGTCGCGCCAGCCGTAGTTGAGCGGGTCGGGCACGAGCTCGGCGGTGAACTGGGCGAGGCTGAGCGCCGGCGCGCCGTAGCGGTAGTGCTCGACGTTGAGGCCGATCCAGACCGCGAGCCGCCTGCCATCCGGCAGCCGCGGCTGGGACCGGCGGACGATCGGCGAGTAGGCGAAGAACTGGTGGTCCATCACGCGCTCCTGGGTCGGGGTCAGCCGAGCAGCCGCGTCAGCGCGGCGCGCGGGTCGCGCAGCCGCGTGTGGACGACCTTCTGCTCGAGGTAGCTCAGCAGCTCGTCGCGCGACTCCTCGCGCCCGATGCCGCTGTTCTTGGCGCCGCCGAACGGCGTCCCGAAGTAGTGGCGGGTCGAGTCGTTGATCCAGACGTAGCCGGCCTCGAGCCGGTCGGCCGTCTTGTGCGCGACGTCGAGGTCGCACGTCCAGACCGACGCCGTCAGGCCGAGGTCGACCGCGTTGGCGAGCTCGATCATCGCGTCGTAGTCGTCCCACGGGAAGACCGAGATGACCGGGCCGAAGATCTCCTCGCGCGCGATCCTCATCTCCGGGCGCACGTCCGCGAACAGCGTCGGCTCCAGGAAGTTGCCGCCCTCCGGCACGCCGGCCGGGCGGCCGCCGCCGAAGACGAGCGTCGCGCCCTCGTCGACGCCCGACTCGACGTAGCCGGCGACGCGGTCGCGGTGGGCGGGCGTGACGAGCGGGCCGACGTCGGTCGCCTCGTCGTAGGCGACGCCGACGCGGTAGTCGGCCAGCCGCGACGCGAGCGTGCTGACGAACTCGTCGTAGATGCGGCGGTGGACGAGCACGCGCGAGTTGGAGCCGCACGACTGGCCCTGGCAGACGTCGAGGTTCATGCCGAAGATCGCGCCCTCGACCGCCTCCGCGACGTCGACGTCGGGGAAGACGACCATCGCGTTCTTGCCGCCGAGCTCGAGCGAGAGGTGCTTGACCGACCCCGACTCGGCCGCGCGCCGCTGGATCAGCAGGCCGGTCGGGACCGAGCCGGTGAACGCGATCCGCTTGACGTCCGGGTGGGTGACGAGCGTGTCGCCCGCGTCGGCGCCGCCGGCGACGATGTTCACGACGCCGGGCGGGAACGCCTCGGCGAACAGCTCGGCGAGCGCGAGCGTCGACAGCGACGTGTCCGGCGAGGGCTTCATCACGACCGCGTTGCCGGCGATCAGCGCCGGCAGCGGGCGCGTGGCGGCGAACATGAGCGGGTGGTTGAACGCCGTGATGCGGCCGACGACCCCGTACGGCCGGTGGGCCGTGTAGTGGAGGTTGCCGGGGCTGGCCGGGATCACGTCGCCGGTCATCGCCGCCGCCAGCGACGGCCAGCCGCGCACGTAGTCGTGGCAGAGGTCGACGTCGATCCGCATCGCCCTGACCGGGTTGCCGCAGTCGATCGCGTCGAGCATCGCGAGCCGCTCGCGGTGCTCGGCCAGCAGCGCGTCGAAGCGGGCGAAGCAGGCGGCGCGCCCGGCGACGCCGAGCGCCTCCCATGCCGGCTGCGCCGCCTTCGCGGCCGCGACCGCCCGCTCGACGTCGGCCGCGCCGGCGCTCGGCACCGTCGTCAGCTGGGCGCCGGTGGAGGGGTCGCGCACCTCCGCGACCGCCCCGTCGGCGGCATCGACGAACCTGCCGCCGATCAGCATCTTGAACTCGTGCCCGGCGACGTAGGTCGCGATCGGATCCTGGACGAGCGTGTCGGTCATCGGTTCCCTCTTGGTCGGTGCGTCTCGGTCTAGAAGCCGGGGGTCAGCACGTCCAGCAGCGCCGGCTGGCCGCGCTTGACGGCCGCGATCGCATCCCGGAGCCGCCGCGCGAGCGTCTCGGGATCGCTGATCGGGCCGTCGGCCCAGACGCCGAAGCTGCGCGCGAGCCCGGCGAGGTCGACGGGCGGCTCGGCGAGGCCGGCGCCGACGTAGCGGTTCGCGTCGCCGTGGCCGCGGCGGCGGCCGATCCGGGCGGCGTGCTCGACGGTGTTGCCGTACTGGCGGTTGTTGTTGACGACGATGAGGACGGGCAGCTGGCGCTGGGCCGCCGTCCACAGCGCCGACGGCAGGAACAGCAGGTCGCCGTCGGCCTGGAGGTCGACCGTGATCGTGCCCGGCTCCTGCGCGAGCGCGACGCCGATCGCGCCGCCGACGCCGTAGCCGAGGCCGCCCCCGGACGCCCAGCCGGCGTACTGGCGCGGCCGGTCGAGCGCCCACTGGCGCTGCTCGAGCCTCCCGTTCGTGCCGCCGCCGAGCACGAACCGCTCGCCCGCCAGCGCGCGGCCGAGCTCGAAGATGACGCGCTCGAGCGGGACGGCGCCGTCGGCGGTCGCGTCTCGCGCGGCGGCGGCCCAGGCGCGGCGCGCCTCGGCGATGCGGCCGCTGGCGGCGGCCGTGCGGGCGGCGACGAGCTCGCCCGGCAGCGGCTCGGCCCGCAGCCGCGCCAGCAGCGCCGCGACGACGAGGTCGGCGCTCGCCGTCACCTGCCGCTCGGCCGGCGCCAGCGGCTGGTAGTCGTGCGCCCACGCGCGCAGCTTCAGCGGCGCCAGCGTCACGTTGAGCAGCTGCAGCGCGTCCTCGCCGGTCTCCTCCAGCCGCGCGCCGAGCGGCCCCTGGAGCTCCTCGACGTCGAGCGCGAGCACGACGTCGGCCTCCTCGAGCAGGCCGGGCACGCCGGCGCCGGAGAGCGGGTGGCCGCTCGGGAAGGCGTGGCGGACGCCGGTGTCGACCACCGGCGCGCCGAGCGCCTCCGCGAGCGCGACGAGCGCGGCGAACTGCTCCGGCGCCTCGCCGACGTAGCCGGCGAGGATCACCGGCCGGCGCGCCGCCCGCAGCCGCTGCTCGAGCCAGGCGACGTCGGCCGGCGCCGGAGCCGGCGGGCTCGGCACCGGGTAGCGCCCGATCGACGGGTGGACGTAGCCGGCCGGCAGCGCGTCCTCCTGCAGGTCGACGTCGTAGCAGAGGTAGACGGGCCCGCTCGGGAGGCTGCGCGTCGTCGTCAGCGCGCGCGCGAACGACTCCCCCACCGACGCCATGTCGTGCGGCTCGTCGTCCCACTTGACGAAGTCGCGCACGATGCTCGCCTGCACCGAGGCGGTGTGGATCCAGTCGATCCACGGCCGGCGGTTGGCCTTCGACTTCGGCCCGGTGCCGCCGATCAGCAGCATCGGCACGCGGTCGCACCAGGCGTTGTAGATCGCCATGCTCGCGTTCTGCAGGCCGACGACGTTGTGCAGCAGCGCCGCCATCGGCCTGCCGGCCGCCTTCGCGTAGCCCTGCGCGATCGAGACGGCGACCATCTCGTGCATGCAGAGCGTGATCGCCGGCGCGCCCGGGGTGTGGACGAGCGAGTCGTGGATGCCGCGGAAGCTCGCGCCCGGGTTGAAGGCGACGTGCTCGATGCCGGCCTCCATCAGGTGGGCGACGATCGCGTCCGAGCCCCAGCGCAGCGCCGGCGGCGCGGCGCGGTCGGCGGGCGGCGCGTCGGTCGCCGTCATCGCGCCGCGGCCCCCACGACGGCGAGCTGCCTGGCGACGACCTCCAGCAGCTCGTCGGAGTTCGTCTCGTAGAACATGAAGTGGCCGTTGCCGTGGATGCCGAGGTCGGGCAGCCAGACGAGCTCGACGTCGGCGCCCCACGCGCGCAGCATCGCGACCGTCCGCTCCTCGATCTCGCGCGTGTGGGCCGGGTCCTCGCCGCCGGTCAGCAGCCGGATCGGCTTGCCGGCGAAGCCGGACGGGTCCTCGACCCTCGGCAGCCCCGGCTCGACGCCGAGCCGCTGGAGCAGCATCCGCGGCGGCAGGCCGACGAAGCCCGCCCGCATCGCGTCGACGTGCGCCATCGGGAAGCGGGTGCTCGTCGCGATCCCCTGCTCGTAGATGTAGGGGTCGCCGTAGAGGTTCATGACGCGCCGGTCGACGGTGTTGCGCACGCCGGTGTCGACGAAGTCGATGACGGCGACGGCGCCGTCGTCGGAGACCACCCTCGACCTGCCCGTCATCGCATTGGCCGGGTAGGAGCCGGCGACCGACAGCACGCCGGCGACGAGCGCCGGCTCGAGCTCGAGCAGCCGCCAGGTGACGGCGCCGCCCATCGAGTGGCAGACGATCACGACCGGCTCGGCGATCACCTCCGTCAGCAGCGCGCGGTAGCCGTCGACGACGTCGGCGTACGTGATCTCCAGCCCGTTGCGGTTGCCGGAGCGGCCGGTCCCGGGCCAGTCGGTCACCCACACGCGGTGGCCGCGGGCGGCGAGCTGGTCGGCCCAGCCGACGCGGCCGTCGGGCGTCGCGCGCCAGCAGGCGCCGGTCGCGCCGCCGCCGTGGATCATCAGCAGCGGCGGGCCCTCGGCGGCGTCGGGGCCGAGCAGCTCCCAGTAGGTGCCGGTCCTCGTCTCGTGGCCGACGCGGGCGCGCCTGCCGGCGGGCGCGCGGTCGGCGGGAATGGTCGATGCGGTCGTCTCGCTCATGGCATCAGGAGCCCGCCGTTGACGTGGATCGTCTGCCCGGTCACCTGGCGGGCGGCGTCGGACAGCAGGAACAGCGCGACGTTCGCGCAGTCCTCGGGCCTCGGGATCTCCCCCAGCGGCATCTGCGCGCGGACGTGCTCGACGCCCGCGTCGCCGCCGTTCATCGCGCGGAAGCGCGGCGTGTCGGTCGGCCCGGGGGCGATGCAGTTGACGCGCACGCGGCGCGGCGCCAGCGCGCCCGCGAGCGAGCGCGTGTAGGAGATGACGCCGGCCTTCGCGGCGGCGTAGCCGGCGCGGTCGACGGCCGACATGATCGCCTGGCCGGAGCTCGTCAGCACGATCGCGCTGCCGGGCCGCCTCACGAGCGCCGGGATCGCCGCATGGCAGGTGAGGTACGCCGAGGTGAGGTTGAAGCGCAGCTCGCGCTCCCAGGTCGCCGGGTCCAGCTCGACGGCGTCGCCGAGGACGGCGCCGCCGACGGTCGCCAGCAGCCCGTCGAGCCGGCCGTGGCGGTCGAGCGTCGCCGCGACGGCCGCCTGCAGGGAGGCGAGGTCGGTCGCGTCGGCGGCGACGAAGCTCGCCGCGCCCGGCAGGGCGGCGATCCGGTCGGCCCCGGCCGGGTCGATGTCGGCGACGACGACCGCCGCGCCGTCGGCCGCCGCCAGCCGCGCGGCGGCGAGGCCGATGCCGGAGGCGCCGCCGACGACGAGCAGGACGCGGTCGCGCAGCGAGCTCACGCCAGGAACGTCTCCGGCGGGGTCGGGCCCCACGTGTTGATCGTCTTCGTCATCCGGTCGCCGGCCTCCCATCTCGGCGGCACGTAGCTCGCCTCGTCGGCGATGTGGGCCATGTCGGCGAACAGCTCGACGCGCAGCCCGGACGCCGGGTCGACGACGTACGTGAAGAGGTTGCGCCCGGGCCCGTGGCGGCCGGGGCCGTACTCGACCTTCCAGCCGTGGGCGGCGAGCCGGTCGAGGATCGGCTGGTAGCACTGCCAGCCGGCGAGCTCGCAGCCGAGGTGGTGGAGCTCGCCGCGCGGGCCGGGCCGCACGCCGAGGTTGTGGTGCTCGGTGGCGACGCGCATGAAGAAGAGGCCGTCGCCGATCTGCTCGGAGAGCTTGAGCCCGAGCACGTCGCCGAAGAAGCCGGCGGTCGCGGCGGGCCGGTCGCTCTTGAGGTTGACGTGGCCGAGCCGCCGCGGCCCGACCGGGCCCGGGGGCGGCGTCGGGAAGGCGAGCGCCGCGCTGGGCTCGACGACGAGCGGCAGGCCGGCCGGGTCGGCGAACGCGAGGCCGCCGGCGGCCGTCGGCGCCGGCGCGGCGCCGGCGGCGCGGGCCCGCTCGGCGAGCGCCGCGAAGTCGTAGCCGGGGCCGGCCTCCCAGGTGACGGCGCGCAGCTGCAGGGGGCCGCCGCCGGAGGGCTCGAGCACGATCGCGGTCTGGCCGTGGGGCCCGTAGTCGCCGTCGCAGCGGACGGCGATCCGGCCGTCGCCCTCGCGGTGGAGCGAGAAGCCGATCCCGTCGGAGAGGAAGGCGGCGGTCGCGTCCGGGTCGGGGACGGCGACGGTCACGCCGGCCAGGCGCCCGAGGCGGTCCCGCGCCCCGAAGACCTCACCATCTCGCTCCATCGCGATCACTCTCTCACCATCGCGACCGCCCGTGGGACTTTTTCCTACCGGCGAGTCGGTTACGCCGGGGACGCGCGCGCCGCTCACTGGGCCGCCCCCTCCGCGATCGCCGACAGCGCGTCCGGCGGCGGCGCCGCGAACGGCTTGAGGCGGGTCAGCTCGCCGAGCTCGCGCCCGCGGCCGCTGGCGCGCGCGGCCTCCAGCGCGGCGCTCGCGAGCGCGAGGTCCTGGATCGCGGTGCCGACCGACTTGAACGCGAGCAGGTCGCGGTCGTCGCCGCGCTCGAGCCGGCGCCCATCGGCGGCCGCCGCCATCCCGACGATGCGGTCCTCGGTCAGCGCGCCGGACGCGAGCGCGTCGATCACGTCGCCGGACTCGAGCCTCACCTGGCGCGGGTCGTCGACGAGCAGCGTCGCCGCGCGCCGCAGCGTCGCGCGGTCGAGCTCGCGCAGGTCCGGCCGCGTCGAGCCGATCGACAGCACGACCGCGCCG
>ERZ777003.2007-NODE-2007-length-26340-cov-7.209739_pt1 | contig 26340 bp, 13 predicted proteins | sample MGYA00374956_ERZ777003 | MGnify/ENA primary metagenome ERZ777003 (study PRJEB29302, sample SAMN06268252) | bioreactor metagenome | isolation source: Joint BioEnergy Institute, California, USA | place: USA:Joint BioEnergy Institute, California, USA | collected... | reverse complement strand
AGAAGGCGTTGACCAGCACCGCCACGCCGGCGCCGGCGCTGCCGCCCGCTCCCAGCGCGCCAACCAGGGAATGGGCGTAGGCGTGGTCGCTGGCCTTGACGCTCACCGCCTGTTCCCCGCCGGCGGCGGCCTGGTTGCCTGCGGGATTGACGCGTGCCCCGTCCGCCACCAGGGCCCTGGTGGCTCCGCCCACGATGTTGGTAGTCGTATTGCCGGCGACGCCGGCACCGGCGGCGACGCCCGCGTTGACGGTGAACGCCTGGATGCTGTGGGTGGACGACGCGTTCACCGCCACGCCCCGCACCTGTTCGGTTTCCAAAAGGTCCCGCACCGGAGGCCGCCAGTCCGAGGCCGGGTCAAAGCTGTCCCAGTCGACCAGGCTTTTGAGATCGATCTCTTCCCGCAGCCGCCCGGTGGCCACCTTGAGGCCGCTGCCGCCCTTGGCCAGCGCGGTGACCGACGTCCCCTCGCCCCGTACGGCGGCCAGGGTACGCCCTTCGATCTGGTTGACGCTGATGGAAAGCCCCGCGCCGGCTCCGGACAACCCTACGCCTGCCGCCCCGGCCACGTTGGTGATCACGTCGTGGCTTTCGGCGGTGACGCCCACGTCGTTTTCGGCCACGACCCGCGCGCCGCCGTCGATCAAACTCTCCGTATTGTTGTCGATGAAGTTGGTCGCGCTTGAGCCCGCGAGGCCGGCATTGGCGCCGGCGCCGGCGCCCGCGGCGATAGTCTCGATGGCCTGGACGGAAACCGCCCGCACCAGCAGGCTGGCCGCGCGGACCGCGCCGTTGCCGGTGCCGGCTAGGTGCGCCCGTACGGTGCTCCCGATCCGGTTGACGCTCACGCCCGCGCCCAAGCCGGCGGCCCCGAAGCCCCCGGCGAACTCGCCCGCGTGGGTGCGGACGGAGGATTCATCGGACGCGGCGATTTCCACCTCGGGGTAACTGCCGGGGCTGTCCGTGTCCGGGCGCACCCAAAAGTCCCCGCCCTGCCTGCCCGCGATCGCCTCGGTGGTGTTGGCCACCGTGCTCGACGCGCCTGAGCCCGCCAGCACGCCCTTGGCCGCAACGCCGAGCCCGGCCCCGGTGACGTTTAGGCTGCTTTTGCTCGAGGCGGCGACGGACACCTTCTCCCGCGCGGTCACGTCCGCGTCGAGGAGGGTGGCCCGGGTCGTGTTGCCCACGTTCGCGTAGGCGACGGCGCCGCCCACGGTCCCGGCGCCGGTGGCCGCCTGGGCCTGGAACGCGCCGGCGTCTACGCCGGATTCGTCGTCGGCGGCCGCGTCGAGTCGCCCGACCTGCCACGTACCCGCCGCCACGTCCGCCAAGGTCTCGTTGTCGACGCGGGCGATGGCGACCGCAAAGCCCACGGCCCAGCTGCCAAAGCCCCCCGACGCGCCCAGGGCCCTAAGCTGCGACCGGTTGGCGGCGTGGATCGAGGCAGCCCCGCCGGGAACCGTCACGGAGACACCGTAGGCCGCGGCATGCGTCCTGTTGCCGATCTTGTTGTAGCTCACCGCTGCGCCGCCCGAAGCGGAGCCGCTCCAGCTCACGGCGGCCTGGCCCGCCAACGTGTCGATGGCGGAAACGTCCTCCGCCTTGATGGAAATGGAGCCGGCCGTGACGCTGGGGGTGGAGCCGCCGGGCTCGCCGGCCACCATGGCCGCGGTGGTGTTTGCGATCTCCGCCCAGGCCACGGAGCCGGCGCCCGCGGCGCCCGGTGCGAAGTCGCCGGCCACGGCGACGGTCTTGAGGGCCGACGTGTTGGCCGCGTCCACTTCCAGGGCGCCTTGCCCCACGTTCACGGTCACGCCCTCGACCCGGGCCGTCGTCTCGTTGCCTAGCAGGTGCACCGCCACGGCAGCGCCGGCGGCGGCCCCTCCCCAGGAGACGTCCACCTGGCCGGCGGCGGCCAGGGAGGAGCTCGCGTCGGCGGCTTGCACCGAGAGCGCCGCGGCAGCCGCCGTCTTGCCCGTGCCGGACCCCACCTGTGCCGCCGTCTTGTTGCCCACGACCGCCGACGCCGAAGAGCCCGCGACCGCGTTGCCTTCGGCCACGGCCGCCGCGGCGGCGAAGGTGCTAAGCTCGGTCTCGCTTCGCGCCGCCACGGTCATCGCTCCCGCGGCGGCCACGTCCACGTCCCAGACGGCGGCGGTCGTCTCTTTGGCCGCGTCTTGATGGGCGACGGCCAAGCCCGCGGCGAAGCCGCCGGTGCTCACGTTAACTTGACCGGCCAGCGTCCATCCCTTGGCCTTGTCGACGGCGCTCACGGTGACGGCGCCCGCCGCGATGTGCCCCTCGCCGGTGTCCGTCGCTCCCGGATCCTGCGTTCCGACATCCCCCGCTGCGGCATTTCCGGCTCCGGACCGGATGACCGCGGACGTCGTCGTCCTGATCTTGTTGACCGTCACCGACCCGGCGCCGCTAAGCTGCGCCCGGGGGCCGGCGGCCACGCCGACGCCGGCGCTTAAGGAGAAGATGTCCGCCTGCGACGTCGCCTGCACCAGCACGTCGCCGCCGGTGCTGATGCCGGAGTTCGTGATGGACGCCGTAACCGTGTGGGCGATCTCGCTGTAGGTAAACGACGTGCCGAGGTTGCTGGTGCCGCCCTGAAGGACGCCCGCCACGGCCACGATGGATGTCGCCCCGTCGGGGGCCGTGGCCCCGTCCCGCACCTGCGCGGCGGTGAAATCGAAAGGCTCCTCCTCCGGGCAGTCGGGCCCCGTGCAGTCCTTCGCGTCGATGACGGCGTCGAGTTCTGCGTCGTTGCCCGCGTCGGTCGCCTCCACCGTGACGCTGCCCGTCGCGCCGGCAACGATCGAGTCCTCGACCACGGCCGACGTTGTGCCCGTCACCGGGGTGATGAGAAACGCCCCGGCGTAGGACCGGCCGTTCTGGTCGGTCACAAACGCCCCCATCCCGCCGCCCGTGGCGACGCGGGTCCCGGCCACGGCCCGCACCCGCAAGCCGGCCAAACCGGTCAGGGTCGACCCGCGCACCGCGGCCTCGGTAGTGTTGTCGACCTCGTTGTAGCTCACCGCCGCGCCGAAGCCCGCCTGCCCGCCGGCGACGAGGGACCCGGCCCCCGCCTGGATGCGGAGACGGTTGTACGCCGTCAGTTCAGCCTGGCCGCCGGTCTGGGCGGCGCCGTCCATGGCGGCCCGCACGGTGTTGCGGTTGAGATTGATGGAAACCGACCCGGCCACGGTCAACGCGAGATCCGCGTCGCCCGGTCCGTTGTAGGCCGCGCCCACGCCGGCGGCCACCTGGTCGCCCCCGGCCAGCGCCCGCAGCATCAGCTGCGGCCCGCCGACCGCAGAGCCGGGGCCGGTTTCGATGGTAGTCGAATCCGACACGAGGGCCTGCACGGCGGTGGTGATCTCGTTCACCGCCGCCGCTCCTGCGAGGGCGGCGTCCATCCGGTCGCCGGCGTTGGAAAGGAGAAGCGCCCCGGCGCCGCTCACGGCCACGACGCTCGTATCGCTGACCGCCTCGACCGCCGCCTTGCCCGCCCCGTCCTGGGGAAACGCCCCCGGCTCCGTGAAAACGACCCGGGCGTTCTTGAGGACTGCTTCGACCGCCAGCCGGGCGTTGTTGTACGACACGCTGCCCGAGACGCCAAATCCAAACTTCGGCAGCTTCTCCTTTTCTGCTCCGCCGCCCGGCCTCGCGTCCGGCAGGACGCTCTCGCCGTCCAGCGACGCGGCATCGCCCGCCTCCTCGAGGTTCGCCTCCGCCTGCCGGGCCCGGAAGTCCGCCATCTCGATGCCTTCTTCGAGGCGCTGTTCAGCCCGTTTGACGGCCGTGGGGCTGTCCTTGGGCGACTTGGGCGGCTCGGCACCAGCCACCGCGCCGGTCACCGAGATCGTCTCGATCCGGCCGTCGCCGCGTGCGGTCACCGACAGCCCTTCGACCCGCATAGTCCCCTGCTCGTACGTCTTATCGCCCCTGGTGTCGTTGTCGCCGATGAACGCCTGCACGTTGGCGGCGATCTCCTGGATGCCGACGCCTGCGCCGAGGTTGCCGGTCTGCGCCCGGGTGAGGCCGCCGGCGATGGCGACGCTGAGCAGCGTGTCCTCCGCGTGGACGCTGAGCTGCTGCGCCTCGACGCGGGCCGTATTGTCCACCGACGCCTGCGTGTCCGCGTTCACCCGCACCAGCCCAAAGTTGCCGCTGATGCCCCAGCCTCCCATGGCCCGCCCCGCCGTCGGCACGATCAAGTACAGCTGTTCCCGGGAGGCTGCGGTTACCGAAACGGCGGCCGGCCTTCCCGTGTTGCCATCCGCCGGTTTTACCTTGGCCCCGGCGGAGACGTACGCCTTGGTGGTCGTGGCCACGTTGAGCTGGCCGTAGGCGGCGCCTACGACGGTCGCGTCCGGGCTTTGCCCGCCGAGGCCCCCAAACGTCAACGTCAGATGGCCGGCCCCCGACGCCGCGCCCGCTTCCGACTCGGCCTCGACGCTCACGGGCGCGTCCCAGCCAATCGTCCGGTCCTGCCCCAGGATGTTGCCGCTCGGCAGCTCGCTCGTCCGCTTGAGATCGCCGAAGGGCTTAACGTTGACCGTCACGTCCCGGCCGATGTAGGCCTGGGACGTCGTGCCGAAATTGAGGACGGAAACCGATCCCGTGAGCCCGAGCTCCTTGGCCTCGCTGGTCGAGTTCACGAAACCCGTCAGAAACCCGTTGGCCACTCCCAGATTGCCGTTAAGCTTGGCCGTGATGTCCGAGAAGCTGTCCCACTTGTTCCACGTGGCCTGGTAGGGCGCGGCCGCCCGGGAGCGAACCCCCAGCGTCGCCGCGGTCACGCCGGCCCCCGCCCCGATCCACGCCCGGGCGTCCTGCGCGTAGTTGCCGTACCCGATCGCGGCGCTGAATGCCAAAGTCGCATCGGGATTGCGCGGGTCGTTTTTGCCGGGCGACTCCACCCCGGAAGTCGCCTGGTTTTGAATGGCCGCATGCTCCACCTCGGCCGCGACGACGACTTCGCCGGCGTCCACCGTCACGCCGTCGCCGAGATTGGCCCACGCCTTGTGGCTGCTTTCGGCCACCGTCACCGTGGCCGCCGCCTTGGGCTGCTCGGTCACGCCGCTGCGCTCATCCAGGCTCAAGTTGAGCTTGTCGAGGAGCTGTCCGACCTTGGTGCCGTCGATGGCGCCAAAGGCCGTCCGCACCGCAAAGCCCGACCCGGCCGTCGTCGAAGCCTCGATGCGGTCTTTGCGCGTCAGGTCCGCCGCCTCCACCGTCACGGCGCCCGTGGTCACGTCCGCGCCCAGGGACGCAACGGCCTCGGTGTTGGCCTGCGAGTACGCGAAGGAAACGCCGCCCCGCCCCTGCGACGCCGCCAGCACCGCGGCGCCCGCGGCGAAAGAGTTCTCGTTCACCGCCGCCAACGACAGGCTGTTGTGGATGTTCAATGTTGCTCCCTGAGCGATGGTTGCCTCCGCCGACACGTCGGAGACGGCGATGGCCACCGCGAAGTCGACGTCCCGATCCCGGGAAACCGTGCGCACCGCGATGTCCATGGTCGCCTTGTTGTGGGCCGCCACCTCAAGGTCCTCAGCTTCGATGGTGACGCCGCCGCCGACCGTCACCGCGGCCCGCGCGGCAAGCTCACCGTAGACGGCGCCCAAGTCGGCCACCTGGACGGTGCCGGACGACGTGCCGGTGGAGTGCAAGGCCGTGCCCGCGCTCGAGCCGGCGGCCAGGCGCACGCTGTCCGCCTCAAGCAGCGCGCTGCCCTTTACGTCGACCTCCGCCGTGGCCTTGGCGCCCAGGACGTTGATGTTCTCCAGCATGATGCTCTCAAAGAGATTGACCGTGGTGCGCAAGATGTCCCGGGGGTCGGTCACCGACCAGACGTTGTCGGCTTTCGCCTCCGCCTCGATGTCGATGCTCCCGGCCCTGATGGCGGCCCCGTCGATGGTGATGCTCGCCCCGGCCTCAAGCCACGACACTACGGGCGTCTTTTCGTCGCTGGCGTGGGCGGCCCGCAAGGTGACGTCGCCCCGCTGGGCGGTGCCGCCGGCTTCCACGTCGGCCCGGAGCTGGCTGCCTTGGGTCAGCGAGATGGACCGCCCGGCCGCAATCTCGATGTCGCCGGCCGCCACCGCCCCGGCGCCGTGGACGGCGATGGCGCCTCCGACGGTGACGCTGTCCTGGGCTTGAATGCGCACGGTGCCGTTTTCAAAGGCGAGGCCCGGGCTGCGGGTAAGCCCGTTTAAGTTGACCACCTGGGAGTAGTCCGGCTGCCCCACGTCAAACACCGCGCCGGACAAGATCTGGCCGCCCACGTCGACGGCGCCGGCATGGATATCCACGTCGCTGACGGCGTTGATCTTGCCGGCCACGGAGATGTTGCCGCTGGCGGAGATGGGCACGCTGCCCGTCAACACCTGGTTGAGCCCGGTGGGCTGCACTCCGCCGCCCAGCACCACCATGTTCATGAAGTCCGTCGTGGGCGTCATGAGCGACACGGCGCCCGCGTTGATCTCGCCTTCGGTTCCCACGATGATGCCGTGCGGGTTGAGGAAGTACAGCTTGCCGCCGATGGTGCCGTTTTGGATGGCGTTGACGATGCCGCTTATCTCGGAGGCGCTGTTGTGGACGAGGTTGACCAGCGCGGACGTGCCGGAAGGCAGGTGAAGGTTGACCGTATGGCCGGAGTCGACGCTGAACTCGGCGAACGAGTTGACGCCGGCGTCGCTGTACACCGTTCCGGTGGTGACGTCCGTTATTGAACCGTTGGTAGTGACGGTGGTTTCCGTCCGGCCGTCGGCCACGACGCTCGCGTAAGCGAGATCAGCCGCCTGTCCCGCCAGCATCGCGGCCAGCACCGCCCAGGCGATGACGCGGCGCAACATGGGATACGCCTCCCGGCTCTCGGCGAACGAAGGCGACCCGCCGGAGGCGTCGCGGCCGCGCTGCCCGCTAGCCTCGTACTCATCGAAGGCGATAAGGTGGAAGGTGCCCGGTGCGCCGCGGAATGAAACGGCTCTTTATGGAAAAAGAGTACCTCGTTTCCGGGCGAATGCAATAGGGTGCCGGCACCCCAAATTGACGTCCCGGCCGGGAAACGGTTAGAAGTTGACCTGCACCCGCACGGTGAAGGGCTCCCGCAGCCGCTCGTCAATCGGGCCCAAGGGAAATCCCGCCGCCAGGCTGACGACGGTCGACGGCACCGGGCGCCAGTCGACGCCGACGCCGACCGACGTAAAGGAAACCGGCACGAAGGCTCCGGAACCGGGCCCGTGCATAAAGCCCGCCGCGTGGTCCGCAAACGCGTACAGCTCCAGATGCTCCTCCGGCATGCGCCGGTACTCCACCTCCACGGCGTACCCGTGCTCGCCCGCACCCGCCCCGCTCCGCACGCCCCGCACCGTCCCGGCGCCGCTTAGGTGGAACATTTCGTCGGTGGGCATGTCGTGGCTCAGGGCGTACTGGAGCGTCGCCCGGGCCACCCAGCGGCTCCCGCCGGCGGGGTGGTACCAAGCCCCCTGGGCCGAAAGCGTATACTTGGAGAAAAAGTGCACCACCGGTTCCTCCGACAAGACCGAGACGTGGTAGGACCCGCCCCGCAGCGATTGGTACAGCGCCCACGCCGCGCCCTCGCCGTGGGTTTCGGTGCCGTGGGACGCGGTTACGCTGTAGATCCGCTTATCGATTTGTTCCGCCCCGGAGACGTAGGTCGTGACGTGTTTGGACGCGATCTCCAGGCTTCCCACGGCCGTCGTCGTCTCGGTGACGGCCAGCGGCTGGCTCAGACTGGCCGCCGTCAACGTCACCTGCTGGTGGATGGGCGTCGTGTCCCCGTCAGGCTCCACGATGTCGTCGGTCCCTACATGCTGCGTCAAACCGACCCGCCGTCCCTGGATCCCGTAGGGCCGCTGGTAGCTCACGCTCCAGTGCAGGTGCGCGCCGCCCACCGAGGCCACCAGGCTCAACGGATCCCGCATCCCCGACAGGCTGTTGTTTTGCCACCCGATGGTCGCGTGCCACTGCTGCCCCCGGCCGACCGGCGGCTGGACGACCACGTGCCAGTCCTCCCGTTCGGTGTCCTGCACGTACACCGTTACGTCGGTGGTGCCGAAGTCTTCCCCCGCGGCCAGGTCCGCCCGGAGCTTGACGGTATTGGTGCGGTTAAAGTACTTGATGGCCTCATCCAGCCGTCCGAGATTCACCAAGTCCCCGGGCCGGGCGCCGAGGCGCTCAAGCACGTACTCCTCACGCGTCCAGCGCAGGCCCTCGAGGTAGATCCGCCCGATGCGCGCCTCCAAGAGCTCCACCCGGACGACGCCCCTCGAGATGTCCTGCTCGGGCAAGTACGCCGTCGCCAGGTAGCCCTTGGCCGCATACAGGGCGTCAAACGCCGCCGGGATGCCGAGAAGCTCCTCCACGGTCCAGGCCGCGCCTTCGTAGCGGGCCCGGATGGCGGCGATTTCAGCCTCCGACAGCAACGCCGACGGGGCCACGTCGAGCCGCTCCACATAGACCTTGCGCTCGTCCTGCGGGCCGGACGGAGACCCATCCGGGTCCATGGCCGCCGCAACGGCAGGCGACCCGGCCGCGGATCCGGGAGCCGTCGCCGCGTCCTGGGCTTGCGCCCGGACGCCTGGCGGGGCCACCGTCAAAAGGGCGAGGAGCGCCGCAACGGCTAGCCGAGCTAAAGGGGCCGGCAGCGCCCGCACCGGCGCCGGCGCCGCTTTGTCCATGGTCCTATACCGCATCGGCCGCAGCCTCCTCCCCGCCGGTGACACCGGCCAGTTGGCCGACGGCCGGTTCGCTCAACTCGCCGCTGATCTCGCCGGCCAATTCGCTGCCAGCCTCGTCGCCTGCGCCTTCATCCGCGCTTTCTTCTGCGACTTCGTCCTCCGTCTCATCCTCGTCCGCGGCCATGGGACCGGCAAGGTCGTGCGCCGCCGCCTGCTGCCCCATGTTCTCCTCGCCGGACTTTTGCAGGCCCGGGTTGCCCATGAGGGATGAGGCGTCCTTGCCGTCGGAAGCCTCGAGCCCGCTTTTGTCGGAGCCGACCCACCAGGAGTACGGCACGCCCGCGCCGGCGACATGCTTCGGGTCCGGAAGCGGGTCCTCCGACGGCAGCGGCGTTTCGTCCTCAGCCTCATCGGGATCGACGGGCGGCCCGTCGCCCTTCACCGCTGCGGGCGGCGCGCCCAGGGCGACCGTATTGACCGACTTCAGGCCGGTGGACACGGGCTTCAGGACGAGCGCCACGCCTTCGGGCGTCTTCATCATCTGGACGCCCGGAGTGACAAGGCCGGCGTTGATGGGTCCCGTCCGGTTGAGGATGAACACGTAGGAACCCGGGTCCACGTCGAGGATGACGACGTCCAACACCGGCGCGCCCACCGTCATCTGGACCGAGCCCTTGCCCGTGCTATAGAGCGTGACGACCTGGACTTGGTTGACGCTCTTGGGGTCGGACGTGTTGCCCCTCAGGTCGATGTCGCCGCCCGCCTGCACGGTCAAAGCCGGCGTGTTGATAATGACCTGCGAACTCGGGCTCAATCCGTACTGCCGCACGTCGTCGCCGGCCTTCAGGAACACGTTGTTGGCCTGGACTCTGCCGGTCAGCTCCACGTCGTGAGCGGCCTCGATATTCAGGAGCCGGACCAGCGCGTCGCCGAGCCGCAGCGACTCCGGAGAGGTCAGGTATGCTGCCCAGCCGGCTTCCACGGTCACCCGCGGTGACGATGGACGGTCTCCACCCCTGGGAACTTATCCCATCATACCCGACGGAATTGCCGGCTCTCAGGATGATGTCCTTGCCGTAAAGCCCGGCGTTCAGCCAGGACATTTGGAGGATGTTCCCACCGGCCGTAAGCTGGACCGTGCCCGGCGTGGCGATGGTGGCATACGTCAGGTCGTCTCCACCCTCGGTCGCCAGGTAGACGCCGGTGCCCGCGAAGGCGCTCACGGCAACGGCGGCGGAGTGCAGAACGGGGTTGGTGCCGGTGCCCACCGAACCCGCGCCGGCCCACAGGGTGAGGACTCGACCCGAGGCGTGCAGGCCGGCCGTGGCGGGATCGACGTAGATGCTCTGATCGGCCGTCACCACCAGGTTGCCCACCAAGGAGTGCACACCCTTGAGAATGACGCTGCTCGCCGAGCTTACCTCGATGTCGGTCTCCGCCTGGATCTCGACGGTCAGGTTCGCCGGCGACGCAACCCACACGCCGCCGCTCCGAGCACTTACCTTCAGCCCGTCGCCCGTGGCGACCACGGCCAGCGGCGACCAGGAAGCACCCACGCTCGCACCGGCCACGAGGTTGACGCTGCTTCCCTGGATGGCGATGGGCCGCGAGCCGCGGGCGTCGAGGATGGACCTGTCCGAACTCAGGTTCACGCTGCCGCGGCTGAAGATCTCCGCTACATTCAGGTCCGTGCCGGCGGGTGCGGTAATGTAGATGTCGCCGTCAGCCCGGGCGGTCACGGGCACGCTGAAACCGGCTGCGTACACGGACAGGGGCCGTTCCGGCGTGCCGATACCGCCGGAGCCGCCCTCAAGCACCGTGCGCCCGCCATGGACGTGGGGACCAACCGTATCCTTGTCGGCGGCGTAGAGACCCTCCGTTCCCTTGATGCGGACCGAATCCCCCTTCAGCGATTCGACCGAATCAATGTAGAGGGGACTGCGCGAACTCAGGTACACGTTGTATCCGGCCACAACCCGCACGGTTCCGCTGGCCTGCACGTTTAGCGGTCGCACCTGCTGCACGGTGATGAGGCCGGTCTCGTTGTCGACGCCCACATCTTCCGCTTCGGCCGCCAAAAGGGCCAGGCGCGCGGTTTCGTCGCGGAGCGCGGTCGGGTCATTGCCGTCGATGACGATGGGGTTGGCGTTCTTCCCGACGAACAGCCCGTGAATGGTCACGTTGCGGCCGATGATGTTGGGTTCACGGACCTCCACTTCGGTGCTGCCCGTCTGCTTGAACAGGATGGCCGCCGGCAGGCCGGTCGTCAGCCCCGCGACGGACCACTCGTTGCCGGGGAGGAGTCCTTCCAGCTCCGCGGCGCTAATCTCGTAGGTCCAGTCGGGATGGTACTCGGTATGCCCGTACAACTCATGCAGGCGGCGGAGCTCCTCGCTGGCCGTCGCCGGATCGTAGGGCGCGACGGTGTGGCCGACCACCCGGCCCTGCTCGTCCAGAACCGGCTGCACACCCCTCAGGTGCCAGTAGCGGAAGTACTCCGTTCGCTTGGTGGCCACGTACGCTTCGACGATCTGCTGATTCCTCCGCTCAGCGGCTTCGCCGACCAGCATGAGGTCTTTCCACAGTTCCTCCAGTTCGGCGACGGTGCGCTCGTCTTGCCTTGTTTGGGTGTTGCCGTCCACGATCCACACTTCAGGCACGGGCAGGGAACCGGTGAAGTTCACGTTGATGTTCACGTCGCCGGTCGCCGATTCGATGCGGGAAATCATCATCGTGCCCGCGGCCTGCTCGAGGCTGATGTCGCCCGCCGCCCGGGCGCGAATCGCCACGGTGTCCCGCTCTCCGGCCGCGATACGGACGTCGATCCCGCCGCCCGTGGACACGAGCTCGATGCTGCGGGCGTGCAACCCGGTCCAGTCTAGCCTCCGGTCCACCAAGATGTCGCCCGCGGCGGCCAGCGATAGATGCCCGCTCGCTGAAGCGGTGAACACCTTAAGGCCGTCCGTGGGATTTATGTTGGCGACGTAGACGTTCCGCCCCGACACGTCCACCCAGGCGCTGTCGCCTCCGCCGCCCGCGGTGTCAATGCGGATCGGATCGCTTGCGGAGCCGATGTCGCCCAGTCGGCCTTGCGCGGTCAGGAGAATCGCGCTCGGGCTGCGCACGACGGCGCGGTCGGAGGCGTTCGTAATCGAGCGGCCATACAGCTCGACGCCCCCGGCCGCCATGTTTTCGATGGTGCCGGCCAGGATCAGATCACCCAGGTGGTCGACCACGATCCGCGCCAGCTGATCACCTTGGTCATAGCCGATAAAACTGATGCGCAAGGGGTAGTCGGCCTTGACCGAGCGGGTCGTGTAGCGGATGAGTCCTTGCTTCCAAGTGTCCGTGTAAGTCCGCTCCACTTTGCCCGCGCACTTGCCAAACACCCAAATCCCCGAGCAGTGGGCCTGGCTCTGCGAGTCCACCCTCTCGGGCTGGGACAACTCCACCTCGGTTGCCTCGTACGTGTAGTGGTACGGGCTGGTCCGGATCGTGGAGTACTCGCCGTCCTTGAGCAGGCGCTCATCGGTGTCGGCGATCCGCTCCCACGTGTCATAGTGAGCCGTGCTCGGATCGAAAACTTCAAACCAGGCACTCGTGGTCTTGGTGCCCTTGTAGATCTCGGTAAACTCCTGGCCCGTGACCCAGACGTAGCGCTTGCCCTCGACCGGGGAGTAGGAGGCCTCGCGCGCCGCGAAGCCCTGTGCCAAGTCCCAAAGTTCCGTGTCGCCCTCGTACACCCGCTGCACCACGACGCCGTACTCGCGCCGGTACACGTAAGTGAGCGGCGTGCCGCCCGGTCCAAGCCTGGCCAGGTCCGTGATGCGCACCTCCCCGGCCACTCCGCCGGTGTTCAGCGTATTGAGGACCATCGGGTATGTGAAGTCGCTGCGGATATTGATTGAGCTGTACCCGTCCAACACCTCGATGGTCGAGAACCCCACGTTGAGAATCTCGCCGTAGAGGTGCACGTACCCGCCGCTGGCGCGATAGTCGTCCACCACCAGCTGCTCCAGCTCCGGGTTGAAGTAGACCGTGAAGGGCCCAGACGTCGTCACCACGTACCTGGCCAAGTCCCGCGGGCTTGAGAGGTGCGGACTGCCGCTTTGCCGCCAGTCCGCGATGATCTCGTTCACTCGAGGCTGCAAGAGCCGCGGATCAAGCCAGAGCTCGGCCCGGTCGAATCCGCTCTGAATCCGCCCGTTGAGGACGAGGTGCTCGGCGGCGAGGAAGATCTCGTTGCCCGCCACATAGTTGCTGGAGCTGGAGAGCTGGTCATTCGTGTTCTGATGGTAGTTCTGGTACTGAACCTTTCCCAGGCACGAAGCCATGGGCTGGACGACGCCTGGGTTTTGACTGTGGCGCCCCGGTCCACGTAAGCGAGGGACTTGGTGTCGAAGTCGAAGTAGAGCACGGAGCCGGCCATGCCTAGCTCCGTCGTGCTCGCGGACGAGTTGGCCCAGCCCGTGAGGAATCCGTAGCCGATGCCCAGGTCCGACGAGAGCTTGCTGGTGACCGTCTCGGGTCCTTCCCACTTGTCCCACCGGATCTCGTACGGCATCAAGGCGTTGGACTGCACGGCAAGACGGGCCGCGCTTACGTCAGCCCCCTCCCCGATCCAGGCCCGGGCGTCCTGCCCGAAGTTTCCGTAGGCGACGGCGGCGCTGATGCCCTGGCTGGTGGCGGGATTGTTGGGGTCGGTCCGCGTGGACGTTTCCACCGAGGGGTTGGCAAAAGTCCGGATGTGCTGGTGCTCCACCTCGGCGACGACGACGACGTCTTGCGTGTTAACGACGGCGCCCGTGCCGATGTCGGCGTAGGCCTTGTGCCCGGAGTCCGACACGGCTACCGCGCTCCCGAGCCGCCGTTGTTCGGTCACGCCGCTGCGCTGGTCGAGGTCACCTTTGACCGAGTTGTCCGCGAGCTGGGAAGCGGCCTCGGTGGTAGCGCTCCCGGCGAAGAACTTGTCGTAGATGAGCCTAAATACCAGATTGGTCCCGCTGGTCACCGACGCGGTCGTCTGGTCCCTGCTGATCAGGTCGCTTGCCTCCACCATGAGCCATCCGTCAGTGGTGGTGATGTCGCCGCTGACGGACGCGATGGCCTGGGTGGTCGGCTTGGAGTACGCGAACGCGATCCCGCCCTTGCTCTTGCCGAGGGAGAGAACCGTGGCGCCGGTCTGGAAGCTGCTGTCGTTGAGCGCGAGCACCTCCACGAAACGCCCGGTGATCTTGGCCCCGTCGGCAATGACGGTTTCGGCTTTCACGTCGGCTTCCGTCACCGCGATGGCGATATCGGTGTCCCGGTCGTAGCTCGCGGAGACGACGGAGACGTGGGTCTCGGCCGTGTTGACGGCTCCGACGTAGACCTTCGGGCCCATGATGGTGACGTCGCCCTCGATGTGCACCGAAGCGCTGGCGTCCAGTTTGTTGTACACAAACCCGACGTCCGCGAGGTCAACCCCCAACTGGCTGCCGCTCAAGGCCACCAGCCCCGAGCGGGCCACCGTTTGGGCCTGCAGGCTGACCCCCGCCTCGGACGACGCTTCGAGAACGGAACCGCCCCGCACGATGACTTCGGCCTTGGCGGTCGCCCCGATGTAGTTTACGTCGGCCAAAAAGAGGCTGTTGAAGAGCGTGGTGCCCGTACGCAGCAGGTCCGGGGATTGGTGGGATCCCAGCCGTCGTCGGCGACGGCGACGGCGCCGGCACTGATATGCGAGGCTTTGATGGTCGTCCGGTCAATGATGATCCTGCCCTCGGCTTCCGCCACCGAGTAAATCGGGACGTCTTTCTTGCTGACCGAGCCGGCTCCCAGCAGGACCTGTCCCGCCCGATCGGGCTTTTCCTCGTTCCCCTCCGATCCCTCGTCCAAAGGGTCGGCTGCCTGGTCGCGCGGCGCGTCGGCGAGAATCGTGGCGCCCGTGAGCTGGATGGTGCGGTCGGCGGACACGTAGATGTCGCCCGCCTGCACGCTGCCGGTGCCGCGGGCCACCAGGCTGCCGGTCACGTTCGCGTCACGGGCCGCCTGGATGCGGATGGTCCCGTTTTCGAACGTCACGCTGCCGCCCCGGGTCAGGCCGTTGGTGTTGACCACGTCGGAAAAGTCCGGTCCCGTGCCGGAGAACAGCGCGCCGGTGAACACCGCCCCCCCGACCGATACGTCTCGCCCGGCCAGCGAGATGTCGCCCGACGCGTTGATGGTGCCGTCGACCCGGACGTCGGCGTTGGCCAAGGGCACATCGCCCGCCGCCACCCGGTTAATCTCCGCGGCCACGGGACGTCCGAGCTCATCGAACAGCCCCTCTACGAAATCCGTTGCCGCCGCATACAGCCCGACGGCGCCCGCGTTGATCACGCCGCTTTCCGTCACGATGATGCCGTGGGGATTGAGGAAATACAGCTTTCCCCCGATAGCCCCGTTCCGGACGGCATTCACCGTGCCGGAGATGAGGGACGTCTTGTCGCTGACGACGTTGACCAGGGACGTGGTGCCCGCGGGCAGATGCATGTTGACGACATGACCCTGGCCGACGTCGAACTGGGAAAACGAGTTGAGCCCGGTTTCCCCGACGACGGTGCCCGTCGTGATGGTCGTCACGCCGCCGCCGGTCGTGATGGAGGTGTCGGTCCGCCCATCCGCAACGATTTGGGCGTAGGCGAGATCGGACAACTGGCCGGCCATGAGCGTTGCCAAAACAGTCCAGGCAATGACGCGCCGCAGCATGGGGGTCTCCCTCCACAGAGGCTGAATGCATGCGACGGACCTCTTGCGGGGCAGCGCGGCCGTCGCCTGTAGGTCAAGTAGGGAGCGGCCCCGTGGCGCCGCGCTCGTAAGGGGGGTCCTAGGGAAAAAAGTAGCACGCCGAAACGAACGTGGTGTAGGGTGCCTGCACCCCATTTTCGCGGTCGCAAGAGGCGCAATCGGTGTAATCGGGAGTCGCGTTCAGCTGCGACTTAGCTCCGAATTCCGGTTAGTCGAACGCTGCACGCCCGGGTCAGCTTGCCCGCACGTCGGCTAGGACTGGCCGGTCGGTAAGCCTGCCGGGCGGGTGAAGTTCAATCGCGTCCGGGCGCACCCGCAGCCGGTCCCGGGCCGCGGCGGCAAGCGCTTCCCTTAGCCCGTCGGCCGTTGCGGGGTCCGGGTCCTCGGCATCGAGGGTCTCAACGGCCAGCACCAGCCGATCCCGATGCCCCTGCTGCTCCACGCGGGCGGCGATGCGGGCCACGCCCGGCACGGACCGGGCCAGTTGCTCGACCTGGTGCGGGTAGACGAACATGCCTCTTACCTTCACGCCAGTCCCGACCCGGCCCAGCACGCCGGCGATGCGCGGCGCGCGGCGCCCGCACGGGCAAGCGCCGGGCAACACGCGGGAAAGATCGCCCGTGGCCAAGCGCATGAGCGGGTACGCAGGCCGCAGGGCGGTAACCACCAGCTCCCCGACTTCGCCTTCCGGCACCGGCGCGCGCGTCTCGGGATCCAGCACCTCCACGATGACGTGGTCCCCTAGGTGCATGCCGTCCTGGGCCTCGCACTCGTAGGCCACGATGCCGACTTCCGCCGTTCCGTAGCCTTGGAAACCGGCGACTCCCCAGTGGTTCTCCAGCTCGTGCCGGAAGGCGTCATCCAGCTTCTCCGCGGTGAACCAGGCCCGGCGCAGCGCAAGACTCGGCCGGGGCTGCCCGGCCGCCTCCTCCGCCACCGTCTCCAGCAGCGCCCGCAGGTAACTGGGCACGCCGGCAAAACCCGTGACGGGCAGTTGCCGCAAAAGGCGGGCCTGCTCCGCCCGGGACATGGTGCCGGCGGGCACGACCGCCCCGCCCACGGCGAAAACGCCCGCCTCCACGATAAAGGCCGCGGGGCTCAGGTGATACGTGAACGTATTGAGCACGAGATCACCGGCGCCGAACCCCGCGGCGTGGAAGGCAGCCGCCGCTCCCCAGTCGTCTCGCTGGGTTCCCTCCACATTGAGAATAGGCCCGGGAGAGACGAACACCCGCCGCAGCGCCTTGAGGTTCCCGGCCACCCAGCCGCCGAAGGGAGGGGCCGCCTGCTGCTGGGCCGGCAGTTCGTCCTTGCGCGTCACCCTAAGCCGCGGCAGCAACTCCTCGGGCGGCCCGGGATCGGCGGGGTCGATGCCGGCCTCGTCCAGCAGGCGCCGTACGGCCGGGGCACCCCGGTAAGCCGCGGACACGAAGGTCGCGAATTGGCCGTCGCTGACGCTGCGGTACATGGTCATCCTCCTCCCGTCCCACCATTCGGCCCTTGGCCGGCCGGCGCGGCGGCGGGCCCGCCGTCTCGCGCACCATCGACACGGTGAATGCGCCAGCGTCGCATGGGGTGCGCCACCTGGGCGCCGGGTGCGGCATCGTCTCGCTAGGCCAACCACCGCTTGCGCCGGCGGTAGTGCTTGACCTCCCGGTAGCTGGTGCGGCCGGCGCCGCCGCCCAGGTAAAACTCCTGGATGTCGGGGTTGGCCTTGAGAACCCCGGAGGGCCCGTCCATCACGATGCGGCCGTCTTCCATGAGATACCCGTAACTTGCAACGTCGAGCGCGGCGCGGGCGTTCTGCTCCACCAGCAGCACGCTGACGTTCTGCTCCCCGTTGATGCGCTGCACGATGCGGAATATCTCCTCCACCAGTACCGGAGCCAGGCCCAGGCTGGGCTCATCCAACAGGAGCAGCTTGGGCTCGCTCATGAGAGCGCGCCCGATGGCCAGCATCTGCTGCTCGCCGCCGGAGAGGTACCCCGCCTTGGCGCCGCGGCGCTCGTAGAGGCGGGGGAAATACTCGTACACCACCTGGATCAGGTCCCGCACCCGCCGCCTGTCTTTGAGCGGCGTCGACGCGGCGATGAGATTTTCCTCCGGCGTCAGGTGCTCAAACACGCGGCGGCCCTCGAGCACTTGCGCGATGCCAAGGCGCACCCGGGCGGGCGGCGCGAGCCGGGTGATGTCCTGCCCGCGCCAGCCCACCGAGCCCTTGGTGACCTGGCCCCGCTCCGGGCCCAACAGTCCGCTGACGGCCTTGAGCGTCGTGCTCTTGCCGGCGCCGTTGCTGCCCAGCAAGGCGACGATGGCGCCCTCCGGAACCTCCAGAGACACGCCCTTGATGGCCAGGAACACCTTGTCGTAGATGACCTCCACGTTGTGCACGGCCAGGAGCGGCGCCGCACCGGGGCCGCTCGCCGCCTGCCCGGCCGCCTCCGCCGGGCGGCCCACGGCTTCAGTCACATCCGCTCACTGCCCCTGCCGGAACTGGGCCGACGACTCGTACACCATCTCCCACACCACGTCGCGAAACGCGCCCATCCAGTCGGTAACCGGCACCCACCGGCCGCCGTCCCACTGGGAGATGCGCCCAAGGCCGCCGCCCTCGTGGTCCTGCGGCGTGATGGTGATGGGCGGCATGAGCCCGCCGAGGTCAAAGTCGGACACTTCCTCCAGGGCCGCTCGGATCTTGTCGACCGTGACCGGCTCACCCAACCGCTCGGCGGCGATGCGCACCGCCTCCACCACCGGCGCCACCGACGCGATGCCGACGACGTAGTACGTGCTGCCCACGTTGTCGATGCTGCCGAAGCCCTGACCGGCCTCCCGGTACACCTTCTCCAGGATTTCCTGCACCACCGGGTGCTCCCGCCCGGGCACCGCCGCCTCAAACCGCTTCACGCCCCGGGCTTGCGCCGCGCCGACGATGTTCATGTCCTTCTCGTCCAGCCAGATGACGCTCACGAGCCGATCGAGCGGAAAGCCGTTGCGGATAGCCTCGCGCACGCCCACGGACTGACTCGGGCCCGCGGACCAAAGCAGCACCCAGTCTGGGCGGAAGCGCCGCACTTGGGCCCACGTGGACGACTGCTCCGTGCCCGGCGACGGGAAAGCGAAACTCTCAAACTCAAACCCGAGCCGCCGGCTCAGCTCCTGGAGGACCGGAATCGGCTCGCGCCCAAAGGGCGAGTCGATGTGCACCAGGCCGATGCGCTTGCCCTGCAGGCTGCCGCCTTCGGAGTCAAGGATGTGCTGGATGATCACCGTCGCCTGGGACCAGTAGTTCGCGCCCAAGGAAAACAGCCACGGGAACGTCTGCCCGTCCGCCGCGTCGGAGCGCCCGTGGAAGGGCATGAGCAGGATGACGCCGTCCTCCATGGCCCGGGGCGCTACCGCGTTGGAAACCGGCGTGCTGATGAAGTTGAAGATGCTCGCGCCTTCCCGGCGGAACCGCTCGTACGCCTCGATGCCCCGCTGCGGCTCGTTGCCGGTGTCCACCACGCGCCAGTCAAAGGTGTAGCCGCCTACGCCGCCCTTGAGATTCATCAAGGTGAGGTAGTCGACCATGCCCTGGGTCCATTCCTCGGAGACGAACACGTACACCCGCGTGTAGTCCACCGGGAACCCAAACGTGATCACCTTGTCCTGGGCCAGCGCCGGCATGGCCGCAAGCCCCGCCGCCAAAGCCAACGTCAACACCCACGCCAACCGACTGCGCACCGCTCGTCCCTCCCTTTCGCATTTCCCTTTCACGGCGCTCTCCCGAGAAACCCGGCCGGGTGAGCGCCGCCGCTCCCCGTTGCATGCCGGATCGGGTCACTTCTTGGTGTAGCCAAAGGGCCAGACCCGGAGGTAATTGCGCACGTTGTCGTAGAGCTTGGCCAGGCCCAAAGGCTCAAGCAGCAGGAAGCCGGTGATCAGCGCCCCGTAGATGACGAGCGGCATGTGGGCCAAGGTCGACGGGGAAATGTTGATCGACAGCGCCGCCGCCAGCTGCCTGAGGCCGTGCTCGATCCAGATGGGCGCGAGCAGGATGAACCCCGCCCCAAGGAAGCTGCCGATGATGCTCCCAAGACCGCCCACGATCACCATGGCCACCGCCATGATGGACACGTGCAGCCCGTACTGCTCCGGCGTCACGGCGCGGTAATACATAAACGCCAGCACCGCCCCGCTCATACCGCCGATAAAGGAGCTGACAAAGAACGCCAGCGCCTTGTAGTAGAACACGTTGATGCCGATGACCGCTGCGGCGTAGTCCTTTTCGCGCAAGGCGATGAGGGCCCGGCCCACGTCGGTGCGGCGCACGTTGGCGACAAACAACGCCACGAGCACCGCAAACGCCAGGGCCGTCCAGTAGCGGGCCGCGTCGGTGGCGAGCGGCAGGCCCAAGAAATCCGGCCGCGGCACGAGCAGCGTCGCCTGGGCGCCGCCGCTGATGGCCGGCACTTGCACGAGCAGCCAGTCGACGATGCCTTGTAGGGCCAGCGTGCTCATGGCCAGGTACAGCCCGCGCACACGCATGGCCGGCAGGCCAAAGAGCGAGCCGACGACCGCCGCTGCCAGGCCGCCGCCGATAACCGCCAGCACAAACGGAGCACCCGCCCGCGCCAGGTGCACCGCGCTGTAGGCGCCGACGGCCATCACCGCCCCGTAGCCGAGATGAATCTGTCCCGCCCAGCCCATGAGCAAGTTGAGGCCGAGGATGGCGGCAGTCCAGATAAGCCACGGCGTGAGGTAGCTGACGAGGAACAGGTCCGGCACAAGCCACGGCGCCGCCGCGGCCGCAGCGATCAGGACCCCGAGCATTACCCGCTCAAACGGGATGACGGCCAACGCCCGGTCTGCGGCGTATGTGGTGTGGCGCACCCCGCATTCGCGGTAGAACATCGCCGGCCTCCCGCTCCTTCCGGTGTTCCTGCCTGGCCGCGGCGAGCTTTTGCCGCTAGACCCGCTCGATGACCTCCCGGCCAAAGAGGCCGTAGGGCCGCACCAGGATCGTCAGAAAGATGACCACTGCCGCCACCACCTCCCGGGTGCCGCCGCCTACAAAGGGATCGACGTACCCGGAGATGACGCTCTCAAGCACCCCGACGATGAACCCTGCGATGACGACGCCCGCCAGGCTGTCGAGCCCTCCCAGCACCGCCACGGAAAGCGCCTTGATGAGCAGGAGCGACAAGCTCCAGTCAACGCCTTGCACCGCGCCCCACAGCACCCCCGTCATCGCGGCCACCCCGCCGCTCACGGCCCAGCTCAAGGCGACGGTGCGCTCCACCGGTATGCCGACCGCCCAGGACGCCAAGTGGTCGTCGGAGACGGCCCGCATGGCGATGCCTGCCCGGGTGCGGAAGAAAAGCGCCAATAGGGCCACCATGACGATGGCCACCGCCCCGCCGAGGATGTACGTGCGGTTGATGAGGATGTCCCCAAGCCATACGGGAGCCTGGGAGATAGGAATCGGCATGGGCTTGGTGTCGGCGCCCAAGGTGCCGGGCACAAGACCCCGCAGCACCACCTCGAGGCCAAAGGTGAGCATGAGGATCATGATTACCGGCTGGCCGATCATGCGGCGCAGCGCGAGCCGCTCCGTCAGCCACCCGAGGGCGCCCATGCTCGCGGCTGCGGCGAGAATGCCCGGGATCAGGCCAAGCCCAAGGCGCGCGATGAACGCCCAAACGAGATACGCCCCGGCCATGACGAAACCGCCCTGGGCCAGGTTGACGACGCCGGAGGACTTGTAGATCAGCGTAATCCCCGACGCCGCCAGGGCGTACATGAGTCCCACCAACGCCCCGTTGATGGCCAGTTCCGCCAGGAATGTCATGCCGCATCCTCCACGTGCCGGATAGCAAGACAGCGCCGGATGACCCCGACCCGGCCGTCCTCGTACACGACCCGCGCGGCCACCTCGACCTCCGGTGCGTCCGCGTACAGCGCCTCGATGACGCTGCCGTAATGATCGTTGATCACGTTGCGGCGGAGCTTGCGGGTGCGGGTCAGCTCCCCATCGTCGGGATCAAACTCCTTGTGCAGGTTGACGAAACGCTTGATCCGCAGCTCTTTGGGCATCTGCGCGTTGACCCGGCCGACGACCTCGCGGATGAGGTCGTATACCGCCGCCTTCTGCGACAGGTCGGCGTACGACGTATAGGTCACGCCCTTGCCCTCGGCCCAGTGGCCGACGGCCTCGAAGTCGATGCAGATGATGGCCGCCAGGTACGGCTTGCCGGCCCCGATGACGCAGGCTTCCTTGACGTAGGGACTAAACTTGAGCTGGTTTTCGATAAACTGCGGTACAAAGCGCACGCCCGCCGCGGTCGTCTGCAGGTCCTCCACCCGCCCGAGGATGATCAGGTGGCCGTCGGTGTCGAGCTGCCCCGCGTCGCCCGTGCGAAACCAGCCATCCACGAAGGCGGCGTCCGTCGCCTGCGGGTTGTGGTAGTACCCGCTAAAAAGGCTCTCCGCCTTGAGCAGCACCTCGCCCCCGTCGGAGATGCGTACCTCCACGCCCGGCAGCGGCCGGCCGACCGTACGCAGTTTCACCTCATCGTCGGTTTGCGCCGCCGTCAGGGCGGCGTTTTCGGTCTGACCGTAAAACTGCTTGAGGTTGACCCCGAGCGCGCGAAAAAACAAGAAGGTGTCCTCGCCGATGGCCTCGCCGGCGGTGTACGCGTGCCGCACGCGGCTCAGGCCCAGGTGATCCTTGATGGGGCCGTAAATAAGTCCCTCGCCCAGCCAGCGGGCCGCCCGCTGGGCCGCCGCAACGGGACCGGACGCCCTCCGGCCGGCCAGCCGGTCCCGCTCCATCCGGACGGCGAGGGGGATGAACTTCCGGAACAGAAAGCGCTGCAGCCGGCCCGACTCCTCCATTCGCACCTGCACATGGGTGAGCATGTGGTCCCAGTTGCGGGGCGGCGCGAAGTACATCGTCGGCCCTATCTCCCGCAAATCCCGCAGCACCGTCTCCTGACGCTCCGGGATGTGGACCGTGAAACGCAAAGCCGCCGCGGCCGCGACCGAGAAGGTGAAGTCGCCCACCCACGCCACGGGCAGGTACGCGACGATGTCTTCCTCTTGGTCGAAATAGCCGGCGGCGTAGGCGTTGCGCACGGCCGCCAGGGCTTGCCGGTGCGTAAGGGGCACGCCTTTGGGCTGACCCGTGGTACCGGAGGAATGAAGAAGCACGGCGATATCGTCCGGGCTGACCTCCGCCGCGCGCTGGGCGACGAACCCGGGGTGCTGTCGTCCGTGCTCCCGGCCTATGGCCTCCAGCCGATCGCAGGCGACGAGCCTGCCGTCATCGTACATCGCCAGCCCCCGGGGGTCGTCGTACAAAATGCAGGTCAACGACTCGACGCCCTCAGGCAGCGACAAGAACTTGTCAACCTGCTCCTGGTCCTCGGCCAGGGCAAAGCGGGCGTTGACCCGCCGGGCCACGTAGGCCAGCTCGGCCGGGATTGCGTCGGGGTACATGGGGCACGGAATGCCCCTTAGCAGCTGCGCGGCCAGGATTCCGAAATACAGCCGGGGCCTGTTGTCGCCCAGAATCAACAAGGCGTCGCCCGGCTGGAAGCCCGACGCGGCGAGCCCCAGGGCCATTTCGGCCACGTGCCGCGCACAGTCGGCCCACGAGTACTCCTGCCAGATGCCGTAGTCCTTCTCCCGCAAGGCGACGCGGTTTCCATAGTGCTCGGCATTGTGCAGCACGAGCCCGACCAAGGTCGGCGCGGCGAAACCGTCAATGGCGCGACCCATCAAAGCGACGCTCCCCCAGGTAGGCCGCGATGACGGCCGGGTCCTTCATGATGGCCTGGGGCGGCCCTTCGGCGATCTGCACGCCGTAGTTGAGCACGACGACGCGGTCGGAGATGTCCATGACCACATCCATGTGGTGCTCGACCAACAGGACGCTCGCCCCCAGCTCATCCCGGGCGTCCAGGATGAAGCGGGCCATATACTCCTTTTCCTCCTGGTTCATGCCGGCCATAGGTTCGTCCAGCACCAAAAGGCGCGGCCGGGCCGCCAGCGCCCGCGCCAGCTCCACCCGCCGGCGCACGCCGATGGGCAGAAGCTCCACCGGTTCATGGCGCACCGGCTCAAGCTGCAGCAGATCAATGATCTCCTCCACTTGCCGGCGGTGGCGTTCTTCCTCGTGCACGCCCCACCACCAGTACAGGGCGGTGCTAAACAGGTTGCTGCGCATATGGATGTGGCGGCCCAGCAGGATGTTGTCGAGCACGCTCATGCCGCTGAACAGGGCCAAGTTTTGGAACGTGCGGGCCACGCCCAGCCGGGCGATGGCGTGAGGACGCAGGCGAGTGATGTCCCGCCCGTCGTAGACGATGCACCCCGCTTGGGGCTGGTAAAAACCGGTGATCAGGTTGATGAGCGTGGTCTTGCCGCTGCCGTTGGGTCCGATGACCGCGAGGATTTCGCCTTCCCGCAGCTTTACGCTGACGCGGTCAACCGCCGTGAGGCCGCCGAACCGGCGGACCAAGGAAGCGCAATCCAAGATGACGCGGCCGGTTGATACGCCAGCGGTTGCCGGCGCTGCTCCGGGAGCGGCAGCCACCGGCCACACCCCCTGTGTCGCCAGTTGTCTGACACTTTTCTGCTGAAGCACTTGTTTTCCTTCTGTTCGCTCTCATTTGGTTCTGTAGTGTCGTTACGCAACCTTGTGGCATCCAAACCCGGTCTCCGGGCGTGCCGCCGCTGCTGCAGCCGGATTACAGTCTTACTTGGCGCTTCCCGGAGCGGCCCGCACCGACGCCCGCAGGGCCCGATCCGCTTGCCGCCTGCGTTTCTCCGGCTATGCCAGTCGGAGAAGATCGGGTACACTGCTTTCTTAAGAGGGACAATCATCTTGTGCTTGACCCGGGATATCAGTCAAGGCGACGCCGCCGAACTCACCGCTTCAGCCGCAAGAGGGGGTCACCATGGCAGCCTTCAAGTTGTCCGTCCTGGACCTGGTGCCCGTTGGCACCGGCTCGTCGTCGCAGCAAGCCCTCGCCCGCATGGTGGAGCTGGCCCAACTGGCGGAAGAGCTAGGCTACACCCGCTACTGGCTCGCCGAGCACCACGGCATGCCCAGCATCGCGAGCTCCGCGCCGGAAATCTTGATTGCCCGGGTGGCTAGCGCCACCGAGCGCATCCGGGTCGGCGCGGGCGGGATCATGCTTCCCAATCACGCCCCCTTGCGGGTGGCGGAAGCGTTTCAAACCTTAAACGCCCTGTTTCCGGGCCGCATCGATCTCGGTATCGGGCGCGCACCGGGCACCGATCCGGCCACGTCCGCCGCCTTGAGGCCGTTTGACGCCGCGCAGTTTCCAAGCCAGTTGCAGGAGTTGCTTTCCCTGTCCCGGGGCACGTTCCCGCCCGACCACCCATTTCACGGCGTCCGGGTCGTGCCCGACGACGTGGAGCTCCCGCCCATCTGGATCTTGGGTTCGAGCGGCGCTACGGCCATGCTGGCCGGACGGCTCGGGCTCGGGTACGGGTTTGCCAGCCACTTCAGCTTTGACCCGCCGCGGCCGGCCATCGAGCGGTACCGGAGGGTATTCAAACCTTCCGAGCAGTTTCCCCGGCCCCACGTCATCGTGGGGGCGTCCGTCTTCTGCGCCCCGACCGACGAGGAAGCGGACTACTTGGCCAAGTCCATGGACCTTTCCTGGGTGCGCGTGCGCCGGGGCGAGCTGGCGCGCCTGCCGAGCCCGGAGGAAGCGGCCGCCTACCCCTTTACCGAAGAAGAACTGCTGGTGGCCGGGCAGCACCGGTCGCTGGCCATCTGCGGCAGCCCGGAGAGGGTGCGTGCCCAGCTCCAGCGCCTGGCCGACGCGACCGGCGCCGATGAGATCATGATATCGTCCATGATCCACGACCCGGCGGCGCGCCAGCGTTCGTACCGCCTCGTGATGGAGGCCGTCGCGGCCGGATAGCAGCACCCAAGCATTCCGCATTGCAAGACGGATAAGGCAAGCCAAGGCAGCAAAAGCGGAGGACCCGGCAACTTCCTGCCGGGTCCTCCGCCGCTTGACCCTTTGACTCAAGCCCCGCCCAACGGCAGCCGGGTGCTGCCGGGTTTGTTACTCGCCGCTCGTGTCGCCCTGCTCGCCCTCGCCTTCTTCCTCGCTCTCGCCGGCGTCATCGCCGCCCGCGCTCCCGCCGCCGTCACCGCCGTCGGCCCCCGCGTCACCGCCGCCGGTCGCCACGTCGACGCCCGCCGGGCCCCCGCCGCTTGCGGGCCCGGGTCCCGTGGTCAGGCCGCCGCCCAAGCCAGTTCCCATAGCCGAGACCGGGTTGACCGGCGGGATCCCGTCGCCCAGGCCCGGCCGCGGGACGATGGCCAGCGTACCGGGAACGAAGGTGATCAGGTAGTTCGGATGATCGAGCGTGCCCTGATCGATGCGGTACAGGCCCAAGGACTCGCCGGGTTCCCGCATAAGGCGCCCGTTGAGCCGATCGGAACCGACGAGGTTTCCGGCGGTGATCCGGTAGGTCAGCTCCGGATCCGGGGCGCCCAGCTCCTTGGTAAGAAAGTCGGCCTCCACCGCGATCGGCCGGCGCTCGATGGTGAGCGCGCCGGGGATGAAGGTGATCGTGTAGTTCGGGTTGTTCTCGTCGGTGAGCGTTCCCTGCTCGATGGTATACGTGCCGGCGTTCTCCCCGGCGACCCGCGTCAAGCTGCCGCTCAACGTGTCGGTGCCGACCAGGTTGCCCTGGGTGATGGTATAGGTCAACGCCGGATCAGACTCGCCGTACACCTTGGACAGCGAGTCCGCGGTCACCGTGATCGGGCGCGGCGTGATCCGCAGCGTGCCGTTTACGACCTCCACCTCGTACCCGAGGAAGGCCTC
>ERZ777003.2004-NODE-2004-length-26358-cov-6.462609_pt1 | contig 26358 bp, 25 predicted proteins | sample MGYA00374956_ERZ777003 | MGnify/ENA primary metagenome ERZ777003 (study PRJEB29302, sample SAMN06268252) | bioreactor metagenome | isolation source: Joint BioEnergy Institute, California, USA | place: USA:Joint BioEnergy Institute, California, USA | collected... | reverse complement strand
CGAGTGGCACAGAAACCTTCGCATCGAGCTGCACCTGGAGACCCGGGCGGTGCAGGTCGACGTTGCCACCCGCACCGTTGTTACCGATCGGGGCCAGGAGTTCGCCTACGACAAGCTGCTGGTGGCCACCGGCGGCAGGCCCAACCGGCTGGCCGTGCCCGGCGGCGACGCCTACGGCGTGTACAGCTTCCAGACGCTCGATGACGCAAAGAGCATCGCAGAGCGGGTGGCCGAGGCCAGGAGCGCCGTCACCGTCGGCGGCAGCTACATCGCCTACGAGCTGACGGACGCCTTCGCGCACCTCGGGCTCGAAACGACATGGCTCATCCGCGGCCCCCGGTTTCTCCACCGGGTGCTCGACGAAGACGGGGGCAAGCTGGTGGACATGCTCGCCCGGGAGGCGGGCGTCAACGTCCTGTACGGTGAAGAAGCCGCCGAAGTCGTCACCAAGAACGGCGTCGTCGCGAAGGTCGTCACCAAGGGCGGCCGCACCATCGAAGCGGACATGGTAGGCGTGGGCATCGGCCAGACGTTGAACACCGAGGTGATCGCCGGGACCGGAGTCGAGGTCCGCAAAGGCATCGTCACCGACGCGTCGATGCGCACCAGCGTCCCGGACATCTTCGCTGCCGGCGACGTGTGCGAGTTTTACGACGTCACCATCGACGCGTACAACCTGCTCGGCACATGGGCCAACGCGTCGTCCCACGGCAAAGTTGCCGCCGCCGGCATGCTGGGCGGCCTGGAGACCCATGCGGACGTTCCCGGCTACAGCAGCACGCTTTTCAGCTCCACGTTGAGCGTGGTGGGAATCACCAGCGAAAGCCGGGGGGACCTGGAGTCCATCAGCCGGGTGGACTGGGAAAGCAAGTCGTACCGCCGCCTGTTCTTCCTGGGCAACCGGCTCGTCGGCGCCGTCTTCATCGGCGGCCGCAAGGGCAAGCGGCAACTCACCGACATGATCCGGGAACGCGCGCCCATCGAGGGGCGGCGGGAGCAACTGCTGGAACTGTAAGGGGGCGCCTGGATGCGCATCTACACCCGGACCGGCGACGGCGGCGAGACCGGGCTCTTCTCGGGCCAGCGGGTCCCCAAGGACGACCCGAGAGTCGAGGCGTACGGTACCGTGGATGAGCTCAGCAGCTGGATCGGCGCCGTGCGGGCAGAGGAGCTGGATGCGGACTTGGATCGGCTGCTGGCCCAGGTGCAGAACCACCTTTTCATCCTGGGCGCGGACCTCGCGACGCCGCCGGGCGCCCGCCGGGACGAGCGTGCTCCCCGGATAGGCGACGAGCATGTCCAGGCTATCGAGAAGGCCATCGACGGCTTCGACGCGGAGCTGCCGCCCTTGCGCTCCTTCATCCTCCCCGCCGGCCCAAGGCCGGCGGCGCTGTTGCACGTGGCGCGCGCCACGGCCCGCCGAGCCGAGCGACGGGTCGTCGCTTTGGGCCGGCGGGCCGCGGTTTCCCCCGACGGCCTGCGCTACCTCAACAGGCTGTCGGATCTCCTGTTTGTACTGGCGCGGGTCGTCGCCCACAGGGCGGGCGCCGGCGACGTGCCGTGGATCCCGCCCGCGGCCGATCGGTCTTCTCCGGACGGCACATAGACGACCGCCGGGCCCAGAGGATCAGGCCGCTACTCGATCTCGTGCCGCCACGACTCGATGGTGCCGGCAAACTTCTCGAGGGCCTCTTCTCGCTTCTTGCGCCGGTGTTCAATCTCGTCGGCCAAGTGGGCCCGCTCCGCGTCGTTGAGCCGTTCGGCCACAAGCCGCGAAACGCCCTCGGCCACCTCCGGGTGCACCGCGCCCGCGGTCTCGGCCATGATATCCGCTGCGGCGTCCACAAAGCGCTCGTGGTCAATCTGGGCCAGCGTTTCCAGCGCCGCGATCTGCACGCTGCGCAGCCGGTCCTCCACCGCCACCCGCACCAACGCTCCCGCCAGCGGCTCCGCGTCCGGCACAAGGCGAATCATCTTGAGGGCCGCTTCGCGGACGGCTCCGCTCTCCTCCCGGGTCAAGTCTTTTAAGGTGCTGAGCAACGGTTCGCGCTTCGCGGCCACGAGGATGCCGCGGACGGCGTTCCCGCCTTCGTCGCCTTCCTTGAACTCAAGCAGCCCCTCCTGCTCGAAGTCGAGCAGCGTCTGAGCGGCGCGGGTGCGGGTTTTCGCGTCCACGAGCACCAGGCGCACCAAGTCTCCGACCGACGCCTTGAGCCGGCGCCGGGCCGCGGCCACGATGCCCAGTCCCCGCACGCGGGCGCTCGAGTCCCGCAGCCACCGCAAGATCAGGCCGTCGGAGCACCCCTCCACGCCTTCCATGAGCGCGTCGTAGGATTTACGCTCCAGGCGGTCGACCTTGTCGCCAAAGGGCCGGCGATAAAACTGGCTCAGCACCTCAAGGAGGGGATCCCGCTTGCTCTTTCCGGCGAGGTAGATCCCCAGGCACTGCAGCTGGTAGTCACCGGACTGCAGCGCCTGCTGGACGGGATCCCGGAGCACGCTGGCATCGTACGACAAGACGATGCGGATGAGCTCGCCCGCGAGCCACCCCTCCTCCGTCAAGGCGATGACGTGCATGAGCGCCGGCACGACCTCGGGATCGCCTAGTTGGCCCAAGAGCTCCTTGATCTGTTCCCGCGCTTCATAGAAGCGATGGCGGATATGCCGCTCGAGGTCCCCATAGAACTCCCTTTCCTTGACGCGGCTTAGGATGAGGCGGTAGAAGTGCGCCTGGACGTCGGTGGGCTGGTCATTGAGCACCCGCAGGAAGTAGCGGGCCTTGCGGGGCAGGAGCGCCAGCTGCTCCAGCTGCTGCCGCACCTCGTCGTCCATGGCGCCTTCCGGCGTCATCAGGTCGCGGAACAAGTCCTCTACCCGGATCCGGTACGTCTCATTGTCCATCCGCGTCGCCGCAGAACGGGCCGGGCGAACCCTATCCGTGAGGAAGCCGCTGTTCAATGGTCTTCCCTCGCATTCATGTCGTCATTGCCGAACCAATAGTCCCGGTATTCGACGGTAAGCCGCGCCCCGAGGCGGCTGGCCGCCGCCCGCTGGGAGCGAAGCACGGTGTAGCCGCTCAACCGCTGGAATTCTTGCTCTACGTCCAGGGTGCCCCAGTCGTACTCCAGCACCGCCCGCTCCACGCGCCAGGTGCGCCCGTTGACCCAAAGCGTTCCGCCGTGCGCTCCTTCGGCGCCCTGGCGCCGCCGGCCGGTCAGGCGATAAATCGGATCCCCGGTGCTGTTAACCTCTTGGCCAACCAGCTCGAAGTCATAGTTGCTGAGCCCTTCGCTTACTTCCAGCAGCGAAGCCGAAATGTCCGACGGCAGGAAATCGGGCGCGCCGCGGGTCTCCACGATGTACTTGCCGTCCCGGCGCACCACGTCGGAGTAGAACTTCCACGTGAGGAACAGAACGTGCAGCTGCACGTCCTGCCGAAAGCCCATCTCCGCCGGAAGCTGCCCGGAGGCGCGGCCCAAGTTGGCCACGACTTCGTCCACCGAAGGCGCGCCGAGCGCGGCCCAGGAGACGCCCAGGCACAAGAGCACCACCACTGCCCCACGAGCCACGCTCCGGAGGAGCCGAGGGCGCGGGCCGCCGCTTTCCCCCATCCGTGCAACCCCCAGCACAATTTTCCACTGATTAGTTCATCACTTCTGCGCGGCCCGCGCTTTTCCTGCGCATGCATGCCCGCCCGGAACCCATGGCCGGCTCGGGGCACGATGGCCTCTGTCGCCGGCTGCATCCTGAGGTGGCGGGAGAGTCCGTGGTCTGCGATGGGTGGGCCAAGACGCCTGCCGGCGTCAGCAGGTAGGCAGCCGCCGGGTGCGGCCGGGGTCACCCTGACGGTTTCAGTATACCCCGAAACGACGCGACCATCTACCAATGTACCCGCCCGCCGCCTGCCGAGGCCGGCCCGGTGCGCCGGTAACAGCCTATGCGAATCGTGTAACGTTACTGCACCACCGGTGGGCCTGTGGCTGTGTTTCCCCCGTACGAGTCGAGCGCGGCGTGGACGTCCGGGCCACCGACGGTTACGGATTGGGGCTGACCACGACGTAGCCGCGTCGCACGGCCTCCTCGATGGTGGGGAACAAAGCCATCGGCCCGTGATCCACATGAGGGATCTTCATCAGTTCGTCTTCCAGCCCCATCACCCGCCTGTACTCACCCACCCCGCCGATGATGCCCACGTCCAGGTCCGACACGACCGACCATGGAGTTCCCATGGTGTTTGCCCCCGTTTGCCGGCTCCCGAGCAGCACGATGGGCACGCCGGTTTGGTTGGCCAACCGCTGCGCCTGCTCCAGGTGCTCCCGGGCGATGCCCGGACCTGGCAGCCCGTGCACCGACAGCCCCTGCGGCCAGCGCGCCGCGGGCGGGGCGGATGCGCCCGGCCGCAGCGGCGGGACCGGGCTTGGAGACGGCAAGATGACCGTCGGCGTATCGTCGGGCGGCGGAAAGATTGCCGTCGGGGCCAAGTCCGCCCCCGGCGGGAAAATTTCCGTGGGCGCCAGTTCTCCGGGAGGCGGGAAGAATTCGGTGGGTGGCAACCCGCCCGGGGGCGGGAAAAACTCCGTGGGCGCCAGTTCTCCCGGCGAAGGCACGCGCGCCGTGCCGGGCAGCAGGCTCCCTCCGCTCGTCGGCGGCGTGGTGTCGGGCACCAACGGTGGAAAGTCCACCAGGGTATAAATCTCCGTGGCGGGCCCCGAGCGGCCAAAGCGCGGCGGGGGCTCGATCACCGTGGGGAAATCCCACGCTTCCGGCGGCATCTCCACCGGAACACCCGGCCGGGACGCGAGCGCGGTCGGCGGACCGCCTGCGCTTGGCGCCTCCAGCCGTACGGTCGGTGTCGCATCCTCGATGATGGGCTCCACTTGGCGCAAAAAGTCCTCCGCAGCCACCCGCTCCGCCGCCGTCGGTGCACTGGCGGCAGCATCCCTAGCTCGCACGATCTGCCGGTACAGCCCGGCCTTGCGGACTAGTTCCTCCTGGGTGAGGTTTCGCCCCGGCTCGTGCAGTCGGCGGACCTCCTCCGGCGTGAACGAGCGCGGGTCCACGTACACGTCAGGCACGGGAGGGGCGATGATCTCGTCCCAGTCATCGTCATCAAAGTTGAACCCCGACTCCCTCAGCCGGCGCCACTGCTCATCCGCGATCCGGTCGTTGTACGCCTGCCGTTCCGCGGGAGTCATCTCCGACGGCCGCTTGATCCTCTCGATTCGCGTGTCCGGGTCCAACGACGGCGAGTTTTCCAGGACCCGCGACGACCGCTCGGCCGGCGACCGGTAGCCGGGAGCGTCCAGCACCCCCGCCGCGCCACCGCCTGCCGTTCCCCCTCCACCGGCCCCCGCGCTCGCGCTGCCGGTTGCCGTTCCCGCGCCGCCAACCCCTGCTCCCGGCGCCGTCAGCGTCGCCGGGGCGGGACGCGGCTCCGGCACCGACCGCATGCTGCTGGACAACCGGTCAAACAACTCCCCGACGTCCGTCGTCGCTACCTCTCTCGCCCGCCGCGCCGCGGACGAGACGCTCTCTACCGCCGAATCGCCCATCACCCGGCGCGCCGCGCTGCCCAGCGCCTCCACCGCGGGCGTCCCAATGTCGGTCATGGCGATGCTGGCCACCCGCGCGGCTCCCGCTTCCGCGGCGTCCGCCAATGCCTGTGCCCCCAGCTCTCTCGCCACCCCCGTGAACAGCCGCTGCCCCGCCGAACCCGCGGCCCTCACCGCGGGCGCTCCGGCCAGCAGGCTCGCCCCGTCCATCAGATAGCCCGCAGTGGCAATCCGCCCCGCGGACGCGAGCATCTCATGGGCCCCCTGCTCGGCCAGCACCGCCAGCTCTCGCCGGTCCAGCAGGATCTGCATTTCCTCCTCGCTCCAGCCCCCGGCGGCCAACATCGCGTCGATCTGCTCGCTCTCCGCCCGCGCCCATATCCGCTCCCGCTCCGCCTGCCGAACCGCCTCCCGCATCTCGTATTGCATCTGCGAACCGATGGAGGCGTACTGCGTCCAACCCGTGATGGCGTCGGCCCGGTCCTGCTCGCGCTCGTTCACAAACAGCTCCTCCTGCGCCCGCAGGCGGGCGCCCTCGAGGATCTGTTGCGACAACTGGTGACGGCGGGCGCTCAACCGCTCCATTTCCCGCATCTCGGCCTCGGTGGGCATCAGCAGGTCCATCGACGCCTCGTGGTGTTCATCCTGCAGCGCTCGGATGCGCGCCGCCTCCTGCATGTCCCCCCGCGCCACCGCCGCGTCGTACGCCCGCTGCAGCTCACGCGCCCGCTCCCGGGAGGCCTCGATGGCCTGCCGCCGCTCTTCCCGCGCCAGCCACTCCGCGTACCGCCGGTCCGCTGCTTCCTGTTCCGCGCGAATGGCCGCCAGCTGCCGCTCCAGCTCCTCCATGGCCGCAGCGCCCTCCGCCGCCCGCTCCGCTTCCTCCCGGCGCCGCCGGGCCTCGACCGCTTCCTGTTCCAACCGCTGCCGTTCCGCCCACTGCAACTCCCGCTCCCGGTCCGCCATGCGGTTCTTGAACGACTGCGGCAGCCCGTCCCAGTCGGTACCCCCAATCACCCGCTCGTAGTACTCCCGCCCCGGCTCCTTGGGACCGACCAGCGTTTCCGGGGAGAAGATGACATTGCCGTGGGGGTCCAGCATCGTCATCCTGGAGTTGCCCGAGCGGTCCAGCTCGAAGATGGTCACGTTGCCCGTCTCGTCCACGTGACGGTTGCGGACGTTGCCGTCCCGGTCGCGCTCTTCGATCCATCCGTCGGCCCGCTGGATGGTGGTGCCCAGCAGGTTTCCCTCGGCATCGAGGTACTTGGTCACCGTCGACCCGTCCCAGGGGTCGCGGGTGGTTTCGACGGCGGTGCCGTCGGGCAAGGTTTCGAACATGCTGAGCCCCGCCGCCGAGTCAAGGCGGGCGACCCGCTCGGTACCGTCGGGTTCCGTGACCGTGATCGTGGCGGAGCCATCGGGAGAGATGACGGTTTCCCTTTGGGTGCCGTCCTCATCCAACTCGCTGAGGCGCTCGTTGCCATCCTCGTCGGTGAAGCGACGGCCCGTGGAGGTGACGAGGGTGCCGTCCGGCTGCTTGCGGACGACCTCCAAAGCACCCGTGTCCGGGTCGTATTCGTAATGGACGACCTCCTCGACGTCCATGGGCACAGGCTCGTAGCGGGCGCTCACGAAGCCCTCCGGGCCGACGTCGTAGACAACCCGTGAGCCATCGGGATTCTCCAGCGCAATGCGGTAAAGACCCGTGAAAGGATCCCACGCCACCGGCAAGGTGCCGATCTCTCGGCCGCGGTCGAACCGACGAGCCGCTTCGAGGGTGCCGTCGCGGCGGAAGTAAATCCAAAGGCCTTGGCGGATCGGGTCATCCTCGCTGTCGCGATAACCATACACGTTCCCGACGGCTTCGCCGGTCGCCCGGATTTGCCCGTTGTCGTAATACCGGGTCCACGGGCCCGAGAGCCACCCGTCCTTGAAGATGACCTCGTACTCGGGTTGCCCGTTGCCGAAGTAGCGTACCGCAAAACCCTCGAGGCGGTCATTGACGTAGGTGCCCTCAAAGACCAACGTGCCCTGGCGGTTGAACTCGCGCCACGTGCCGTCGCGCAACGGGAAATCCGCGCTGTTGATGAGGCCGAAGCCGTTGCCCACCGCCATACCCGTCCATCGCACCTGACCGTTGTCGTGGTAGCTCGTCCAGGGACCGTTGAGCCGTCCGTTCCGGAACACCGCCTCGTACCTCTTGGCGCCGTTGTTGTGATACCACACCGCGGTCCCCTCGAGACGATGGTTCACGTACGTTCCTTCAAACACCAGGACTCCTTGGCGGTTGAACTCGCGCCACGTCCCCGTGCGCAGCGCGAAGTCGTATGTGTTGCGCCAGAACTCGTTGCCGTATGCCGTGCCCGTCGCCGCCACCCGGCCGTTGTCGTGGTAAGACGTCCAAGGACCGCTGAGGTACCCGTCGCGGAATGTCGCCTCGTACGCCATCTCACCGTTGTTGTGATACCAAACGGCCCGTCCGTTGAGGAGGTCGTCGTCGTACTCCCCCATGAACGTCAAGACCCCGCCCGCACTGTACTCGAGCCACAAACCCGTGCGGATCGGGTGGAAGATGTCATTGCGCGGGCTGCCTGAGGCCGTGCCTGTCGCCTTGACCTGGCCGTTCTCGTAGAACTCGGTCCACAGGCCCGTCAGCCGGCCTTCGGCAAACGTGGCCGCAATGCGGATCTGCCCGTTCTCGTAATATGCAAACGCCGGGCCATCCAGATCCTCGGCGAGCGCCCCGCCCGCCATCGCCAGCAAGACGGTGACGGCCAACAAACCGGCCATACCCCATCCCACCGTGCGACCACGGTAGGGCGCAACCGCGTCGAAGAGGTTCCGTACCGACCGGCAGCAGCCACGGCCAGTGGCCCATCGCCCTTTTGCTCGCTGCCCCCGCGCCGCCATCACCGGTCCTCCCCCACGATCGCCAGCAACTCGATGGTGAAAATAAGCAGCTCGTTGGGCCCAATCGGCCCCGCGCCCTCCTCCCCGTAGGCCAGCTGGGGCGGGACGTAGATGCGCCACATGGAACCGACCGGCATCAACTGCAGCGCCTCCGCCCAGCCCGCGATGACGTCGTTGACGGCGAATGATGACGGAACGCCACGCCGGTAGGAGGAGTCGAACTCGACGCCGCCGGCAAACTGTCCGAGGTAGTGAACCCGGACGGTGTCATCCGCGCTGGGCGTGGGTCCGGAGCCGGGACGCAGGACCTCGTACTGCAGGCCCGACGCCGTCTCATACACCCCATCCCGCTCGCGGTTGGCATTGAGAAACGCTTCCGCGTAGGCCAGGTTCCACTCGGCTTCGGCACGAAACAGCCGTTCATCGCGGGCACGGTGGAGGGCCGTCAGCCCGTCCCGCAACTGGTCCAGGGTGTACGGCGGTTCGCGGTCCCGCAGCGCGTCCAGGATGCCCTGGAAGAGGAGCGCCTCGTCGACCTCGAACCCCTCGTCCAGGATCAGCAGGCCAATGCTGCGACCTAAGGCGTAGCTGCCGATTTGAACGGGTTCCGTTGCCGGGCCCGGTTCCGACGTCGGGGGGTCATCCGCGTAAGCGGTCACGGTGGGGATGAGCAGAACTAGCGCCAGCAGGCCCACCATCGCCCGCCTTCGCACCAGCTGTTGCATGGGGCACCACTCCCTGGGCAAGGACTGCTCACACTTTTCGGGCGATAAAGGCGGAGGGCCCGCAACCAGCACGGTCTGCCATTATTCACCAGAAAAGGGGTGACGCAATCTTCTTGATCACTGGCAAAGTTCCTGCATGGGAAGGTATGCTCTTGCAGAGCGGACGTTCCTCGGCGCATCAAGGGAGTGCGGAGTTAGCCGGGGCGGCCCTCGCGGCCCGCCCCGCGGCCACGCCGGCTATGGTCCGTGGTGCGCCGGGCGCGTTGGGCACCGGCGCCCTGCTCCCCGCGTTCCGGCCGGGGGTAGACTTGGACGCCCTACTGTGCCACGGCCGGCCGCACGCGCCGGACGCCCTCCTGCGCCAGGACCTCCGTCACCCCGGCGCCGGGCCGGAGCATGGTCTCCCGCTGAAACCAGACGATGAGGGCCGCGACCACGACCAGCAAATACGTGTCCCACGGCTGAGCGTCGGGCCAGATAGGATTGTTGAACTGGAAGTGGCAGATGACGTCCGTCAGCAAACTCCCACGGGTGGCGTTGGCAAGGGCCGTCATCACCACGGAGATGGCGATGACGCCGAGGAAATAGGGAGCGAAGTCCCACGCGCTTTGGGGCGTGCCGCCGATCAGAAAGGCGGGGGTATGCCACACGGCCCAGATCAAGCCGAGAACCAGCCCCGCCCATAGGGGTGCCATGCGCCGCTGGAGCAGGGGCAAGGCCAGGCCGCGCCAGCCCAACTCTTCTACGGGGCCCAAAAACAGCGCCTGCACCAGGGCCGGGAACACGTGGAACCACGGACTGAAGGGAAACGGCTGACCCGCGGTCCCCGCCAGGGCCGCACCGCCGTACATGATGGCGGGTATCCCCAAGATGAGGAACAGCCACCACACCCCGGGAGCCCGCCACATGGTGAGCCGCCGGAGAAACCGGGCGAGGCCCGCGGCACCGTATAGACGCCAGACGCCGATCACACCGGCGATCCCCGGCGAATACACGGCCAGGATGAACAGGGGATGACCCATGTGGATCTCGCCCAACAGGCCAATGATTTGCTCTGGAAACAAGATGAGCAGCAGCGCCAATCCCCAGGTCAGGCCAAAGGTGATGGCGAAGAACTGCACCAAGGATCGGCGAGTCCGCTCCGCTTCCGCCCCCACGCTTTCCGGCACAACCGCCACCCCTTCACAATCATTGCGTTGGAGATCAACGACGTTAATATAGCACCTGAAATTCTACAACGCAAGCCTAGACCACGCGATAAAGGGACGATGAGCGGAAACCGGGCTGCAGCTTAGGCTCCCGTCACCTTGACCGGCACTACGACCCGGAGCAAATGGCTGCTGCCGGGCGGGGCAGCGCCTGCTGCGGAGGCGTACCAGCAGGCCGACAGCGGTGGTGGCTTGACGCCATCAGCCTACGCGTCCTGCATGGCGGCAAGGACCGGCCGAGTGATATAATACGTCCGGGGCGCGCCGGCACGAGGCCTGCCGCCGGCGGCGGAGCTTCACCGACAGCGCAGGGAGGTGCTTTCATGGCGCAAGAGCTGGACCGGATTCCGCCGGGACAGACGCTCACCGACGGTTGGCCCGTGCTGCACGAGGGCGAGGTGCCGCCGTTTGATCCGGCAACGTGGGACCTGAGGGTGTTCGGCGAGGTGGACCGCCCCTTGGTGCTCACCTACGAGGAGTTCCGCGGGCTGCCCGCGGCTCAAGTCCACTGCGACATCCACTGCGTCACCCACTGGAGCAAGCTCGACAACGTCTTTGAGGGCGTTCGCTTCAGCGAGATCGCGCACCTTGCCGAAGTGAAGCCCGAGGCCCGCTTCGTCATCCTCCACTGCGACGGCGGGTATACGACCAACATCCCGCTGGCCGACTGCCTGCGGGAGCACTCCCTGCTGGCCTACCGGCACAACGGCGCTGACCTCACGCCCGAGCACGGCTTTCCCTTGCGCGCCGTCATCCCCCACCTGTACTTCTGGAAGAGCGCCAAGTGGGTTCGGGGCGTCGAGTTTTCGGCCGTCGACAAACCCGGCTTTTGGGAACAGCGCGGGTACCACAATTATGGCGATCCTTGGAAAAATCAGCGCTTCTGGTTTGACTAGCCGAGCAAGTGCAGCATAAGCGCCTTCTCCGCGTGCAGCCGGTTTTCCGCCTGGTCGTAGATGAGGCTGCGCTCGGACTCGATCACGTCCTCGGCAATCTCAAGCCCCGGGTGGATGGGCATGTCGTGCATGATGTACGGGTCGTGCCCATCCAGCAGGCTGCGGTTTACCTGGTACGGGAGCATGACCTTAAGGCGCCGCTCCTTCTCCTCCGCGTACGCCGGATTGTGGAAATGCTCCATGTCTACCCACGTATCGGTGTACACGAAATCCGCCCGCTGCACGGCCTTGGGATCCGTGGTGACCTCCAGCCGGCCGGTCGCCCGCGCCGCCTGCATAAGCTCCTCATCCCAGGAGGCGGGGTTGACTTCAGGGGTCACCAGGATTACCCGCGCGCCGACCTTGGTCGCCCCCGCCGTCAAGCAGTTGGCCACGTTATTGTGGATGCCGACGTACGCGATGGTCACGCCGTCAAACGTACCGGTGCGCTCATAAATCGTCAACAGGTCCGCCAGCCCCTGCGTCGGGTGATACCGCTCGCAGCAGCCGTTGATGACCGGGACGGGCGCCGAAGCGGCCAGCTCCCGTACGTCCCGGTGGCGCAAGAGCCGCGCCATGATGATATGGACGTGGCGGGAGACGTAACGGGCTTCGTAGCGGATGGGCGAAATGGCGAAGTTGGACTTGTCCCAGTCCATGACGACCGCGCGCCCGCCGAGTTCCTGGATCCCGAGCTCAAATGAAAGGCGTGTCCGCGTTGACGTCTTCTGAAAGAGCAGCAACAGGTTGCGGCCAGACAGCGCCGAAGCATACCGCTCCGGCGACCGCTTGACGTCCCGGGCAAGCTCCACGACGGCGCGGATTGACTCCGCCGGCATCTCCTTGAGGGACAGCACGTCCTTCACATGTTCACCTACTCGCAGGGAATGTATGAGTATACAGTTCGACGAGAAACTATGCAACGCCTGTCACGCGGGGTCAAATAGGAGGCGCACTTCCACGGTCTCACCCGCCGGCAGGCTGCCCCGCTCGAGGGGGACGGTGACGAGCCCGTCGGCCCTGGCCAGCGACCCGAGCTGCGCCGACCCGCCCGGAAGCGGCTCGGCCACAACCTCCCCATCGACAACCGTCAATCGAACCCGCGCGTGCAGTTCCCGGCCCCGGGGGGCGTGAATGGGCCGAGCGAGCCGCGCCCGGACCACAGGGTGCCACGGCCCGGCAGGCAGGCATCCCATCCGCCAGCGCAGGGCGGGCCGGACAAACAGGTCGTACGCAATGAGCGCGGAAACCGGGTTTCCCGGCAAGCCGAACACAGGCCGGTCGCCGATGAGCGCCAGGATCGTCGGTTTGCCCGGCGCCATGCGCACGCCGTGCACCAGCACGCCCGGCGGCCCGAAGCTGGCCAAGACGTCGCCTGCAACGTCATCAAGCCCTACGGAACTGCCGCCTGAGACGAGCACGAGGTCGCAGTCGAGCGCCTCTACCAGGGCCCTGCGCCAAGCGCCGGCGTCATCGGCCACGATCCCGAGCAGGAGAGGCACGCCGCCGTCGGCCTGCACGGCGCTGGCCAGCGAGTACGCGTTGGCGTCGCGGACCTGTCCTAGGCCCGGCTCCCGGTCGGGAGGAACGAGCTCGTCACCCGTTGACAGGATGGCGACCACGGGCCGCCGGTACACCCACGGGACCAGACAACCGACCGAGGCGAGAACGCCCACGTCCTGGGGACGGAGGCGGCGGCCGGGCCTGAGCACGACCTCTCCCGCCGCCGCGTCGGCGGCGGCAGGCAGCACGTTGTCTCCCGGGCGCACGCAAGCCCGCACGGTGATGGCCCCCGGTAAGCCGTCCGGGCCCGCAGCGTCGCCCGCGGGCATCGTCTGCTCGACGGGAACGACGGCATCCGCCCCGGGCGGAACCATCCCGCCGGTCGGCACCCACACCGCCTCTTGGGGCCCGACGACCGCGGCGGCCGCGTGGCCCATGCGGACGCGGCCGCGCACGGTCAACGGAACTTCCGGGTCACGGGCCGGCGCCACGTCCTCCGCCCGCAGGGCGTAGCCGTCGACGAGCGAGCGGGCAAAGGCGGGGATGTCTTGGGCAGCCCGCACTTCCCGGGCGAGCACGCGCCCTAAAGCCTGCGCGAGGGGCACCTGCTCCTCGGGAGGCCGGTATGGCGGAAGCGCTTGCAGCAGGCGCAGGCGCGCCTCGGCCACAGTCGGTAGGCGCTCGAGGTCAAAGGGCTTTGCCGCGGACCGCATCGGGATCCCCTGCCATCAGCCCGAGGCAGCCGCTCCGGCTGCGCCAGCCTGCCCATCGAGCCCCAAGGCCGGGGCGATGTTGCGCAGCGCCTCGATCACCGTCTGGATGTGGTCGTCGAGATCCACGCCGAGTTCTGCTGCGCTTTCGATCAGCTGCTGCCGGTGAACGCCCTTGGCGAACGCCTTGTCCTTCATCTTCTTCTTCACCGAGGAGACCTCGACTTCGTGAAGGCTCTTGTTGGGGCGAACAAAGGCGACCGCCATGACGAAACCCGACATTTCATCCACCGCATACAGCGTCTTTGACATGAGGTCGCGCCGCGGCAGGTTCAAGTATTCCGCGTGGCTCTTGATCGCGTAGATCACGTCCTCGGGATATCCAAGCTCCTCTAGGATGGCCGCACCCTTGAGCGGGTGGTCGGCGGGGTCGGGCCAGCGCTCGTAGTCGAAGTCGTGCAGAAGCCCGGTGATCCCCCACCGCTCCTCGTCCTCGCCAAACCGCCGGGCATACGCCCTCATGGCCGCTTCCACGGCCAAGGCGTGGCGGCGCAGGCTTTCGCTCTTGGTGTATTCCGTCAGCAGCTCCCAAGCGGCGGCGCGCGTCATCACGTCATGTCCAGCGGGCACGGTCAGGCCTCCCTTCCGAGATTGTGCGTGCTACACCCCCTGCGGCAGCCCCAGGGGTCCTTGCAAGAGAGGTACAACAAAACAGGAACGCCCCCTGCCCGGCCAAACCGGGAGGGGGCGTTTGGCCCGAGACGAGCCCTACGCAGCGAAGGCGGTGTCCGCCTGGTCCGGCGGCACCACCTTAATCGCGTTCTTCGCGCAAACGCTCTCGCACAGCTTGCACCCGACGCACGACTTGGGATCGACCAGCTCGGCGGTGCCGTGGAACGGCCCGTCCGCTACGGCAAGGCAGTCGAAGGGGCAGATGTCCACGCAAAACGTGCACCCCGTGCAGTGATCCGGATCCACCACCGGCTTGGGCCAGTTGCCGCGCTTGGGGATACGGGGCAAGAGGTTGCCGTATTGATCCTCAATGCACTCAACCGGGCAGGCATAGCTGCACGCATGGCAGTCGATGCAGAGCGTCGGATCGATGACGTGCCGCTCCTTGCGGTCGCCGCTGATGCAACTGACAGGGCACACCTTTGCGCAGGCGGTACAGCCGATGCACGCCTCGGTGATGAAATGCGCCAATGTCACGCCCTCCCTAAGGGACCCGCGTTCCCGCGCTTAGCGGCATTATAACAGAGGCGCCGCGCCGCTTGCAAACCCGCCGGCGGGGGACTCCCGCCCAAGCTCCGCCGCGAGTCCATCCAGGTCCAGCACGAGCACGTCCCCGGCGGCACTCTGTGCCTCGTCATCGGCCCGCCGCCGGAGCAGGACGACGCATGGCGTCACGGGACGCTCATCCGTGGCCTGCCGGGCCGCGGCCAGCGCCTTGGCTCGCGCCGCCGCCGCACCGAGAGCCCGGGCGAGCGATCTACCCCGGCTGTAGTTGGCGACCGGCGTCGTAACCACGGCAAGGGTGCGACCTTGCCCGGCGAGGCAGCCCTGCCAGCTCCGGTCGTCGCCGGAGGCGTCCTCCACCCGCCAGCCCTGCGGGCGGCGTTTGAGCAGGGCCCCCAGCTCCCGCAGGGCACCCTCCACCTGCCAGCCCGTCACGATCCTGGTGGCCAGCACGCCCATGACGGCAATCCCGAAGGTGCCGAACATGCGGAACAGCCCTACGCCAAACTCATTGGCCATCCGGAACAGGCTGCCCACGATGAACGCCACAACCAACAGCGGGATTACCCGGACCAAAGGGCCGTCCCCCTATTCCTTACCGCCCAAGGCGCGCCAGCCAGTGCACCAGGACCTCCCGCTCCTCGTCGGTCATGGGCATCGGCGGCATCTGGGTCGGATTCAGCGGAACCGGGTTGGGCAGAGCCAGCGATTCCCAGACGCTGTGGGCCGCAGCATTGGAAGCCGCGGTCGTGGTGCCGTTGATCGACCCGACCGTCTGCCCCGTTGCCGTGCGCATGTCGGCGGAGCCGGCCGCCGCGTACGGCAGCGGGCCGCTGTAGTTGGACCAGTACACCGGAGCCCGGTTTTCCACCGCCGGCGGGTTCTTGACCCACTCATAGAGGAACGCTTCCCATTCCTCAACCGGCGTGAGCTGCGTCCAGGCACCCACCTGGGTGATATCCGGCCCGACCTTGCCGCCGACGCCGTTCATGCTGTGGCACGCGATGCAGCCCCGATCAACGAAGATCTCCTTGGCCGCCCGGTTCTGTTCCGGCGTCAGGGACCGGGCGTCCGGCAGCCGGCTCAGAAGCACCTCTCGATCCGCCGGAATCTCCGGTGCGGGGATGTGCGACGCCACCTCATGCCAGTCGCCCATCATGATAAAGGTCGCGACGGCCCTCAGGTACAGCTCGTTCAAAGGCCCGCCGTGCACCGCGCCAAACGTCGGCATGGCCGTGTAGGACGCCCACTCGCCGGTCACCAGCCGCTCCCACCGCGGCGTCGTCGTGCCCGGACGCCCGTCCCGCACCGTGCTGACGATGAAATCGAACACATCCTTGTCCTCGGCAGGATGGCCCCGAAACTCCTCGCGGTTGAGGGGCGGCCCGACGAAGCCCTGGCCCGCGGCCCCGTGGCAGACCACGCAGTTTTCAGCGAAGGTGAGCATTCCCCGATGTACCAGGTCCTCGTAATGCTCTTCCTCGGCCCTGGCCATACGGGTCCCCTCAAAAGCGAGGTAAAGACCCCACGTGAGGATCAGCACCCAGACCAGCACGAGGACGACGACGTACCTTCTCCCGCTCACAAGGGAACGACTCCTTTCACCCGAGGCCTGAGCCGTCAGTCTTCGTCATCCGCGGCGCCTTTGTCCCGGTCAATCCACTTCTGAGCAAAGTACATGACCGCAAGGCTCAAGAAAAACGTCGTGAACACCAACAAGAGCTCGACGGCGTCAGATACGTGGTACACCCTGCAGCCCTCCTTAGACGGGCGTCACGTCTTCGGGACGATGGCGGTCCCGCTGGCGGATGTTGCCCGTGTCCACCAGAAGCCGCCCGTCGCGGATCTCGACCCGCATGACATCCAACGGCCGCGGGGCGGGACCGGCGATGTTTTGTCCCGTGGGCTCATACACCGATCCGTGGCAAGGGCAGATAAAGAGCTTCTGTCCCTCGTTCCACGGCACCGTGCACCCAAGGTGCGGGCACCGCCAGTACAGGGCTAGCACCCCTTCCGGCAGGCGCGACACGTAAAACCGCCCGTCGCGGATGCGGGTCACGGTCCCTACAGGAAACTCGTCGATCGGCCCGGCGTCGATGACGCTGCCGAAACCCTGAACTTTGCGCGGCCAAAACATGGCCAAGCCGGTCACAGCCGCCTGCACCGCGAACACGCCCGCGGACGCCCACATTACGTTGCGCAGTAGGCCGCGGCGGCTCATGGCCGCTTGCTTCTGCCTTTCCGCCTGCTTCTGTTCCATGCCGTCGGCCTCGGCCATGTCCACGTTCACCTCTTCGCCTTACTCTTTGCCATGGGGCGGATACGGGATGTCCCACGGCCACGACAGCGCCATGCCCTCGCCCCGGAAGGCGGTGCCGATGATGGTCAGCACGATGAAGGAGGCGAGGAAAAAGGAGTACATCGCGATCATGCACTCGCGCATGTCCGCCTGCCAGCGGCGCTTCACGATCACCCACAGCGAAAACGGAATGAGCGTCATGAAGAAGATCGGCACGAAGATCTCGGCAAACACATCCGAGAACCCGTGCATCTTGAGCCACGGCGCGATGCCGTTGGCGCCGCCGGCCGGCAGGTACTCGTCCACCAGGATCAGGCCCAAGTTCCAGATGGTCGTGTAAATCGCCGAGAAGATCGCGATGGGCACGCCCTTCTTGCTGTAAAACCAGATGCCGGTGCCCTTCTTGCTCCGGTCAATGTAGGGGATCGCGCCCAGGAGCACGAGCACCGCGGTGGGCACCACCACGCCGGCGAGCGCCGGGTGCATGTGCAAGAGGAGCTCCTGCAGGCCCAAGAAGTACCACGGCGCTTTCGACGGGTTTGGCGTCAGCTCGGGATCCGCCATCCGGTAAAACGGAGCCCGCACAAAGATGGCCATGATGGACAAAAACAGCGTGATGGTCAGTGCGCCGATGAGCTCGATGCTGACCAGGTTCGGCCAGACGTGCACCGGCTTGAGCTCTTTTTCGTCAACTTTGCGCAGCAAGTCGTCCTTGCCCTCGCCCGCCGTGGGCTGCTGCACTTCCGTCGCCATGGAGACCGAGTCCCTCCCTACTCAGCCAGCTGCTGGCGCCGCCGCGTTTCCACCGCACGCAGCGTCTCCTCGTCATCGTCCTCGTAGACGGGCGTCGAGATGTTGCCGTCTTTGCGCACCCGCCAGAAGTGGGTGGCCATGAGGAGAATCGCAGCCAGGGGCAAGAAGATCACGTGCAGCGTGTACCAGCGGATCAGCGTCTGCTGTCCGATTTCAAACCCGCCCAAAAGGGCCATGCGCACCTGCTTGCCGATGAAAGGCGTAGCGCCGCCCATCTCCATGCCGACGGCGATCGCCCAGTAAGCCAGCTGGTCCCACGGGAGGAGGTACCCGCTGAAGCTCAGCAAGCACGTCACCAGCAGCAGGGCGACACCGATGACCCAGTTAAAGTCACGCGGCGGCTTGTAGGCGCCGGTGTAAAACACCCGGGTCATGTGGGCGAGCACCGCGAGCACCATGGCGTGGGCGGCCCAGCGGTGCATGTTGCGCAGGAACGCACCGAAAGTGACCCCGGTTTCCAGTTGCACGATCGTCCAGTACGCGTCCTGCGTGGTCGGGATGTAGTACCACATGAGGAAAACACCCGTGAGCGTCAGCAGGACGAAGGTCCACGTCGCCAGGCCGCCCAGACCCCACGTGTAGGTGAGGCGCGTGGCCCGCTTGGGTACCCGCACGGGGTGCAGGTGCAGGGCGAGGCTGTTGAGGATGACCATCGCCCGCGTCCGCTTGTCACGGGGGTAAGGGTTGCGGTAGATGGACTTCCACAGCCGCGACGAGGTGATCCATTTCCATATACTACTCATGTCGTACCCGAGACCTCCCCGGCACGCCTTGGCACACTACGGCAGACCTGTAGTGCGTTCTCCCTGTCGACAATCAAATCCTTCCTGCCCTAGCTTCGAAACCTAATATTCCCCCAGCCCAGCCCAATTACCAAAATGTTTCAGTCCCGCGCGACGCCTTCGTGGGCGGGCGGCCAGCCGAGCTCGCCGGGGATGCAGCGTTCGATCTGCCCGGTCTCGTCGAGGGTAGCCGCCAGCACAAACGGATCGTGGTAAAACGTGAGCCACCACCGGCCGGCTTGCGCCTGCGGCAGCCATCGCTCCTTCTGTGCGACGCTCGTGAGGGGGAAGTTGTCGTACGCCATCACCCACAAAGGGTTGAGGTGGGCGTGGGTGGGCAAAAGGTCGCCCAAGTGCAGCACCGTGTGCTCGCCCGTCGTGATGCGCACCGCCTGGTGGCCGATGGTGTGACCGCCGGTCAACAACAGCTCTACCCCGGGCACAAGCTCTACGTCGCCCTCGACCAGGTGAACCCGGCCGGCGGCCGACAACGGCTGCCAGTGCTCAGGCCAGTACCCATGGCGGGTGCGGCTGTCGGGGTTTGTGGCCGCTTCCCATTCCGCCCGCTGGATGACGTAGCGGGCCCGCGGGTAAAACGGCGTGGCGACGCCTTCCGCCTGGCGCACGCCGCCGCCGATGTGATCCCAATCCATGTGGGTGTAGACGACGTAGTCGATGTCCTCGGGCGACAGTCCCAGCGCCTCGAGGTCTTCCTCCACCGCGGCCGCGGCGGTGACGCGGAAGTTTCGCCGCTGCTTGTCGCTGAGCGCGTTTCCGAGACCCGCCTCGATGACGAGGCGGGCCGAAGGCGTTTCCACCAGCAGCGGGCAAGCCTGCATGGGGATGCTGTTGTGCTCGTCGCACGGGTAGCGACGATGCCACAGCGGCTTAGGCACGGGACCAAACATGGCCCCGCCGTCGAGCCGGAACCGCCCGCCCCGCAGCCAGTGAATCCGAACTGCTCCCAAGTCCAAGACCGCCGCCACGCCGGCGCCCCCTCCACCCCGGCACCCGTTACTCGTACAGCCGCTCCACCGTGCCGGCGTCCAGCCGCCGCACCAGCGCGGTGACAAGGCGGGCCGCGGCCTCAAAGTCGGCGAGGTGCATAATGCCCGCATGGCTGTGAATGTAGCGGGTCGGCACGCCGATACAGATGGACGCGACGCCGCGCCCAAAGAACTGGATGCGCCCGGCATCGGTACCGCCGCCGGGCATGACGTCAAACTGCACCGGGATGCCCTCGGCCTCCGCCACATCGAGCACCAGATCCCGCAGGGCGACGCTGGGAATGAGCGTCGCGTCGTAAAGAAGCACCGTCGGCCCCTTACCTAGCTTGCTCTGGGCCTCCTCGGGCTTCATCCCGGGCACGTCGCCCGCGATGGACACTTCCAGCGCAATCCCGACGTCAGGCTCGACCGCGTAGGCGCTCGTCTGCGCCCCACGCAGTCCCACCTCCTCCTGCACCGTGCCGACGCCGTAGACGGTGTTGGGGTGATCCACGCCCTGCAGCCGGCGCAGCACCTCCACGGCGAGGGCGCATCCGACCCGGTTGTCCAGCGCCTTGGCCAGGATGAGCTGGTCGTTTTTGAGTACGGTGAAGTCGCTGGCGGGCACGATCGGGTCCCCGGGCCGGATCCCCATGGCCAGGGCCTCTTCTTTGCTGGACGCGCCCACGTCGATGAACATGTCCTTCTTCTCCAGGAGCTTCTTGCGCTCTTCGGCCGAGAGGACGTGCGGCGGCTTGGACCCGATGACGCCCAGGACGTCGCCTTGCCGGGTCTTGACGACAACCCGCTGGGCCACGAGCACTTGGTCCCACCAGCCGCCCAACGTCTGGAAACGCAAAAACCCGTCGTCGGTAATCAAGGACACCATGAAACCGACCTCGTCCAGGTGCCCCGCGAGCATGACGCGGGGCCGGTCGGCCGCGCCCCGCTTGCAACCGATCACGCTGCCGAGCCGGTCGCGGCTGACCTCGCCGTAGGGCGCGAGGTACCTCTCCATGACCTGGCGGGCCTCGCGCTCAAACCCGGGCACCCCGGCGGCGCTGGTCAGGTCCCGCAGCAGTGCGAGGGTAAACTCCTTGTCCGCATGATCCGCCATCGCTATTGCCTCCTCGCTGCGTCTAATATCAAGCCGTCACCCGATGGGGGTGCCCGGGGGCACGTCCCGGTCGGGAGCCAAGAGGACAACCCCGCCCGGATCCATGGCTCCCAGCACGAGCACCTCGGACATAAACGTCGCGATCTGCTTGGGAGGGAAGTTGACGACCGCCACCACCAGGCGGCCGATCAACTCCTCCTTACGATAAAGGTCCGTGATCTGCGCGCTCGAGCGCTTGACGCCCAAGGGCCCAAAGTCGATGGTGAGCTTGTACGCGGGACGGCGGGCCTCCGGGAAGTCGTCGACGGCTAGCACGCGCCCGACACGGATGTCCAGTTTCTGGAAATCTGCCCACGTAGCCATGAGCCTTTGGTTCGGTGACAGGGGCGAATGTCCCTGCCGGCAACGGTTTGGGCAGGTCGCGCCCGCTGCGGGATCTGTTTGACAAAATCGCATGTAGACAAAGGTGGGTAAACGTGATATAGTTGGACCACATCCCGAGACGGGGTGGCAATATCCGTGAGGAGGTCTATGTTTTTGCAGGAAGGAACCGTCAAGTGGTTTAACGCGGAGAAGGGCTACGGCTTCATCCAGCCGGACAGCGGCGAGGGTGATGTGTTCGTGCACTTCACGGCTATCAACGCCGAGGGCTTCCGGACTCTCGAGGAAGGCCAGCGGGTGACCTTCGAGGTCGTGCAGGGCCAGAAGGGTCCTCAGGCCGGCAACGTCACCGTCATCGGCTAAGCCCGGCGTAACGACACCACTAAGGCACTGGAGGGGCGGGAACAATCCCGCCCTTTCTCGCGCCCAGAGAGGGGCCCCAACCCGCACCCAGCGGACGGGGCCCCTTACGCGCCGTGCTAGCGCGTGGGCGACGGCGCCAAAAGGCGCGCCTGCGGCGCCTTGATAAGCGCGGGCTCCGGCGTCACCTGCAGGCAGATGTAGGCGACGACGCCGAACTTGAGCGTGATAACCGCGCTGTGCAGCATCATGACCGGAAGCGACAGCTGCGTCAGCACCGACAGGCCGCCGCTGATGATCTGCGCGGCCAAAAGGCCCACGGCCCACAGGCTCGCCCGGTACACGTCCGGACGGCGCTCCTTTTCCGCCGCCGCTAGCCGCACAAGCCAAAGCAGGACCAAGACGGCCCCGGCCGCCGCGAGGCGGTGGAAAAAGTGAATCCCGACGGTGCCCGAGAGCTCCGGGAACAGCTGCCCGTTGCACAGCGGCCAGTCAAGACACGCGAGGTTGGAGTTGGTATGCCGCACGTAGGCGCCCGTGTAGACGACGACGTAGACGTACACAAGGCTAAACCAAGCCCACTTGCGCAGGCGCGGCGATACCGACCGCTCGCGTCCGGTGCCCCGGCCGTGGAGCTGGTACAGCAGGACGCCGCCCAAAAACACGCCGGCGTATGACGCCAGCGAGATGCCAAAGTGCAGCGCCAGCATCCAATCGGGCTGCGGCGCGAGCACAACCCACGCCCCCAAGGCCGACTGGAGCAGCAGGAAAAACACCGACACCCCGGCGAGAAACTTCAGCTCCGGCCGCCAGCCGTAGCTGCGCCACAGCACCACCGAGAAGACGAGAACCGCCAAGCCCGCGATGCCCGACACCGCCCGGTGGCTGTACTCGATTATGGAGGCGATGTTGGCTGCCGGCAGCCACTGGCCGTGGCACAACGGCCACGATGCGCCGCAGCCCTCGCCGGATCCGGTCTTGGTGACGAGCGCGCCCGCCATGAGCACGACGAACATGCCCACCACCGAGACCCAGACCAGACCTTTGAGCCCTCTGGTCATGTCTATCCGTCCCCTCCGCCGTTACGAGCTTGCTTTGTCCGTCTACAGCGGCGCCACAGCGATCGACGTCCGCTGAACATTGCCACTTTGCACTGTTGTTCTCCGCGGGCGGGCCGGGTCCTCTTACCATTGTAAAGCAGCAGCGAGGCGCCTACGGGACAAGCAACAGTTTGCCCGCGGTGGCGCGGCCCTCCAGCAGCCGGTGAGCCTCGGCCGCCTGGGCCAGGGGCAAGCTCCGATCGACCCGCAGCCGCAGCCGGCCCGAGCGGATCCAATCAAAGAGTTCGGTGGCCCTTTCGGCCAGCTCCGCCGGGTCCGCTGTGTAGTGTCCCAGGGACGGCCGGGTCAAAAACAGCGAGCCGTACTTGTTCAGGATCTGCGGGTCAATAGGCGCCACCGGTCCGCTGGACTGGCCGAACAATACCAGCATCCCCCTGGGCCGCAGGCACCGCAGGCTCCCCTCAAAGGTGGTCCGTCCCACCGAATCGTACACGACGTCCACGCCCCGGCCCCCCGTCAGGCGCCGCACCTCGGCCTCAAAGTCGGTTTCCGTATAAAGGATAACCTCGTCGGCCCCCGCTTCCCGGGCGAGCCGGGCTTTCTCGGGCGTCGACACCGTGCCGTAAACCGTAGCGCCCCGCAGCTTGGCCATCTGCACCAGGAGAAGGCCGACGCCGCCTGCGGCCGCGTGCACCAGCGCGCGATCTCCTGCCTTGAGCGGGAACGTGCTGGTGACCAGGTAATGCGCGGTCATTCCCTGGAGCATAGCAGCGGCTGCGGCGTCCAGGGAAACATCCTCGGGCACCTTGACGAGCCGGTGCGCGGGCACGACCTGATACTCGGCGTAGCTCCCCAGCTGCATGGCATAGGCGACCCGATCACCCGGCGACAAGCCCTCCACCCCGGGCCCGACGGCGTCCACGATGCCCGCAGCCTCGCTCCCCGGCGTCATGGGCAAGGGCACGGAGTATAGACCGGAGCGGTGATACACATCAATATAATTGACCCCAGCCGCCGCTACCTTGATGCGCACTTCCCCGGGACCCGGCTCCAGCAGGGGAACTTCCTTGAGGGCCAGCACTTCCGGGCCTCCCGGCCGCTCGACCACAATCGCTCGCACACAGACCACCTCCCGGACAGGATTTCCGCCCGGCCTTGGCAAAACCCTTGGGAAATCCGCAAGGAGGAGGCACGTCCCTTGTCCGACACGGCCGTCCAAAAAGACTTGCGTACCCGGAGCATCGTGATCAGCGAAGGCGAAACGCGGGCTCCCAACCGGGCTATGCTGCGGGCGGTAGGTTTCTCCGACGAAGACTTCAAAAAGCCGATGATCGGCGTGGCCAGCACCTGGAGCGAAGTCACCCCCTGCAATATCCACATCGACGAGCTTGCCCGGCGCACCAAAGCGAGCGTCAAGGCGGCGGGCGGCGCGCCGCTCATCTTCAACACGATCACGGTGTCCGACGGCATTTCCATGGGCACCGAAGGCATGCGCTTCTCTCTGCCAAGCCGCGAGGTGATCGCCGACTCCATTGAAACCGTCGTCCAGGCGGAGCGACTCGACGGTCTCGTCGCCATCGGCGGCTGCGACAAGAACATGCCGGGCTGCATGATCGCCATTGCGCGCCTGGGACTCCCGGCTGTGTTCCTGTACGGCGGCACCATCCGCCCCGGCCGCTGGCAGGACAAGGACATCGACATCGTCAGCGCGTTTGAGGCCGTCGGGCGGTACAACAGCGGCGACATCGACCGGGAGGAGCTGCACGCCATCGAGTGCCGCGCCTGCCCGGGGCCGGGTTCGTGCGGCGGCATGTACACCGCCAACACTATGGCCGCGGCCATCGAAGCCTTGGGAATGAGCGTGCCGGGCAGCTCGTCCAACCCGGCCGAGTCGCCCCTGAAACTGGAGGACTGCGAGGCGTCGGGCCGGGCCGTCATGCATATGCTCGAGCGCGGCATCTACCCCAGGGACATCATGACCAAGGAAGCCTTTGAAAACGCCATCGCGGTCGTCATGGCCCTGGGCGGCTCCACCAACGCATTCCTGCACCTCATCGCCATCGCCCACCACATCGGCGTCGAGCTGGACTACGACGACTTTGAGCGCATCCGCAAGCGGGTGCCCCACATCGGCGACTTGAAGCCCGGCGGCCGCTACGTCTTCCAGGACCTGCATGAGGTGGGCGGCGTCCCGGCGGTCATGAAGGAGCTCCTCGCCGCGGGCCTTCTGCATGGCGACTGCTTGACCGTCACCGGCAAGACGCTGGCGGAAAACTTGGCGGATATGCCGGGGCTCAAGCCGGGTCAGACCGTCGTGCGGCCTATGGACGACCCGCTGCGGCCGACCGGTCCGCTCGTCGTCCTGCGGGGCAACCTCGCGCCCGAAGGCGCGGTGGCCAAGATCGCGGGCCTCAAGGTCACCCGCATCACCGGCCCGGCGCGGGTGTTTGACTCCGAGGAGGAAGCCACCAAGGCGCTGCTGAACGACCAGGTGCGGCCGGGGGACGTGGTCGTCATCCGCTACGAGGGTCCCAAGGGCGGCCCCGGCATGCGGGAGATGCTTTCGGTGACGGCCATCGTGGTCGGCAAAGGCTTGGGCGAGTCCATCGGCCTCATCACCGACGGCCGCTTCTCCGGCGGCACCCACGGCCTCGTCGTCGGCCACGTTGCGCCGGAAGCCCAGGTCGGCGGACCCATCGCCCTCATCCAGGACGGCGATATGATCACGATCGACAGCGACAAGGGCGAGCTGTCGGTGGCCCTCTCCGACGAGGAACTGGCCCGGCGGGCGGCCCTGTGGCAGGCTCCGCCGCCGCGCTACCCCCGGGGCGTGCTGGCCAAGTACGCGAAGCTGGTGTCCTCGGCGGCGCAGGGGGCTATCTGCGACTAAGCGCGACGAGGAGGGATTGCGGTGAGCTTGGCAGGCAAGCGGATCGCCATCTTCGCCGAAGAGAACTATCAAGTGCTTGAGCTTTGGTACCCCCTCCTTCGTTTCAAGGAGGAGGGGGCCACCGTGCACGTGGTGGGCACCGGACGCGCCGACGTCTTTCGCAGCAAGGAGGGCTATCCCGTCAAGGTCGACGTCAACGCCGCCGACGTCAAAGGCGCTGACTATGACGCGGTCGTCGTCCCCGGCGGCTACGCGCCCGACCTGATGCGGGTCAACGACGGCATGCTCCGCATCGTGCGGGAGGCGCACGCGGCAGGCAAGATCGTCGCCGCCATCTGCCATGCGGGATGGGTGCTGGCCTCCGCCGGCATCCTCGAAGGCAGGCAGGCCACGTGCGTCCGCAACATCCGGGACGACATCGTGCACGCCGGCGCCACGTACGTCGACGAGGAGGTCGTCGTGGACGGCAACGTGATCACGTCTCGCATCCCGTCCGACTTGCCGGCGTTTTGCCGGGAAATCATCCGGGCCTTGGGCGGATGACCGGCCGCGAGCGCCATCGATGACGCTTTGTCATGGAGGGTGATGCCCTGTGCCGACTTACGCCTTTCGCTGCCAGTCGTGCGGAAACCGTTTCGAGGTGGAGACATCCTGGTCCCAAAAAGGCGAAACCCGCTGCCCGGAGTGCGGCAGCAGCTCGCTTAAGGAAAACTTCGGCATGTACACCTTGACCGTGCTGGCGCCCTCCGCCGACGGCGAGGCGGCGCCCGCCTGCGCCTGCGGCAACCCGATGGGGGGCTGCGGGCTGGGGATTCACCAGTAACCCCGATCCCCAGGTAGCCACGGGAAGGGGGATTCTGGGAACGCAGGGCCGGCGGCGGCCGCAGCAA
>ERZ777003.2003-NODE-2003-length-26361-cov-11.502091_pt1 | contig 26361 bp, 23 predicted proteins | sample MGYA00374956_ERZ777003 | MGnify/ENA primary metagenome ERZ777003 (study PRJEB29302, sample SAMN06268252) | bioreactor metagenome | isolation source: Joint BioEnergy Institute, California, USA | place: USA:Joint BioEnergy Institute, California, USA | collected... | reverse complement strand
AATCGAGTTGCCGCAAGTGACAACTCAAGGAGGTAGGGCACGCTATTGCGTGCCGCAACCGACCTCACAACCGACACGGCAGGCAATAGCCTGCCCTACGCGCCACTCGTATGATCTACTGAACGCACCATGCTCTCGGTCGTCACGCGCGAGTATCAGATCGCCAACATCGTCGAAGCCGCCGTTTGGGTGGCTGTCGGCATCCTCTGTTTGCTGCCGACGCTGAAGGTGCGATGGACGCGCAGCCAGCGATGGCTTGCGGCTGTAACTTTCGTGCTGTTCGGCATTTCGGACCTGGCTGAGACGCAAACCGGCGCCTGGTGGCAGCCGTGGTGGCTGCTGGTATGGAAGGCGGCGTGCATTGCGCTTATCCTGCTCCTGGTCGTAGTGGCCATTCGCCGTAAACGCCAGGAGACACCCAGCCCATGACAGACAAACCCCAGCCGGAGTTCAAATCCGCTCCCTGCATTCGCCGCCACCCCGAGCCCATCCTCACGCGCGAGGATGTGCCCTACCCGGCATCGCTGATCTTCAATGCCGGCGTCTGCAAGTACCAGGGGCGGTATGTCATGGTCTTCCGCAACGACTATGGGGCTGACAACGAGGAAGAGTTCCAGGCTCACGGTTTTGGCGGCACGAATCTCGGCCTGGCCTTCAGCAACGACGGCATCCATTGGGAAGTTCAGCCCAAGCCGTGCATCGATCTGGACTACGCCCGCCGGCTGATTGCTCCGCTGATCCCCAACAAGGACCCGCAGACCGAGCTGCACCGCTTCTACGACCCGCGTCTGACGGTCATCGACGGCCGCGTGCATATGTGCTTCGCGATCGACACGGCCCACGGCCTGCGCGGCGGCGTGGCGGTGACCGACGATTTCGAGAAGTGGGAGCTGATGAGCGCGTCGGTCCCCGATAACCGCAACATGGTCCTGTTCCCTGAGAAGATCGGCGGGCGGTATGTCCGCTATGAGCGGCCGGTCAACTGCTGGGGCGGCAACGTACTGCACGGCAGCCAGGCAATGATGTGGATGAGCTTCTCGCCGGACCTGCGGCACTGGGGGGATTCGCGACACGTGCTCAGCAGCGCCGAGGTCGCCTTCGCCAATGACAAGATGGGCCCCGGCGCGCCGCCGGTGCGCACGAAGCGCGGCTGGCTGACGACGTTCCACGCCGTTTGGCGCGACGATACGCGCGGCAAGCACGGCTGGGAGAAAAAGTGGCCCAAGATCTACTCAGCCGGCTTGATGCTGACGGACCTGGAAGACCCCAGCCGCATTATCGGCCGCCTGCCGACGCCCCTGCTGGCCCCCGAAACCGAGTACGAAATCTCCGGCGGCTACCGCAACCACGTCATCTTCCCCGGCGGCATGATCCTCGAGGACACCGGCGAAGTGAAGATTTACTACGGCGCAGCCGACACGGTCGAATGCCTCGCCACCGCTCACGTCGATGACCTGTTGGCGTTGTGCAAACCCGTGAGCTGATGCTGTCGAACCGGCGACCGTAACGGCGGTGTGGTTTGCGTGAAGGAATCAGCGCAAAGATCCCACAGACTACAAAGATCGCAAAGCAGGCAGATCAAGCGTGGTGCCGGCAGCTTCAACTTTATATCTGCATCGTCAATGGCTTCCACAAAGGGGTCATCCTGAGCGAAGCGAAGGATGACCATTCGTGGACAAAAATGAACCTCGCCCGTGCCGATCATGTTGACCTGCGCGGGCGAGGTTTTTGCGCTGTCAGCGATCGTGATTACCGCCGGCTGCGCTTGATGAAGATGAAGTGCGAGCCGCGCTCGGTTTCGACGTAGAGGCGAAGCCCGTCAGCCAGGCTGGTGCTGTTGATCGCCTCAGCCGCCTCGGCGGCGCTGCTGACGGTCTTGTCGCCGACTTTGATGATCACATGCCCCGGCCGCAGACCCTGGGCAGCGCCCAGCGATCCAGGCTTGACATTCGTGATCACCGCGCCCTGCTCTGACCGCAGGCTGAAGCGCCGCGAGAGCTCCGGCGTGATGTCCGCCAGCGTCAAGCCGAGCTCATCGACCGTCGCCGCGCCGGGCGTGCTGGGCCGCTGGCTGGAGCCGCGTTGGCCAAAGGCCATTACATCCTCCGGCTGCTCGCCGACGGTGATCTTCACATCCTGCAATTGGCCGTCACGATAGATCGTCAACGTGACTTCCTGCCCCGGCAGCGTCGCCGCAACCGCGTTGCGAAGCTGCTGCATGTCCGACAGGTCACGGCCATTGAGGCTGACGATGATATCCCCCGGCTGAAGGACGTTGTGCGCCGGCGTGTTGGGGAAGGTCTGGTCGACCAGCACGCCGCGATCGCGCCCGTATCCGAAGCTGCGCGCCAGCTCGATATTGGCGCTCACATCACGGATGCTGATGCCCAGCCAGCCGCGGGTGACCTTGCCCTTCTCGCGAAGCTGGGTGTAGACCATCTTCGCCTGGTTGGACGGAATCGCGAAGCCGATCCCCTGGAACCCGCCGGTGCGCGACGCGATGGCCGTGTTGATCCCCACGACCTCTCCGCGAATGTTCACCAGCGGCCCGCCGGAGTTGCCCGGGTTGATCGGCGCATCCACCTGGATGAAGTCCTCATAGCCGCCGGCGCCCAGGATCCCGACGTTGTTACGGTTAAGCGCCGAGACGATGCCGTGCGTCATCGAACCGACATATCCAAACGGCGAACCAAACGCCAGGATCCAGTCGCCCTTCTGCAGCTCATCGCTGTTGCCCCACTGGGCGGGGATCACGTTGCTGGCTTTGATCTTGATGACAGCCAGGTCGGTTTTGGGATCGGCGCCGACAACCTCGGCCTCTTTGATCGTGCGGCCGTCATAGAGGGTGATTTCCATCTGCTCGGCGCCGCCGGCGACGTGGTTGTTGGTCAGGATGTAGGCTTCGCCGTTGACGACATCCATGATCACACCCGAGCCGTTGCCCATCTGGCGGAACGGCTCGCTGTCGGGCAGCTCAAAGCCTTCGGGCAGATCCGGCTCGCCGTCGCCGTCGCGGTCGGGGAAGAAACGTCGCAGGACGTCATCGTCCAGCGGGATGCGTGACCGCATTCCCGGCACTTCCTTGATCACGCGGATGTTCACGACCGACGGCTCGATGGCCTTGCCCACGTGCCGGAACACGCTGGCCAGGTCCTCGACCTGTGCCAACTGCTCGCGTGTCGCCTGCACCTGCTCCTGCGCCCGGGCGAACTGCGCGGATCGCAGCAGCCAGTCGCCGCCGAAATACCCGCCGGCGACCAGAGCCACCGTCAGCAATGTGGCGGTCAACGGGGAACGAAGTCTGTCAAACATGGCTACTCCTCAGCGTATTTCAAACCACAAACGTCTTGCCCACGATGGCGGCGCCGGCTGGCGTCTACAGCCCAGGCAACTGTGCTTCCAGCGCCTGCCGCTGGTCAACGGGCATTTCATAGTTGTGCTCGGGCTGTGGATACTTGCCCTGCTGAACCTGGTCGACATAGGCGGCAAAGGCTGCCGTCAGCGGTGTCGCCAGATCACCCACGCGTGGGACGAATCGCGGCGCCATGGGGGTCAGGCCCAGGGCGTCCTGCGTCACCACCACATACCCATGGCAGGCAGGGCCGGCTCCACAGCCGATGACCGGCACGTGGGTCTTCTCGACCACCGCAGCCGACACCTCCGGCGGAACGGCCTCCAGCAGGAACGCCGCCGCCCCGGCGAGCTCCAGCTCCATGCACAGCCGCACGATACGCATTGCGTCTTCGGCTGTGCGGCCCTGGTAGCGATATCCGCCCATCAGGTGCACCGCCTGCGGCCGCAGGCCGACATGCGCCATCACGGCGACGCCCGCATCGGCCAGCCGTTCCACCAGCGGCAGGTGGCTTTCCGCCACCTCAAGTTTCACACAGTCGCAGCCGGTTTGTTGCACCATTTTCATCGCCGCCCGCATCCCCTGGGCTGTGGAGGCCTGGTACGACCCGAACGGCAGATCCGCCACCACCATCGCCAGCGGCGCCCCCCGCCGCACGGCTGCCGTGATCTGGATCATGAACGACAGCGGCACGGGCAAAGTTGTGTCATGGCCGAGGATCACATTGGCGGCTGAATCCCCCACCAACAGCGTGGGCACGCCCGCCTGCTGCATGTGGCGAGCGGTGGTGTAGTCATAGCAGGTCAACATCGGAACCTTCGCGCCGGTCTCCCGGGCTTTGCGAAGGTCGGTCAGAGTGTAACGCTTGGTCAGAGGCTGGGCCATGGGAGCGAATTATAGGTCAGCAAGGGGCGGGATACAGGGTTTGGGGCGAGAGACTAAGAGACCGGGAGACGGAGAGGCAAAATGGGGTGGGAGCGACGGAAGGGGAAAACAGCCCGTTTTACCGCTGGTAGGACACTCCCAGTCGCCCGTGCGAATCGAGTGGCCGTTCAGGAAGGCGACGGCGCGGGACGAATCTCACGATGCAGTTCAAATAGGAGTGGCCGCCGCTGACGCCTCCGGCGTCAGCGTCACCAGCGTCATCGGCGAGAACGTGAACTCCGCCATCAGGCGCCGCAGGTCGTCGGCTTTCACAGCCATCAGGGCCTGCATGTCCTGCTCCAACGAACGGTAGTCGCCGTTGTACAGCCACTGCGACCCAAGTGCGTTGACGCGCCCCAGCGGCATCTCGCCGCTGAGCACAATCGACGTGGCGATCTTGTTCTTGGCGCGCTCGACCTCGGCGTCGCTCAGGTCCTGCCTGACGCGCTGCAGCTCAGCCATCGCAATCTGCAGCGCCTCGCTGCGGCGGGACGGATCGCAGATCAGCGAAATGTAGAAGCTGCCGCAGCCGTCATGCGGATAGAAGCCGAAATCGGCTTCCTCGGCGATGGCGTTGTCCACCAACGCCCAGTAGAAGCGCGACCCTTCGGCATCGCCGATCACATCCGACAGAACGCGCGCCGCGAATCGCCGCTCGTCCTGCGCGCCCGGGCCGGGCGTCAAGCCCATGACGTACGCACGGTTGAGCTTGGGATCGGTGATCACCAGGTCATGCGGCTTGTAGACGGGCTGGGTCTGCTGGCGCGTTGCGTGCACGCGCGGCCACTGGCCGTAGAAGCGATCGGCCAGCCGGATGATCTGGTCGAAATCGAACTGCCCTGCCACCGCGAGTACCATGTTCCCCGGACCATAGCGCTCGGCGAAGTACGCCCGCATCTGTTCGTGCGTCATCGGGCCGATCGTGTCGGCTGTCCCCAGCACGCTCAGCCCCAGCGGGTGGTCGCCGAAGTGCACCTGCATGATCTTCTCATACAGCCGCTGGGTCGGCTCGTCCTGATACATCGCGATTTCTTCCAGGATCACCTGCTTTTCCGTGCGGAAATCCTCCTCGCGCACAGCCGGCCGCAGCAACCGGCCCAGGTGCTCCATGATCGGCTCGGTAAACTCCGGCAGGACATTGGCGTAATACGCCGTCATCTCCTGCGTCGTAAAGGCGTTGTAGCGCGCCCCCAGCTCATCGAAGATGCGGTTCATCGCCTCCCAGCCCATCGACTCGGGGCCCTTGAACATCATGTGTTCAAGGAAGTGCGACACGCCGCACAGCTCCGGCCGCTCATCGCGCGAGCCGGTCTTCACATACAGCCCGGCTGCGAACGAATGCGCATCGGGATTGTGCTCGGCGACGATGTCCAGGCCGTTGGCAAGCTGATGATAGTGAAACGTCAGTGGCATGGTTGATGGTACGTCGCGCTACGGGCCGTTGATGCCGGGCTTGAGTTCCTTCGGGCCGACCGTCACGATCGTGAACGGTCCGGGCGGATTGGCAGCCAGCCACGCGTTGACCCGCTCGAGCGTGATGCTGTCGATCGCGGCCTTGATCTCATCAAGCGTGCGGATGCGGCCGCGCATGAACCAGTCATGCGCGATCGCGGCTGCGCGGGCGGCCGTCGATTCGCCCTGCATGATCATCGCGCTTTTCAGCCCCACCTTCGCCCGCTCGAGCTCCTCAGCCGTGACCCCGCGTGTAAAGCGGTCCAGCTCGCCCAGGAACGCATCCAGCGTCTCCTGCGCGCGGTCGTTGCTCGTACCGGCATAGCCGAACACGCCGCCGTAATTCTTCAGGCTGGAGTAGCCGGCGGACACGTGATACACCAGCCCGCGCTTCTCGCGGATCTCGGTGAACAGCCGCCCGCTCATCCCGCCGCTGAGCATTTCGATCGCCAGCCGCATGACGTAGTAGTCCGGGTGCGTTTCCGGCACGGTCGTCCATGCGATGCCGATGTGCGTCTGCTCGGACTGCTGCGGCTGATGGAAAAATCGCCCCGGCGGCGACTGCAGTTCGATCGGCTGATCCTCCCCCCGCTGCCAGTCGCCGAAATGCCGCTCGACCTCATCCTTGAGACGCTCCCACTCGATGTTGCCGGCCACAGCCAGGATCGCCTCGGCTGCATGATAGCGCTGCGCAAAATCGCAGCGCGCCATATCCAGCGTGATCCGGCGCAGGTGGTCGATCTGCCCGATGCTCGGACGGCCGTACGGCGGCGGCAGATGCCATTCATGCAGCTTGATGAACAGCTTCTGGCGGGGGTCGTCTTCGATGCCTTCGACGGCCTGGATGGCCAGATCCCGGGCGGCTTCGAACCCCGCCCGCGGCAACTGCGGCCGGCGGACGATATCCGCATACGCCGCCAGGCCCTCTAGGACGCGCTCGCCGAGCCCGCGGCAGGCCAGGCGCGTGTGATGCACACCGACCGTGCTGCTCCGCTGCAGGCCCAGCGAATCCAGATGATCGGTCAGGGCCCGGCTATCCCGATCGCCGGCGCCACGGAAAATCAGATCTGATAAGACGTTAGCAGAACCTGACCCATGAAGCGGATCCGTCGCCGCCCCTGCCGGAACCAGCAGGTTCATCCCGGCTGACTGCACCCCTGCCATGCGTTCTGCCAGGAGGACCAGTCCATTGGGGAAGGTGTGTTGGAAAAACGTCTCAGGCAACAGCGCGCTCCTCCATGCAGCAGAATCTTCCATTATAGCGCCGCCGGGACGGTGGTAAACGCCCTGCCGCGGCTGCTAGAGCTCCCACGGTGGAACGCCGCGCGTCCGCAGGAGCGTCGTCCGCACGCGTGCCTTCCAGATGGCGAACGCGGCTGGGTCGCGCTGTTGACGGATGGCGTCAAGCTGCTGGGCATTCATGCGATCGGGGGCTTCGGTCGCCGTGTACTTCATGTCGCGCAGCTCGGTGGCGACACGGTCCAGCCGCTGCCGCAGGGACTCGATCCGTTCGGTCTGTCGGCGGCGCTGGGCGGCGTCGTTGGTGCGGGCCTGCTCGACACGCAGTTCGTTGATCTGCCGGCTGACCTCCTGGCGCTGACGGATCAGCTCGCTGACCCGCTGCCACCACAGGCGATCCATCGCCGTATCCAGCAGGCGATCCAGATGCGGCTCCCAAAGCGGATCGCGATGCTGGGCGCGGAAATCCTCGATGATGACGACCGCAGCCGTCGGGGGCGAGTGAACGGCCGCCTCGGCGGCCCGCCGGTAGCCGGGATCGTTCAGATCGACCTCCGGCGGCGTCGGCGGACCGGGCTGATGAGCCTGCTCGGCTGGGGCCGCCCAAGTCTGAGCCGGCGGAGTTCGCATCGGCCGGGCCTGCGGCTGAGGCTGCTGTGCTGTGGCCTGACCGGAAGGTTCCTGCCGAAGCTGGCCTGTCACCGGCGCATCGGCTGAGTCCGCCATGGCGACGGGCGCAAGCTCCGCCTGCGGGCTGATGGTCGCAGCCGTCCGCGGGGACGGAAACTCCAGGATCCCCCCGATGGCCCCCTCCGCTTGCCCACGGCCCAGCGTCATCAAGGCCACAGCCGCCGCCATGCCCGTCACAACGACCGCCGTAACCACCCCGCCGATCACTTCCGCCCAGCCATCATTGCGTTCGGCATTGTCCATGCGAAGTTCCCGGCATCAGCGGCCCCGCTGCCGCAAGGCCCCCAGCTTGACCGGCAGCCAGCCCGCCAGCATTCCCACGATCAGACCGCTCAGATGCGCCACATTGGCGATCGGCATCCACCCCATCATACACACAACCAGCCAGATCAGCAGGATCATCACCACCTCCCGCTGCACCCCCATCCGTTGCTGTGGCGCGTAGCGCCCACGCATCCACACGAATCCAAACAACGCGTAGACCACGCCCGACATGCCTGCGGCAAACCCACCCGGGGCGAACCGGAACACCCCCGGCACGTCCAAGCCCAGTTCAAACAGGTGCTCCAGCGTGTTCGACACCGCCGCAGAGACCAGCACCAGCACAGCCAGCCGCCAGCTCCCGCGCGATCGCTCGATCTGCGCGCCCAATCCCGCCAGCCACATCATGTTGAAAAACAGATGGATCAGGCCGAAATGCACAAAGATCGGCGTTACCAATCGCCACACCTGCCCCGACAAGATCGCATCAAACCCCAGCCGCTGCGGCGACGGCGAATACCTCAGCCATTGCGCAACAACCGGCGTCTGATCGCTCATCATCGCATTGGTCAGCAGCGCCACCAGGATCGACAGCGCGACCAGCGCGATCGTCACAGGCACAGGCTGGCTGCGCATCCGCTGCCAGCTCGTGCGGACATCGATGTAATTGGCAGCCAGGCGTTGCTTGCGATGTTGCTGCTGGACCCGCGCTGCCTGGGCGGGCCGATGAGCCAACTGATAGCGCGGATGGTTGGGGTTCTGCTCGAACGTCCGCAACTCGTCGCGGGCGCGATCCATCGTGTCGTCATCGACGACCCAGATCGTCCAGCCACCGGGGCCAGGCTCGACATGGTTGTCCACATCGACACTCAGCAGGTAATCGCCAAAGCGGCGTGCCCGCTGCTCGTCATCCATCACGGTCAGCATTCGCATGAGGCTGCGGAGCATAGCACAAGCCCGCGCGCCACCCCAACCGCCTGCGCGCTTTTGCCGCTGCGGGGATCACGCTGCATCGGCTACTCTGTAGATGCTCCCGATGCCCGCATCGACGACCGCCGCAACCCGATCCCACCCCACGCGCGATCATCCGCGCGCCGCGCGAAACGCGGGCTTGCGCTATGTCAGCGACGACAAACCCGGCATCCGTCGCGTGCGGCGGGGACGCGGGTTTGCATATGTCCTGCCGTCGGGCAGGGTCGTGCGCGACAAAGCGACGCTGGCGCGCATCCAGTCGCTGGTCCTCCCGCCGGCCTGGACGGATGTATGGATCTGTCCGCACGCCAGCGGCCATCTGCAAGCCACCGGCCGCGATGACCGGGGGCGCAAGCAGTTCCGCTATCACCCCCGCTGGCATGGGGTGCGCGACCAGGCCAAGTTCGAGCGGATGCTCGACTTCGCCCGCGCGCTGCCGCGCATTCGCCAGACCGTGCAGCGCGACCTGCGCCGCCGCGGCCTGCCGCGGCGCAAGGTGCTGGCAGCCGTCGTGGCGCTGCTGGAGCAGACGCTCATCCGCGTGGGCAACGAGGAGTATGCCCAGTCGAACAACCACTTCGGCTTGACAACGCTGCGCGACGGCCACGCGCGCGTGCGGCGTGGCCGCGTGCGCTTCGAGTTCGCCGGAAAGAGCGGCGTCAATCATGAGATCGACCTGCACGATCCGCGACTCGCAACCATTGTGCGGCGATGCCAGGACCTGCCGGGTGAGGATCTGTTTCAGTATGTCGACGACGATGGCCAGGTCGTCGATGTCACCAGTACGGATGTGAACGACTATCTGCGGGAGATCGGCGGCGAGGCGTTCACGAGCAAGGATTTCCGCACATGGGCCGGGACCGTTCTGGCTGCGTGCGCCCTGGGCGCGCTCGAGCCGTTCGCGTCAAAGGCGGAGGCGAAGAAGAACGTCGTGGCGGCCGTCGACACAGTCGCCCGTCGCCTGGGCAACACGCGCAGCGTCTGCCGCAAGTGCTACATTCATCCCCGCATCATCGAAGCCTATCTCAATGGCGATGCGCTCCCGCCCCCTGCCGACTCGAACGGCCAGTCTCCATCTCGTCTGCGCCTTCGCGCAGACGAAACGGCTGTGGTGATGCTGCTCAGGAAATCGATGAAGCGGTGGTGATGCCAACTCACGCCGCCGTGAGAGGGATGACCGGCAACGCCGATTCGATCTGCTGCAGCAGCCGGGCTTCGTCGTCTTCAAAGAAGCGAATCGCCATCGTCAGACGCGCGACGGGCAGGCGCAGAGATGCGCGATCGAGGTGCTTGAGCTTCGCCCAGTCCTTCTCGGTTGTGACAAGCACATCAGCTCCGGCGTCGCGCGCCGCCGCGTCGAGGGCGGACAAGTCTTCTGCAGAGTAGTCGTGGTGATCGCCGAACCAGCGATCGCCCGCATAGGTGCCTGCGAGCTTTCGCAGTTGCTCCGCCAGCGGCTGGGGGTCGCCGATGCCGCCGAAGGCGAAAATCGAGCGATTTCCCAGCTCATCCAGCGGCGACTGCACCTCACAGCGGCTGCCCGTCTCCTGCGCGCTTTCCTGCAGGATGCCCGTGAGGGCGTGCCGCGAGCGGTAGATCGGCACGTGCGGATGGTAGCGGCGAATGCGCTGCTCGATGCGCGCGATCACCTCCTCGTCGACCAGATCCGCGCGCGTCACCAGCACCGCATCGGCCCGTTTCAGCCCCGACATCGGCTCGCGCAACAGGCCCCGCGGCAGGACATGGTTATAGCCGAAGGGGTTGGTCGCATTGACCAGCACCAGGTCGAAATCCCGGCTGGCCCGGCGGTGCTGGAATGCATCGTCCAGCACGAACACATCGACCTCGGGATCATGCCGGACAACCACCCGCGCGCCGGCGACGCGATCGGGATCGGCATGCACGATGACGCGCCGGCCGTGGCCGCGGTGGAGCTGCTCTTCGAGCATGAGCTGTTCGTCGCTGTGCTGCGATGTGCCGACCTTGTAGCCGCGCATCAGGATGGCCGGCTTGCGACCGGCATCGCGCAGCCGCTCGACCAGCCAGCGCACCACAGGCGTCTTGCCCGTACCACCGGTGGTGAGGTTGCCGACCGACACCGCCGGCCGGGGAAGCTCATGGACGCGCCGCCAGCCGCGATCGAAGGCGACATTGCGGATTCGCATCGCGCCGGCATAGAACGGCTCGATCAGGCGCAGCCCTGCGCGCGCCAGCGTCGGCCCGACGCCCCGGGCGTCGCCGCTGAGGATGCGAAGAAGTTGCTGCGTCGCGGGCATGGCAGTCGCGGCGATCTAGCGTTGCGTGGCGCACCGGGCCAGCGGATCGTCCGAGGCCGTAAAGATAATCGGCTTTTTCGGCAGTTTTTGGATATCGAAGCGGGTGAGCAGGTCGCCCGCGGAACGGATGCCTGATGGCGCGTCGATCCCGCACCAGCCGGCCAGCATCTCCAGGATCTGCCCGGCGGATACGCCCTGCTCGCGGTAGTGCGACAGGCGCGTGTCGCCATGCCGCTTGGCCAGCCGCCGGCCGTCCGTGCCGATCACCAGCGGCAGGTGCCAGTACGTCGGAATCCGATCGGCTTGTCCCAGCGCGCGATACAACAGCATCTGCCGCGGGGCTGAGTCCAGCAAATCGTCGCCCCGCACAACCTCCCTCACGCCCATGTCGATGTCGTCGACCACGACAGCCAGGTGATACGCGGCTGTGCCGTCGTTCTTGCGGATGACGAAATCGCCCAGCTCGCGGAGCACATCAAACTGCCGTCGCCCGGCGAAGGCATCATCGACTGTGATCACCTCATCCGGTACGGCAAAGCGCATGGCAGCGCGCGGCGGCTCGGTCACATAGCCGGCCTTTCGGCAGGTGCCGGGATAGATCACGGCTCCATCGCCGGCATGCGGCGCGCTGGCAGCCAGCTCGATGTCGCGCCGCGTGCAGGTGCAGTAATACGCGTAGCCGCCCTCGCGAAGCTGCCGCAGCGCCGTCTGGTACACGTCCGTCCGCTGCGACTGGTAGATCGGCCCGACATCCCAGTCAATGCCCAGCCATTGCAGGTCTTCAATCGCCTGCCGGTCCGCGCCGGCTTTGATGCGCGGCGAATCGATGTCCTCGATGCGGAGGATAATTCTCCAGCCGCGCTGGCGCGCCATCAGCCAGTTGACCAGGAATGTCCGCGCGTTGCCCAGGTGCAGCGCGCCGGTGGGAGAGGGTGCAAGTCGCGTCACCGCCATGGCTGTCTTCAGGCCCCGTCGCCGGCGACATGCCCAGCCGCTGCCGCATGGCCTGCCGCATCGGCGAGCTGTCCACCCTCGGCGTGCACGGCATGCCGTGCATTGCGTTCATCGTTGATGACACGACCGTCATGCAGGTGGAGGACGCGCTGGCAGCGATGCGCCACCGTCGGGTCGTGCGTGACCATGATGATCGTCTTGCCGGCGGCCACCAGCTCATCGAACAGGGCCAGAATCTGGATGCCGGTCTTACTGTCCAGGGCGCCTGTCGGTTCGTCGGCAAGCAGAATCAGCGGCTCGTTGATCAGCGCCCGGGCGATGCAGACGCGCTGCTGCTGTCCACCGGACAGCTGCATCGGACGGTGATCCAGGCGATCCGCCAGGCCCACGCGCTCCGCCAGCTCGACGGCACGCCGCCGCCGCTCGGCGGGCGGAATGCCCAGATAGAACATGGGCACTTCGAGGTTGCCGAGCACCGTTAACTGCTGGATCAGATTGAAGTTCTGAAAAACGAAGCCGATGCGGCGGCTTCGGATTTCCGAGAGCTTGTCGTCTTCGAGCTGGCTGACGTCCTCGCCGCCGAGGATGTACTGGCCGCTGGTGGGCTGATCGAGGCAGCCGATGATGTTCATCAGCGTGCTCTTGCCCGAGCCCGACGCCCCCATGATGGCGGTGAACTCCCCCTCCTTGAAGTCGATGCTGACATCCCGCAGGGCATAGACCTCGACGTCGGTCCCCGGCTTGCGATAGATCTTGTACAGATTGCGAACGGATGCGACGGTGCTCATGATCCTTTGGCCAATCGTACCGGCGTGGCCGGGGGATTGCCATGAAAGGAAACCTTTGCGTATTGGGTTTTACTTGGGGTAGTGTAGTTGCTGTGTTCGCTCCTCTGGCCCTGGTCATCCCGGCATTGCTCACGGCGGCGGTGGTGGCGTACGGCACACACCCCAACTGGGCACAATATGATGGCGGCTTGGAGCTGATTTACCTCTCCCGGCGGCTGCAATGGCCGCTGGTGGCGCTGTGCCTGGGTTTGTGCATTGGCCTGATTGGGATGGTGGTCGCCGGCAAGCAGCGGGCCTGGTGGCTGATCGCACTGGCTCCCGTGCTGGCGATGTTCGTCTATCGCTTCTCCACACGATCGCTGAACGCGTTCCAGGTGCTGGACAACCCGACCTTTGTGCAAGCCGACCAGGCGGACTTCGTCGGGGCGGACGACTATGTCGTGGGCTTGCGGTTCGGCGATGAGTACTACGCCTATCCCTATCGCGCGTTATACACGCGACCGGTGGTGATCCAGCAGGATCATGACAGGCGAATGATGCTGATCTGGTCCGCCTTCTGCAATCGCGCGATGGCGGTGCACATCGACCGTGAGCTCAAGGCGCGCGATCTGGAGATCGTCTCCATGCCGGCCAACGCCCTGCTGCTGTACAACCGCCGGCTGGGGCAGTTCATCAATGGCGTGACGCTCCAGACGCGCGACGGCAGCACGCCGACGGGCGTGGGAGCGCCGATTGAGACACAGAAGATGCCCTGGAGCCGGTGGCGTGCGATGCATCCGCGGACGCGCGTGCTGTCGCCGCCGATCAACCGCCCGGCTGACCCAGCCACGCCGGCACTGCCGTTCTACGACATGCCGCCGGTGGTCGGCGAGGTGCTGCCGCCGGAGACGCGGGTGGTCGTGGTGATGACCTCCCCGCCGATCGCCATTCCGACAGACCGCATCCGCAATGATCCGATGAACCTGCGCGCCGATCAGGTGCCGATCCTGCTGCTGCGCGACCGGGAGACCGGCCAGATCCGGGCGTTTGACCGCCGCGTGGAGGAGGATCAGACGCCGACGTTCCGGAGAAATACCGATCCCTCGCGCCGGGGGGTGGCGCTGGTGGACAGCGACACGACCATCGGCTGGAGCGCCACCGGCCGGGCTGTGGATGGCAACCCCGCCCGCCGGGGGATGCAACTGACAGAATTGCCGGTGGAAACGGACCTGTACTGGGGGGTGATGAAGTACTGGTATCCGAACCTGCTGCTGCACCAGACGGACCTGATCGGGGACGTCCGTGCACCGCAGTGATTTCGGTGCAACCGGCTGATTTTACGCACCCCGTCAGGCCGCTACCCTTCCGAATTCGCCCGCCTCGGCGTATGCTGTCCGCTCTACCCAACACCCGAAGGGAAGGAAATGGACCGCATCAGCCTCTACTGGAAAAACGCGACCGCCGAAGCCGTTGGTGACAAGCACGGCGTCAGCGACAAGGAACTTAAAGCCCTCGCCCCCCGCATCAAGGCGCTGACCAAGCAGTTCGCCGATGAGCGCAAAGCCGGCAAGCTCCGTTACCGCGATCTGCCCTACGACGAGGACATGCTGGACGCGATCAAGTCGCAGGTCGAGCATTTCCGCGACCGCTGCGACGTGCTGATCGTGCTGGGCATCGGCGGCAGCGCTCTGGGCAACATCGCGCTTCAGCAGGCGCTCAACCCGCCGACGTACAACCTGATGTCGGACCGCACGCGCCCCGGCCCGCAGTTGTTCGTTCTGGACAACGTCGACCCGGAGATGATCAAGGCCGTTGTCGACTACGTCACGCCCAAGCTCAAGAAGACGATCGTCAATGTCATCTCCAAGAGCGGCGAAACGGCTGAGACAGCCGCCCAGTTCATCCTCTTCCGCGACCTGCTGCAGGCGAAGCTGGGCAAGAAGTATACCGAGAACATCCTGGCGACGACCGATCCCTCGGAAGGCACGCTGCGCGAGATCGTAAAGCGCGAAGGTTACCGGACGCTGGATGTTCCCCCGGGCGTCGGCGGGCGGTTCTCGGTGCTGAGCGCGGTCGGCCTGTTCAGCGCGGGCATGTGCGGGATCGACCTGGATGCCATCATGGAAGGCGCCCAGGACATGGACAAGCGCTGCAAGGAGGCGGATCTGATGAAGAATCCCGCCGCCATGCTGGCTGCCATCCACTACATCCTGAACAACCGCGGCAAGTCCATCAGCGTGATGATGCCCTACTCCAACGCCCTCTACTCGCTGGCGGACTGGTATCGCCAGCTCTGGGCCGAATCACTGGGCAAACAGCACGGACTGACCAAGAAGAACGTTTTTACCGGACAGACCCCCGTCAAAGCCCTCGGCACGACCGACCAGCACAGCCAGGTCCAGCTCTATCGCGAAGGGCCCAACGACAAGATCATCACCTTCCTGGAGGTCGAGCGCTTCAGCAGCAAGGTGACGATTCCCGATAGCATGAAAGACGTGGAGACTCTGCGCTATCTGGCAGGGTCGAACTTCCAGACGCTGATCAACAGCGAGAAGCTGGGAACCGAATACGCCCTGCTGGAAAGCCAGCGGCCGACGATGACCGTCTCGTTCCCGACGATCAGTCCGGAAACGGTCGGGCAGTTTATCTACATGTACGAGGTCGCCACCAGCTACATGGGCGGCCTGCTGGAGATCAATACCTACGATCAGCCAGCCGTCCAGCTCGGCAAGGACGCCACCTACGCCCTGATGGGCAAGAGCGGGTATGATGAACTGTCCAGGAAGATCCAGCCGGTGGCGAAGCGGGACAGGAAATTCATGATTTGAGGCGGCTTCACCGCACAGACGCAGAGGCGCGGAGAAGACTACCCCAAATAGGAGGCTGACGAGGCCCCCAGCGTATGTGTCTGACTTGATGAAACAGCGGCCAGCCAAGTCACATCTGGCGAGCAAGGCCGACTTTGAGCCTCTGCGTCTCAGCGTCTGTGCGGTGGATAAGGCAGAAGGACTGACTACGGATTAGAGCACCATGGAATATGGCGTCATCATGGCGGGGGGATCGGGAACGCGGCTTTGGCCGCTGTCGCGCGGCGGGCTGCCCAAGCAGCTTCTGCCGATCGTCCGCGGCAAGAGCCTCCTGCGGCTGAGCTTCGAGCGCCTGCTGGCGGTCTTCCCCCCCGAGCGGATCTACATCTGCACGGGCGCAGCCTTCGCCAGGGAGATTCTCGCCGAAGTGCCCGAGATGCCGCCGGAAAACCTCCTGGGCGAGCCGGAAGGCCGCGACACTGCCAATGCCGTCGGCTTCTCCGCGGCTGTGCTGCACAAGAAGGATCCCGACGCCGTGATGGCGGTGGTCACAGCCGACCACGTCATCGAGCCGATCGATGCCTTCGGCAATGCCATCCGCACCGCCTTCGACGTGACGCGCGATGAGCCGCAGGCGCTGGTCACCTTCGGCATCATCCCGACGCACGGCCATACGGGCCTCGGCTATATCCATCGTGGCGAGCAGCTCAAGCAGCCGAACTCCTACCGCGTGCTCGCCTTCCGCGAGAAACCCGACAAGCCGACCGCCGATCGCTACGTCGAATCCGGCCGCTACTACTGGAACAGCGGCATGTTCGTGTGGCGCGCCCAGACGGTGCTGGCTGAGATGAAGACGCTCCTGCCCGACGGCTTTGCCGGCTGGCAGAAGATCGCTGACGCCTGGGGCTCGCCTCAGCAGCAGCAGGTCCTCAAAGAGGTCTATCCCAAGCTGCCGAAGATCAGCGTCGACTACGCCCTGATGGAACCTGCCTCGCAGGGCAAGGGTTCGGGCAAGGTCGTCACCGTCGAGATGCCGGTGAACTGGCTGGATGTCGGCTCGTGGCCGGCGCTGGCGGACATTCTCGAGACCGACGAGCACGACAACGCCATCGACTGCCCCGCTTGCGTGCTGCTGGACAGCGACAACAACATTGTCGTCGCCCGCGGCCCCGAGCATTTGATCACCACCATCGGCGTCAGCGACATGATCATCATCCACACCGCCGACGCCACGCTCATCTGCCCCAAGACCGAAGCCCAGCGGGTCAAAGACCTCGTCGCCCGGGTCAAAGAGAAGTATGGGGATCGGTATCAGTGATCTTTAGCAGTTGCCAGTTGCCAGCGAGGGCCTGTTGGCAGTTCGCAACTGGCAACTGACAACTGGCTACGCCCACCTACTCCATGCGTCATCTGGCCATTGATCTCGGCAGCCGGCGCGTCGGGCTGGCGATGTCCGATGCGGGCGGCAGCTTCGTCACGCCGCTGGACGTGTTGCAGGTCAGCGATCCCGACGACGCCATCGAGCCGGTTGTTGAGCTGGTCGCGCGTGAGGGGGTTGAGCGGCTGGTCGTGGGATTGCCGCTGAACATGGACGGCTCGCTCGGCCCGCAGGCGCAGAAGGCAATCGCCTGGGGGCGCCGGCTGGCCGAGCGTGCGGGGATTCCGGTCATCTTCGTCGACGAACGCCTCAGCAGCTTCGATGCCGAGCAGCAGCTCATCAGCCGCAAGCGGGCTGGGGAAAAGCTCACACGCAAGCGCAAGAAGGAGCAGCTCGACGCGATCGCAGCGGCCACGTTTCTTCAGGATTTCCTCGACGGGCGAATCTCGCCGATCGAGGTCTGAGGTCTACCGGCCGGTAAAGAACGCGGGCCGCGAAGATGCGAAGGTGGCGTGAAGGGGGATGGCGCAAAGAACTCAAAGATCACAAAGATCCCAAAGGCAGCAGATAGGAAGATCTGGTCTGCCGGATCGCCGCTGTTCGTGGCACGGGTGCCTCGCCCGTGCAGTGATGATGGCGCATGGGCGAGGCGCCGATGCCACGTGAGCAATGTCGGACGCTCCTGCCTGGGCCCTCTTACCCCGAATGGGAGTCGCGCGTGATGGCCAGGATTGCGATGGTCCACGAACCGACACGAATAGACACGAATGAGGAAACATTCGTGAAATTCGTGTCAATTCGTGGGCCCCTTTGACGGCTCGGTCCAAGACTTGAGTGAAGAGAAGCGCCACTGTGTGACGCGGCTGAGTCGGTCGCCGTTGCTAGCTGCGCGATCGGGTTTGGCAGGCAATGGCCTGCCCTACGGCGGCTACAGGTGTGGCACGGGCGTCCCGCACGTGCTGCCTTAGCAGCCACGCACATGCGAGACACCCGTTCGATAGAAGACCGCCCCCGCTCAGCCAGGCCGAGCGGGCAGTCGTTCATGCAGATCGCAGGCCGAAGCGATTCGACCTTAGAACCACTGCTTCTTGTTGACGATGTATTCCTGGTAGAACTGCTCGTCGCTCTTGGTCAGGTACATGATCCCTTCGATGAGGCCGATCAGCCCGCCAATGCAGCAGAAGCCCAGGACCAACTGGATCAGGCCTGTCGTCGTGTTGCCGAGATAGAACTTGTGCACGCCGAAACCGCCGAGCAGGATCCCCAGCAGGCCGGCAATCAGCTTGCGATTGGAGATGTCCGGCGGCATGCCGCCTGGAGGAGGGGTCGGCGAAGATGGCGGCGGCGTAACAGGTCCCTGCGTCATGAAATGCTCCTTCTCCGATAGGGGTCTCGGCAACTGATTCCTGCGATACATGTACCGTGCGGATCGCAGTTTGGCAAAAGAATGAGATGGGTGCGACAAGGGTTGGTGAACGACGGAGCATTCGATAGAGACGAAGAGACGATGAGACTGAGAGACGAAGTGCGCATCACGCCGGGTGCGGCGGAACCGGCGTCTGGGGTGACGACTGGTCGTCAACGGGGTTGGTCATCAGCCCATCTCCTCACCACTGCGCACGGAGGCCTGACGTGATACGCGCGCAAGACACTACCGCACGCCGCCGCAATCCTGGAAAAAATCGCGGCCGTGCGTCCAGGTGGACCCTTTACAGGCGGGAGGTCTGAACGGCTGGGGCACTTGCGCCGGCTGCGGTGCGGATGGCATCGCGGACGCTGCGGGCAATGCCGGCTGCATCCAGGCCGACTTCCGCAAGCTGCTCCTTGCGCGTGGCGTGGGCGATCAGGCGATCGGGCATGCCCAGACGCGTGATCCGCTCGGTGGGCAGCCGCCGTGACTGGGCGAACTCCAGCACCGCCGAGCCAAAGCCGTTTTGCAGCGCATGATCCTCCACCGTGATCACCGGCGCCTCGCCGCGCAGCAGGCGCGTCAGCATCGCCCCGTCGATCGGCTTGCAGAAACGGGCATCGACCACCCCCACAGCCAGCCCATCCCCCTCCTGGAGCATCCGCGCAGCTTCCATCGCATTCTGCACCATCGCGCCATACGCAACGATGGTCGCATCGCCCCCTTCGCGGAGCGTGCGCGATTCGCCCAGCACCCACTCGCGCGATGCATCGGCTCGCAGGTGCTCATCAATGATCTGCTCAAACGGCGAAGCCGGCACGACATCGCGCGGATAGCGCAGCGCCGATGCCGTCTCCAGCGACAGGGCCAGCCGCAGGCACCGCTGCAGCTCCAGCTCATCGCTGGGGGCCATCAGCACCATCCCCGGCAGCGGCCGCAGGAAGGAGATATCGCAGAAGCCGTGATGCACGGCGCCGTCATCGCCGACGAACCCGGCTCGATCCATCGCGAAAATGACCGGCAGGTGGTTGAGGACCACTTCCTGCCACACCTGGTCGAACGCCCGCTGGAGGAAGGTCGAGTAGATGGCTGCCACCGGCCGCAGGCCGCTCTTGGCCATGCCAGCCGCCATCGCCACCAGGTGCGACTCGCAGATGCCTGTGTCGTAGTAGCGATCGGGGAAGACCTTTTCGAACTTGCTCAGGCCCGTGCCGTCGGGCATGGCAGCCGTCAGGCCGATGACGCGTTCGTCCGACCTAGCCAGGTCAATCACGGCATCGGCGAAGGCCGACGTCCAGCTCTTGCCGTCGCTGGTCTTCAGCTCAACGCGGCAGCCGTTGACCTCCATCGGATTGCCCTTCACCTTGAAGGCGGCGGGCGAATGGAATTTTGTCGGCTCAGCCGCAGCCACCTCATAGCCGCAACCCTTGACCGTCCGCACGTGCAGCAGCACCGGCCGGTCATGATCGCGGATCTCGCCGAGCGTGTTGATGAGCTGCGGCAGGTCATGCCCGTCGATCGGGCCGAAATACTTGATCCCCAGCGTCTCGAAAATCTGTCCGGGCCAAACCGTGTGCTTCACGGCCTCGCGCGTGAAGTTCCAGACCTGCTCGATCGTGTGGCCGACGCTCGTGGGCAGCTTGCCGACGATCTGCTGGGCGATCTTCTTGGCTTCGTCGTAAGTGCTGGAGACGCGGATGCGCTCCAGGTAATGCGCAAACGCGCCCTGCGGACGCGAAATGCTCATCCCATTGTCATTGAGGATGATCAGCAGTTGCCGCTTGAGCGTACCGGCGTTGTTGAGGCCCTCGAACGCCAGTCCGTTGACGATCGACGCATCGCCGACAACGGCGACGACGTGATTCTTGCGGCCCATGTGCTCATCGCCGCGGGCCATGCCCACAGCCGTCGAAATGGCAGTGCCCGCATGGCCGACCGCAAACAGGTCGTACGGCGATTCATCCGGCGACGGGAATCCGCTGACACTCCCCTTCTTGCGCAGGCGATCGAACAGATGCGCCCGGCCCGTCAGCAGCTTGTGCGGATAGCTCTGATGGCCGACATCCCACAGCAGCCGGTCGGGCCCCTGCGGATACGGACCGAAGTCATAGCAGTAGTGCAGCGCAAGCGTCAGCTCGACCACCCCGAGGTTCGACGCCAAGTGTCCGCCATTCTGGCTGACCGCGGTGAAGATCCGATCGCGCATCTCCGCTGCCAGCTCGGTGAGCTGTTCGGGCGTCAGTTTCTTGAGGTCTGCCGGTGAGGCGATCGAATCCAGCAACGCCATGCGCGAAACCTCCGTGGTCATTCTAGCTGCCCCGGCAAGCCAATACGCATCGGATTTCCGCTCGCCAGGAGTTTTGAAACATCGGCGCGCCGTCCGTGGCCGCCGTGAGGAAAAACGCAGGGGGATGTTTTAACCCGTTTACCCATCGACGTCTACGCGCAGCCATCGCCGATTTGCCGCCCGCCCCACTGCGTTTGTGCTGTGCCGCAATGAAGCGCCAGGCTCGGGGTTCGGGTCGGCGGAGAACTTGATGCGAATCTCCGTTCGTGTCCTGCCCCCGGGGTGCATACAATCGCGCCATGGAAAGCAGATCGAACGTCCTGCGGGCGATCAATCCGGCTACGGGCGAGTTGGTTCATGAATATCCCGAGCACGATGACGCGGAGGTGGAGCAACGGCTTGCGGGCGCGCGGCAGGGTTTCAAACGCTGGCGCGACCTGCCTGTCGAGAAGCGGGCTCAGCATATGCGCCAGTTTGCGCACGAGTTGCGCGCAGCCAAGGAATCGCTGGCGCGCCTGATCGTCCGCGAGATGGGCAAGCCTATCACTGCCGCCCGCAGCGAGATCGAGAAATCCGCCGCCTGCTGCGAGTATTTCGCCGATCACGGCCCGGCGATGATCGCCCCACAGACACGAAAGTCTGATGCTGACGAGAGTTACATCCGATTTGATCCGATGGGGCCGATCCTCGCGATCATGCCGTGGAACTTCCCGGTCTGGCAGGTCGTGCGGTTCGCGGCCCCGAACCTGATGGCAGGGAATGTGGGCGTTCTGAAGCACGCCCCTTCCATGCCAGGAACGGCACTGACCATCGAGCAGCTATTCGCCAAGGCTGGGTTCCCAGCCGGCGTGTTCACGACCCTGCTGCTGCGCAACGAGCGGGCTCGGGATGTGATCGAACATCCTGCCATCGCAGGTGTTACGTTCACCGGGAGCGTCAAGGCCGGTGGCATCGTCGCTTCGCAGGCGGGGGCTGTGCGCAAGAAGACGGTGCTCGAGTTGGGCGGATCGGATCCGTTCATCGTCCTGGCTGACGCCGACATCCCTACCACAGCGAAGCTGGCTGCCCAGGCCCGCTGCATCAACTCCGGCCAAAGCTGCATAGCAGCCAAGCGGTTCATCGTCGACGCACCGGTGGCTGAAGCGTTTACGGCTGCCTTCGTTGCTGCGATGCGGGCGATGAAGGTGGGCGATCCGATGCGCGACGAGACGCAGGTCGGCCCGCTGGCGCGCGAAGACCTGCGCCAGACACTCGAAAGACAGGTCCAACAAACGCTCGACTCAGGCGCGAAGCTCCTATACGGAGGAGAACGGATCGAAGGTCCGGGTTTCTACTACCTTCCGACCGTGATTGCAGGCGTCCGGCCCGGCATGGCGGCGTTTGACGAGGAGACGTTCGGCCCGGTCGCAGCCGTCACGGTTGCAGAAGATGCCGATCACGCGATCGAACTGGCCAATCGCTCCAGCTACGGCCTCGGCAGCTCAATCTGGACGCGCAACATCGATCGCGCACGCGAGATGGCGGGCCGAATTCAGGCTGGTTGCGTTTTCATCAATGAACTGGTTCAGAGCGATCCACGCCTGCCATTTGGAGGCATCAAAGACAGCGGTTACGGACGCGAATTGTCTGAGCTTGCGATGTATGAGTTCGTGAACGTCAAGTCGGTGGTCCTACGCCGATCCCCCACCCCGAGGTAATCCGCTTTATCGCATCGCCATCGACGTTGCGCGCGGATCGAATGCGCGCTGCATAGCGATTTCACCAGGTTCGTTAACCAGATTACTGGACTTTTGCAGGAAATTTGGTCGAATGTAGAGTAATCTAGGATACGGAAGACGATTGTACGGGCAGTCGATGGGGTCTTACTCCGCGACGGCTGCGGCTGTGAATCGCGTAGCAGAAGCGGTAGTAGGAGTTGGGGTTTCATGATGCAGAACACGCAATCATCCTCGGCATCACAGACGCAGCCGAAACGCCTGAGCTACAAGTTTCAGCGCCTGCGTGAGTCCATCCGACGGGCGATCGAAAGTGGGGAACTGTCCGGAAAACTGCCCGGTGAACGTCAACTGGCTGAGCGTTTTGGAGTCAATGCAAAGACGCTGTCCAAGGCATTGACCGATCTGGCGGCTGAGGGCCTGCTGGAGCGAACCATCGGCCGCGGCACGTTCGTGCGGGGGTCGATGACGCCGACCGTGCGCCAGCGGTGGCTGATCCTCGAAGATCCCGGCAGCACCACCAGCAGCCTGGCGCGCCGGCTGGCCGATGCCTGCCCCGAGTCGCAGATCGTCCAGGACGACAATCTGCTGCGTCCCAGCTTCCTGAATCAGTTCACAGCCGTGGTCGACCTGGGCACGCGAAGTCGCGAGGCGCTGCTGCGCGACCTGGTCGTGCGCAATGTGCAGGTCGTCGTCGCCGGCCGCGAACCGGGAAGGCTTTCGGTCAACAGCGTCCTGGTGGACACAGTGCTGGGCGCCGGATGTGCTGCGCGCGATCTGCTGGCTGCCGGACATCAGACGATCGCAGCCGTCGAATCGTCCCCCACCCCGCAGGTGGAGTATGCCCTGCAGAAGACGGCTGAGCGTTTCGGCCAGGCGAATGTGATCCGCGTCGCCAGCGACGAGCTGGAGCTCGCGATGGATCAGCGCGCCACGGCGTTCGTCTGCGATGGTGTCGCGACGGCCCGGCGCGTGCTAAGCGGTTTGCAGAAGCTGGGATTGCGCGTGCCGACGGATGCGTCGGTGATGGCGGTCGGCTGCCTCGACGGTCAGCCGCCGTGCAGCGGCTATCTCGTCGATGAATCGGAGATGGCCGAAGCCGTCATCTCGCTGCTGACCAATCCCAACCACCGCCCCGTGACGCTGTGGCTGGTCGGTCGCCAGGTCGATGCCGGCACGACCGCCGGTGTCGCCACCGCGTCGGCAGAAGCCGCCTACATGCCGATATCCAACCTCGCCATGCTCGGGGCAAATCACGATTAAGTGTGTGGTCGACAGAGACGGAGAGGCCGAGAGACGAGGTGTGGTCACGCGTTTCTGGATCTCTCCCTGTAGATTTCTCCTCTGCGTTGCTCTGTCACGCATTGCCCCATCTCCCACCTGCCAATCACGGCCCGCCGCTCGCAAGCACGCCCGTTCCCCGCTAATCTGTGGGGATGAGCCTGGCGTGGCTGGTGGTCTGCTTCGGGATTCTGCTGATCGGTGTCACCAAGAGCGGCTTTGGCGCGGGCGTGGGCCTGCTGAACGTGCCGCTGATCGTGCTGGCGATGAAGTACACCGACCGCGGATCCGAAGCCGCCCTCGGCTTGATGCTGCCGCTGCTCATCCTCGGTGATCTGATCGCGGTCTGGCAGTACCGGGGGATGTTCCTGCCCCAGCGGGTGAACAAGCCGGCATCCAGCGATCGGTCCGATGCCGGGAAGCCCACCACCTCCGGCTCCGCCGCAACGGAATCCGCCGACGGCGCTACCTACCCCGGCCCGCAGTTGATCAAGGCCCTGATCCCCGGAACCGTTGCGGGCGTGATCCTCGGCGGCCTGCTGCTGTGGTGGTTTCACCAGTATGAACAGCTTGTCGGGGCGTTGATCCGCCTGGAAATCGGATTCGAGTGCATCGTGCTGGTGGGTCTGCACTGGTGGCGGCAGGCGCGCGGCGTGCAGACCCATCTGCTGCCTGAGCCGTGGCGAAGCTGGCTGACCGGCGGATTCGCCGGCATCAGCAGCACACTTGCACACGCAGCCGGGCCGATCATCGCGATGTACCTGCTGCCGCTGCGCCTCGATCGCCAGCTCTTCGTCGGCACGTGCGCGCTCTACTTTTTCCTGCTGAACACAGCCAAGTTGCCCGCCTACTACACCAGCGGTATGTTTGCCCAGGCGGAGCTGGGATTCACAGTCAAATTTGTACCACTCGTCATCTTGGGTGCATTGCTCGGCTGGTGGATGCTTCGCCGCCTGAGCGACAAGGCATTCGCATTGATCGTCTACACGGTTACGTTCCTGCTCGGCTGGTATCTGCTGGGCGAGGGCATCATGCAACTGGCGCGTCAGCTCGGATAAGCTTTGGGGCGAGCACGTCGTTTGAGAGGGGAGGACCGATGTTCTGGCGAAAGAAGAGCATTCCGTGCGAAGGCATGGTTCTGTTTCGCGGGACGATCCCGCCGCGTGCAGAAGACTTCGCATCCCTGAAGGAACAGGGCATCGATATCGCGCCGTTGGACGCCACGGCAGACGAACACTGGCGCCTCAAGCTGACGCACCGAAGCTTCGGCAGTATCCAGATGTTCAGTCCGCGTGATTTCACGCCGCCGGCGCCGATGGCGATCCGGTTCGCTCCGGAGCTGGTGCCGCACGAGAGGGAGCTGGCTGCGCTGGGCCGCAGCGGCGTTGTGCTCCGGATGGACACCGTAGCCGGCGATGATCACCCCGCGCAACACCATGCTGGCGCGCCTCATCCGCGAGAACCAGGATGAGCTGCGCCAGGCGATGCGGGAGGCGGAAGAATCGGAGTGATGGCCGGTTCACGGCATGTCCTGAACGGCAAACTCTTTGTCTGCCACGCGCTGTGCTGCACGACGGACGCATGGTAAACCTGCATCACCATGAGCAATCCAACGGTCCCCACAGCCATCGTCACGGGCGCGTCGCGCGGTATCGGCCGCGGGATCGCCCTCGGCCTGGCGCGCCAGAAGTTCAATGTCGTCATCAACTACGCGTCCAACGCCGCCGCGGCGGAGGAAGTGCGCAAGGCAATCGAAGCCCTCGGCGCACGGGGGCATATCGTGCAGGCTGATGTCTCTGTGGCCGCCGATCGGCAGAAGCTGGTGGATGAAACCATCCGCACCTTCGGCGGCATCACGCTGCTGGTGAACAATGCCGGCGTCGCGCCGTCGGTTCGGGCGGACATTCTCGATGCCGGCGAGGAGTCGTTCGATCGGCTGATCAACATCAACCTCAAGGGCCCTTACTTCCTGACGCAACTTGTGGCGCGAAAGATGGTTGAGCAGCAGCAGGCCGCGGCGGAGCCCCCCACCGGCCCGAGTGCCCCGCGCATCGTCACCATCTCGTCGATGAGCGCGTACACCGCCAGCGTCAATCGCGGCGATTACTGCATCACTAAAGCCGGCTTGTCGATGATGACCAAGCTCTTCGCCGCGCGGCTGGCGGAGCACGGCATCGGCGTCTACGAGATCCGCCCGGGCATCATCGAGACCGACATGACCGGCCCGGTGAAAGCCAAGTATGACAAGCTGATCCTGGAAGACGGCATCACCCCCATTCGCCGCTGGGGTCAGCCGCAGGACATCGCCAATGCTGTCCTCGCCATCGCCCTGGGCTACCTCCCCTACAGTACAGGCGAGGTCATCAACGTCGACGGCGGTTTCCATCTGCGGACGCTGTGAGATACGCAGGCGCGAAGGTTTCGCGAGGGGGGATGGCGCAAAGATCGCAGAGATCCCAAAGATTGCAGAGGGGAACGCAGTCATGATGTGGCGCGGATGTCCCCAACACTATGCATCAACATAGGCGATAGTCGCCCGAAATCGTCATCCTGAGCGTAGCGAAGGATTTCAACCGTCCGAACGCCGAGATCCTTCGC
>ERZ777003.1997-NODE-1997-length-26424-cov-18.780538_pt1 | contig 26424 bp, 18 predicted proteins | sample MGYA00374956_ERZ777003 | MGnify/ENA primary metagenome ERZ777003 (study PRJEB29302, sample SAMN06268252) | bioreactor metagenome | isolation source: Joint BioEnergy Institute, California, USA | place: USA:Joint BioEnergy Institute, California, USA | collected... | reverse complement strand
CACTGATGTCACGCCGCCTGGCACGCGGAAAAGACATTTGAAGACAGTCTCTGAGCTGTTGTTCTTGGGCACGTGCTCGCCCGTCGATTGCCAAGGCACTCAACAGGATCGCCAGGTTGTTTCCGGCTTCCGTGCGTTCGACGCCGCGGTCGACCAGGTATTGCACGGCCCGATTGAACGCCTCTTCGCCGCGTGCCGCCTGGGCGGCTCTCGACGTTTCCGAGGCTTGCGACTCGGCCTGAGCATCGCCAGCCTCATCTGGCGTTTCCGGCGGCCGAATATCGTCGATGAATTGTTCCACGGCCTGTTTGTAACGCGGGTCCTGGGCCAATTGTTCCAGGAGCGCGTGCAGGGCAGCGGTTTTCTTGCGCGTGTAGATCGAATAGACCGACAGGACCCCGATCGCGCCGGCGATCAGCAATAAGCCCGGCGGGTAGCTATAGGTCCAAGGCCGGCTCGGCGGCTTGTCCAGCAGAGTCTCCACCTGGTGATCGTCGAGCGGCCAATACTGGTCGCCGGCTGTCAGGCAGTAGGTGCCGCCCCAGGTCCAGATATCCAGGCCGAAGATGCCAAAGCCGCTATAGAAGTAGCCCACCTTCAAGGGCGCCTTGGCCCCGGTCAGCTCCTGCAATTGCTCGCGATATTCTGACGGTACGTCGGCCAGTTCCTTCACAGCATCGCCATGCGTGATCAGGACAAGTCCGCGGCGTGCTTCCGCTGGAGAAGGCATGAGCAGCGTCGCGGCAACAAACAGCGCAGTCGCTCCGGCAAGTGCAGCGCGTGACATACGGCACCTCGCAGGCGCAGGTTCAAGAACGGAATGTTTCAAGAAGCACACACCAAGAAGGGGCGCGATGGCCAGGCAATTGGGTTTGCTCGGTTGGGTAGCCTGCCCCTTTCGGCATCAAGGCCGAGCCAACCAGTCATAGTCTCGCGTGCCGGGCGGCGGACGATGTCACAAGAAAGGCAGAGCAGATGCCCGGCTTGAGATTGCGGCCTGCACTGCCACCGACCGGAAGCTACCAAGCGGAGCCTGCGCGAGTAGCTGTTCGAGTCAGGGCGGTGACGGCTGCAATCGCAACGATCCAGAAGATGCCATCGCACGACGCGATAGCGGTATGATAACGCCGCAGCGAGGACGCGCACAACGATTTCTCACGGCGCCGCGGTTGACTCGCTGCCCGCCGTGCGATGACCTGATCTCAACGAACAACGCCCATGATGAATGGATGAAGCGCCAGCTTGCCGATTGCCGCGCGTACTTTGCCATCGTGGCGCGGATCAAAACAGTTCATCAATTGGGCTGCCAAACGGCAATACGCTGAGCGGCCGGCCGAAGTTGTCCAGGTATTGCACGTGCGTATCGACGCCCAGGTGGCGATAGATGGTCGCCAGCACGTCTTGCGGCGTTTTGGGATTTTCGAGCGGGAACGCACCTTTGCTGTCCGAGGCACCCACCACGCGGCCGCCTTGCACGCCGCCGCCGGCCAGCACGGCACTGAATACGTTGGGATAGTGGTCGCGGCCTGCCTGCTTGTTCACCCGCGGCGTACGGCCGAACTCGCCCCAGGCAACCACCAGCGTTTTTTCCAGCAGGCCACGTTCGCGCAGATCTTCAATCAAGGCTGGGAAGGCCTGGTCCCACCGCGGCAAGAAGCCCCGCCGCAGTGAGTCAAAGCCCAGCACGTGCGTATCCCACCACCGCAGATCAACCGTCACCAGCCGCACGCCGGCTTCGACCAGCCGCCGGGCAAGCAAGATGCGCTGGCTCCAAGCCGGGGCGCCGCACCGATCGGACGCGCCAGGATCAAAGGCCGGCATGAAGCCGTATCGCTCGCGAACCTCGCGCGGTTCGGCATCGAGGTCAAACGCCCGCTTGGCTGCCGGCGACGAAAGCATGTTCCACGCCTGTTGCTGGAACTTGTCCATCGCCTCCATGTGGCCGCTGCGGTCCAGCTCGGCCGATAGTTGATCGAGCTCCCGGGCAAGCGCGCGGCGGCTGCCCAGCCGTTCCAGCGTGAGGCCGCTGGCGAGCGAAAAGTTAGGCAGTTGGAACGGGCCTGGCTGGGCCGGATCGGCACCCGTTTCAAACGGCCGATAGGCCACGCCCAGGTGCGCTGAGCCGGTGCCTGGCACCATCCGCGGGATCATCACATAGGCCGGCAGCTCAGGCCGCAAATGCTGCAATTGCTTGGCGGCGATGGAGCCGCAACTGGGCATCACGTTCTCGTCGGCGTTACGGCCGGGCGGATAGCCCGTGAAGCAGATCTGGTCGGCGGCCGAATGGCCGGCGTCGGTATGGTGCAGGCTGCGGACGATCGACCAATGCTCCATCGCCCGGGCCGAGTTGGGCAGCATGTCGCTCAACTGGATGCCGGGCACCGTGGTGGAGATGGTGCCGAACTCGCCACGGTAATCCACGGGGGCCTCAGGCTTGGGATCCCACATATCGATGTGGCTGGGGCCGCCACGCATCCAGAGGATGATCACATTGTGGTCGGCGGCTGCCTTCTGTGTGGCCGGCGAAGCTTGAGCCTGGCACCGCAGTACGTCGGCCAGCGACAGACCGGCGGCTCCCAGCATCCCGATGTGCAGAAAGCTCCGCCGCGACAGCGTGGCCTTGAGGTCGGAGCATCCTAAGCGGCGATCCCAAGCAGTCATGGCGGCATCCTCTCTGGCGGCGAGGCATCGATTGCCACGCATCAGACACGGTGGATTCTTCCCCTCCCAATTGGCGGAACGGGGCGAACGGTTACTGCCCAGCAGAGGGGGGCCACCAAGCAGATGCGAAGATACCGCGGTCGAGAAGTTAAGTGCCGCTGTCGCTGAAGTTTACGGCGGTCGCAAGCACGAAGTGCCGGAAGAGCCGGGCGGGCGCATGAAAAAAGCCCCAACCCTTTGCAGTGTTGGGGCTTAGGGTGGCTGAAGGGACTCGAACCCTCGACCCTCAGATCCACAATCTGATGCTCTAACCAACTGAGCTACAGCCACCGCGAAGAATGAGAAATCATAATGTCTGCCCAGGCACCGGTCAACTGGCTTGGCCGGCCGCTAACTTGGGAATCTGCCGGGCTTTGCCGTCCCCAGCCAGGGGGCATCCTCCCCTGCCCTGCCGAGGGGAAGCAGGCTTGCCTCTGTTCGCTTCTTGTCTGGCTTGCGTCTGTTGCCGCGCCTCGCATAACTCCAAGCTTCAGACTGCCCTGCCCTACCCTGTTGGACGCCTGCCGGGCCTGCGAGGTTCACCTTGCCTGCATTCGCACTTTTGGCGTATTCTCTCGCAGATTTTACGTTTCTCGCAGGGAAACGAGCTTGGCCCCCCTGCCCCGCCGCTGCGGGCGCAACGGCGCCGCCTGCCCCCCCTCGCATCAGCCCGAGTTGCCATGAACAAGCAGTTACCGGCAGATCCTGTGGAAGACCGGCTCGCTGCCCGCTGTAAGAGGCTAGGTCTGGGGCTGCTGTTCGCGGCGGCGCTGGGGCTGCGTGGGGCGGCGATTTTTGTCCTCGACAGCTACCATACCGCGTTCACCTACGAGCACGGCGAGATCGCCGAGAACTTGTTGGCGGGCCGCGGTTTCACCGTGAAGTTTCTGGGCGGCGAAGGCCCCACCTCGCAGCAGGCTCCCGGCTACCCATTCCTGCTGGCCGCCGCGTACGCCGTGCTGGGGACTGGGCCCGCGGCCCTGTTGGCAGTGCAACTGCTGCAAGCCGTGGCCGGGGCGCTAATCGTACTGCTCACGGTGCAGCTTGCCTGGACACTGTTGCCCAAGCGGCCGGAGATCGGCTGGATCGCCGGCGTGCTGGTGGCCATCGCTCCGCCGCACATCTACATGGTGACGCACATCCAGGTGGTGACCTGGGCCACGCTTGGGCTGACGGCCATGTTTGCCCTGGCCCTTTCGCCCCGCGTTGCCCAAAGTCGCTGGGGCCTGGTGGCCATCGGGATCGTCATCGGCGTAACGCTGCTGTTTGAACCGATCCTGGCCTTGGCCACGCCGCTGGCGGCCTGGGGCGTGTGGCGAGCGAATCTGCGGGGCGGTTGTCCCGATCGCGGCTCCTTCCGCCGGGCGTTTGCCTGCACCGCCGCGGTAACGGCGGTGGCCGTGGCCGTGGTGACGCCGTGGACAGTACGCAACTATCACGTGCACGGTGAGTTCGTATTCATCAAGTCAACGTTTGGATACGCCTTCTGGCAAGCCAACAATCCGGCCAGTTTTGGTACCGACAAAATTCCCAAGAAGTCGGCCCTGCTGATCGCCGCCAGGCACGATGGCACCTGGGCCGGCGTGCACGAAGCGCTGGTAGCCGCCCGGCACGAAACGCTCTACATCGACGACGTGCTGCTTAAGCCTAAGAAGTACCGTGAATTCAAAGGCATGACCGAACTGGAGCGGAGCCGTCACCTGGGCGCCAAGGCCAGCGCGTTCATCCGCGAAAACCCGGGCGAGTACGTCCGGCTGTGCGTGCAGCGGCTGCGGTACTTCCTGCTGGGCGATGAAACCAATCCCAAGACCAGCCACCCGATCTATCAGGTGTTCAACCTGTGCTGGCTGCTGCTGGTGGGGCTGGGCGCGTGGCAGCTTCGGTCTGATTGGCGGCAGCTCTGGCCGCTGGCGGCTGCGTTCGGCGTGGTGATGCTGTTCCATGTGCTGACGATCACGTCCGCCCGATTCCGCATCCCGCTGGAACCGATCACGCTGCTTTGGGCCGCGGCTCCGCTGGCAGCCCTTTGGGGACGGATCGCCCAAGTTGCGCCAGTTTATAGGGTGGTTGTTTGCAACCACCATTGACGCTTGCAACCACCATGAATCCGCGTGGAACAACGTGTTGCACCGTTGCTCCGTCCATTCACTACGTGGTTGTTCGCTGGCACCATGGGGCCGTTGAAGGCAGAGCCTGGAAGGCGAGCGATGCTGCGGCGATTGGTCATCCAGTGCCTGATTGTGATCATCGCTGTTCGCACAAGTTGGTACGTCTTTGAGCGGACGCACATCCCCGATGCGATCCGCGCCTATCGGTCGCATCCAGAGCTCTACTAGTCGTTCGCCATCGACGTGTTGGACGGCAAAATTCCGCTACGAAGCGATGGGCAGGGGTACGCGTTATCCAATGCCATCTGGAACGACGGCGTAACGTATGTGAGGAAGGAAGGCGGCAATGTCGCGTTCACGTTTCAGTCGCTTCCGCCGGATAGTATCCCGCTGATCGTATACTCTCCCAGTGGAATATAGGGATTAAAGGCGAACCCTCGGCAGACCGTTGCCCGGCAGCCGCTCGATGGCGGATGGTACTACGAAGCACGTGATTAAGATGCGTAGGGAGGTTCCTTGGGGACCACCCTTGTCGCCATCGCACGAAGGCGCACGGCTCGCAGAGCCGTGGCACGCGGGCCAATGTTGAGCAAATGTATGCGTTGTTCGTGGTCCGCGTTCGTGGTCCGCAGCGCGGACCCTACGGCTGCGGCAAAAGATGTCGGGCCAGCCACAGGGCGGTGAATGTAGTGCCGGAGACGATCGCGCCGGCGGCTTGTTTCTCGGCCAGCCAGGGATCCAGCTCGGCGGCAGGCACGACAAACACTTCGATCTGTTCGTGTTCATCGCCGCCGCCCTCCCCTTCCCGGCGCAGGTCCAAGGCGGCCACGTACGTGATCTGCTCGGAGGTCAAGCCCGGCGACGTGGGGTACGTGCCCAGCTCGATCAACTTTCCGGCCGCGTAGCCGGTTTCTTCCAAGAGTTCGCGCCGGGCAGCGGCCAGGCACGGCTCGCCGTGGAAGTCGGGCTCATCGCCTACCAGGCCGGCGGGGAACTCGATCGACGGCCCCGCGATGGGGATGCGGTACTGCTGAACGAAGATCAGCGAACCGTCGGCGGTGATCGGCACAATCACCACCGCGCCGGAGGTGTTGGTGCGGGCGGCGTATTCCCAGCGGCCTTCCCTCACGAGGCTGAGGAAGCGGCCCTGGGCAAGAACTTCTTGGGGAGTCATCGGCGGGAGCGGTTCGTTGAGGGGGGCCGGGGTTATGCCGTTTCGCGTCGGGCTTCCTGGTCGAGCAGCTCCAGCCGCAAGCGCTCGATCCGGCGACGGCTGGCTTCCAGCACCGTGAACCGCACGCCGTTGTAGGTGATCTGCTCGCCCACCGCCGGGATGCGGCCCAGTTCGTGGAACACCAGGCCGGCCACGGTGTCGTAGTCGCCATCGTCGGGCAGCGACAGGCCGAGCCGCTCGTTGGCCTCGTCCACGTGAACGCGGCCCAGCACTTCGGCCGTAGTGTCGTCGATGCGGCGGATGCCTTCGACCAGTTCCGGATCGTACTCGTCGATGATCTCGCCCACAATCTCCTCAAGCACGTCCTCGATGGTCACCAGGCCGGAGACGCCGCCGTACTCGTCCAGCACGATCGCCATGTGGTTGCGGGTGCGCTGGAACTGTTGCAGCAGGTCGTCCACCTTCTTGGTTTCGGGCACGAAGTACGGCTCGCGCAGCAGTTCCGACAGCGGCCGCATGTGCTGATCGCCCCGGGCCAGTTCCGGCAGCAGGTCCTTGGCGTAAAGGATGCCTACGATGTCGTCGCGGTTCTTGTCGAAGACGGGAATTCGCGTGTGCGACACGCTGATCACAAAGTCGAGCGCCTCGCGGGTGGACGTGCTCAGCGGCAGGCACACCATGTCGGTGCGGGGCGTCATGATGCTGGAGACTTCGACGTCGGCCAGTTCGATGATGCCTTCGATCATGTCGCGGGCATCTTCTTCCAGCAGCCCTTCGCGGTGGCCCTCGGTGACGATGGTGCGGATTTCTTCTTCGAAGTAGTCTTCGGTCGGTTCGGCGGGCTGCTTGCCGGCCAGGCGGTAAATCAGCACGTGGCTGAAACGCGCCAAGCCAACCAGCGGCGCAAGGACCACCGACACGCCGTACCAGATGCGCCATGTGTAGTACAGAAAACCTTCCGCCCAGAGGCTCGCGATGCCCCAGGGCAGCCAAAGCTCGGCCAACAGCAGCAACAGCGAGCTCATGCCGGCGGCGGCGAAGAGAGTTTGCAGCGAAGGCAGATGGGCGGTCTCCGTGCTCGCGGCTTGCATCTGATGGTGCGTCCACAGCACGGTGCAGGCCACAACCACGGCGGCGGCGATCACGCGGAGCGATTCCACGGCCTGGGCCACGCGGTCCTGGTGGACCATGATCTCGCGGAGCAGCGACTCGCCGTTGGGCTTATCGCCGTTGCGTTTCTTGCCAATGGCTTTGAGCCGGTGCCGCGAGAATCGGGAAAGCGAACGCGAAGCCACCGAAGCCAGGCACGCTATGACCAGGCTGATCAGCAGGATGTAGAGAATCGTGCTCATGTTCGCGCGTCGGCCCCGTCACTCCAGGAACGTGCCTCGCCCGGGCTCGCAGCTCCGGCCGAGTCGGCGGAGTCGCCGTCGGTGGAACTTGCCGGGACGGGCGTGAGCCCCCACTGGGCCAGGTAATGCCGCTCGCGTGCCCGCATCACCGGCTCGGTGTCGGGCGCCAGATCGTCGTAACCGGCCAGATGCAGGGCGGCATGAATGACGTACAGCAGCAGTTCGTCGCCGGGCTCCCAGCCGAAGCGGCCCGCCTGCTGGGCGGCCATCTCGGCGCTGACGATGATCTCGCCTTCCAAGCCCGACGGCCCCTCGTCGAGCACAAAGCTCAGGGCGTCGGTCGGGTAGTCGTGCTCCAGAAATTGGACGTTGAGACGGTGGATCTCTTCGTTGTCCACCACGGCCAGGCTGACTTCCGCGGGCGTTTTGCCTTCGCCGCTGAGCACGCGGACCACGGCTTGGGCGAGGCGGTCTTCGTCGATGGCCAGCACGTTCTGGCGGTTCGCCACAAAGACGCGGACGTGGCCGGTTGGACGGGTAGCAGAATCGGACCGACCGGTCGTGGCCGAAGAGGATGCTAGCGGCGTAGTTGCCGCCGTGCTGGAGTTGATGGCTGCACTGCCGCGACTAGGAGGCTCGCCCGGTTCGTCGGGCGAGGCGGTGGACTGGGGGGCAACCGCAGGTCCACTATGTCGGCGGTCGCGTGACGACGATGAGTCGTGGTTCATGGTAACGTGGCGGTCGAACCGCAATCGGTACTCCTGGGGGGCCGGCGGATGGGACTAGCAAGAAGCCCCCCACCGGCGTGTCTCAAGCGGCGGGCTACCGTAGCGCGCCGCTAGGCGGTTCGTTGGTCGGGGTATTTCACACGTCCGTGGTACACGGCAATCAGGGTTTTGGTCAAGGAATTCTGCACGGCGCGGAGTTCCTGGAGGGTCAGGCCGCTTTCATCGAACTGACCGTCCAGCAGCCGCTTCATGGCCAGGGTTTCGACCACATTTTCGATGCGGGCCGGCGTCGGTTCCGACAGCGAACGGCAGGTGCTTTCCACCGCGTCGGCCAGCATCAGCACGGCGGCTTCGCGCGTTTGCGGTTTGGGGCCCGGGTAGCGGAAAGCGCTTTCTTCCACCTGGCCGCCTTCCGGATCGGCCTGACTGCGTTCGCTCGCCTGATGGTAGAAGTATTCTACCAGCGTGGTGCCATGATGCTGCTCGATGAAGTCGATGATCGGCTGCGGCAGGTGATGGTTGAGCGCCAGTTCGACGCCGTCCTTCACGTGCGCCACGATAATCAGCGTGCTCATGGCGGGCAGCAGCGTATCGTGGCGGTTGACGCCTTGCTGCTGGTTTTCGGTGAAATAGCCCGGCTTGAGCATCTTGCCGATATCGTGGAAGTACGCGCCCACACGAACCAGCAGGCCCCGGGCGCCGATTGCCTCGGCGGCGCCTTCGGCCAGCGAGGCCACGTTGATCGAGTGGTTGTAGGTGCCCGGCGCACGCTGCACAAGTTGTTGCAGCAGCGGGTGCGAGGCATCGCCCAGTTCGTACAGGCTCAAGTCGGTGAGCACGCCAAAGCCGCGTTCGATGAGCGGCAACAGGCCGGTGATGACAAAGCCGGAGGCCAGAGTCCAGCCGCCCAGCGATAGCGCATCGATCACCAGCCGCTGCGAGAACGGCTGCCCTTCCAGGCCGGCCATGCCCAGGGCCAGGATCACGGCTACCACGCCGGTTTCCAGGCAGATCTGAATCAAGCGGAGACGGCTGCGGATATTGCCCAGCAGCATGATCGCGGTGGCAATTACAGCCAGCAGCACCAGGAACGGGGCGACCGACTTGCCGGTGATGATCGCGACCACGCCGGTCACGGCAAAGGCGAGCAGCAGGGCCAGTTCGCGGCCGTAGGCAATGGCCACGGTAAGGCCGAACAGCACCAGCGGCACGATCTCCGCCCGCCAGGCATCGCGTGCCAGCCAGCGAGCGAGCATGACCGTCAGCGCGGCAATCGCCAGCAGCAGCGCGAAGTGGTTCAGGTTCTGAAACACGCGCTGGTGCCGATGGATCACAAAGCCGCCGCACAAGGCGAACATGGCTCCGATCAGGCCCAGCACGGCCAGGCCGCGAACAATTTGCGCGCCGGTGCGGCCGGTATTGGCCAGGTAGGCTTCGTGCTCGCGGCGGAGCAGCTCCATTTGCTCGGGGCCCAACGGCTTGCCGGCAAACGCCAGCGGCTGGCCCGCCTGGTATTCAAAGTATTCGGGCGGCACCAGGGCCACGGCGGCATCGCGTTCGCGCGCCGTCTGCACCTGGTCGATGGTGAGCGTCGTCGGCAAGCGGCCCCGCAGCCAGGTGAACAGTTCATCGGCCACCGGGGCCGTATGGGCGTTGGCGTGCAGACGCCGTTTCAGCGGCGAATCCTCGGCCGTTTGCAGATCGATCAGCACGTCGGTCACGGGGACCTTCATGCGGCTGTCGGGCTGGCCCTTGGGGTGGACGATGATTTCCTTCTGGTCGCCGTCGGAGTGCTGGAGCTTCTGAAGCAGGCCCCGTTGTTCGAGCGGCGCAAAAATCTCTTCGATCGCCTGTTCGAGCTTGGCGCGTTCCATTCCGCCGACCGCTTGGCGGAACTGCTCGAAGCGTTCTTCCTGCTCCTCACGGGTGAGGGTCGTTTTGCCTTCGGGCAGCGGCGGCTGAAACTCCTGCCAGATGGACGAATCGAGCGCATCGAGGGTGGGCGCGTTGCCGGTTTCGACCAGGGTGTTGATGAGCTTGCTGCGCAACTGCACCAGCGGCTCGGGATCCTGTTCGTAGACGTACCGGGCCTGTTGCCGGGCGCGATCGCGGGCTAGCTGCGTCTTGTTGAGGTCGGGCACCGCGAAGTTGGTGCGGGCCATGATGTCGCGCTGGGGAACCTCGCCCGTGCGATAAGGGAACGGTGGATTCCAGGCGGCAGTGCCCAGCACCATGGCCAGGGCGGCGGCCAGGCATAGCCCGATCCGTGCCCAGACCCTGCCCTGGGTGAGATATCCCCATGCGCGTTTCCAGCGGCCGGGAGGCGTTTGGACAGAGACGGCGCGCGGAGTTCGTTTACGTCGTGTAGGTCCGATCGACATCGTAAGCGCCGGACTAGTGCCCGCCGGCGGCTCCTTGCTCGTACGCCAGAACGATCTTATGGACCAGCGGATTGCGGACAATGTCTTCCGTGCCCATCGTCACCTGGCAGATCCCCGGAATGTTCTTCAACCGCTCCAACGCGTCGGTCAGACCGCTCTTGGTGTGCGGAGGCAGGTCCACCTGCGTGGTGTCGCCCGATACCACGATCCGCGACCCGTGCCCCATCCGTGTGAGGAACATTTTCATTTGCGTGACGGTCGTATTCTGGGCTTCGTCCAGAATGATGAACGCCTCGTTCAAACTGCGGCCACGCATGTATGCCAGCGGGATCACCTCGATCAGGTCCCGCTCCATGTACCGCTTCATGTGGTCGTAATCCATCATCTCGCGCAAGGCGTCCAGCATCGGGCGGAGATATGGATTGATCTTGGCTTGCAGGTCGCCCGGCAAAAAGCCCAGGCTCTCGCCGGCTTCGACTGCGGGCCGGACCAGCACGATCTTGCGAATCAGCTCCTGCTTCAGGGCGTTCACCGCCATGGCCACGGCCAGGTACGTTTTCCCCGTGCCTGCCGGGCCCACGCAAAACACCAGGTCGTGCTTGCGGATCGCTTCGATGTAGGCGGCCTGGCCGGCGCTGCGCGGCACGATCCGGCGGCCGGCGTTCATCACCTGGACGTCGCCTTCCGCATCGGGAGAGCCACCACGCGCCGATTCGTACTCGGCCAGCATGGAGGCGACCTCGTCGGCGCTCACCGGCTTGCGTCGGGCCCGGTCGTGAATCCGCTGCAGAATGTCGGCAGCCTTGGCTACGGCGGCCTCGTCGCCTTGGATCCGGACCTCACCGTCTCGGGCAGAGATGCTCACGCCCAAGGCCGTGCGCACTGCACGCACGTGCTGGTCGCGAGGGCCAAACATGTTCAAGAGCGCCGTGGTGTCGCTTACCGTGAGTGTGGTCTCAGCCATTCAAAAGCGAGGGGAAATGGTTGGGGACGAACGTCTGAAAGGCCGCCAACCACCAAGCATCGGGTTCTGCGAGTACTCGAGGCTGTCAGCACGCTGCGGCCGACACGTATTTACCGTGCCGGAACGGGCGACGTTCGCGTAAGTACGAAGGTCATACTGCGGACCCTCGGCTGCATCCATTTATACCGTAGGGCTTAGTCGACGGACCAGTTGAGATTGGGTCAATTGGCGCAAACGCAATGATTGCAATGATTTAAATTGTCGGTTTCGGGGCCGCTCCGGTAGCGGTGGAAGCTGGTTTTGAAAGAATAGCTCACTGTAGGCAACATGGGGGGAAGTTGCGGCTGGGCAGCGCCGACAGCCGCGTGCCCACCCCGTGGCCGCCGCGAGTGACGCCGAGGGCCGGACAGCCTAACCCCATTGTCAGCAGTCGTTTGGTGCGCGACAATGGACCGGAAACCGCGTGCAAGTGGGCAGCGCGATGGCCGCGTCGGTTCTGATTTTTCTTCCATCGCGATCAATGACATTCGCGGCACGGCCGTTCGTGGAGCATCTCCATGGGCTTGTTTGATAGCTTCAAAGCCGTCTTCAAGAAGAAAGACGGCCCCAAGAAGGTCAATGTTCGGCAGCGGTTTGAGCTTCTCCGCGAAGCCATCTCCGGCACGATGTCCAAGTTCTATCAGGCACGTGACCGGCAAACCGGGCAGATTGTGGGGCTGAAGCTGCTGGACCCCCAGAAAACGGCCCAGTTCGAGGCCCGTTTCAAAGGCCTGAAGAAGCCCAGCGAAGGCGAGATCTCCTACCGGCTCCAGCACCGCAACATCGTCAAGACGTTCGAGTACGGCACCACCACCGACGGCGAACCGTACCTGGTTCAGGAGTTCATCGACGGGCCGGGCCTCAACTCGCTTTTGGTCGGCAACAACCGCGAGATCCTGGAAGGCATCCGGATGATGCTCATCCGCCAGATTGGCGAGGCCCTCCAGGCGGTTCACGACGCGGGCTATATCCACCGCGATATCTGCCCACGCAACGTGATGGTCGACACCAACGAAGGCATCCTCAAGCTGATCGATTTCGGCCTTACGATCCCTAACGAGGAGCCGTTCCGGCAGCCGGGTAACCGCACGGGTAACCCCAACTACATGGCTCCGGAACTGGTGCGCCGCAAGCGGACCGACCACCGGGTCGACATCTTTGCTTTCGGCATCACGGTCTACGAGATGCTTACTTTTGAGCTGCCGTGGACACGCGGCCTGACCGGCAAAGCGGCCATGGATCACGCCTCCAGCCCGCCCACGCCGATCGAACGCTATCGCCCGACGATCAATCCGGAACTCGCCAAGGCGGTACACTGGTGCCTGGAGCAGAACCCGGACAAGCGTTGCCCCACGGTCAACGACTTCTTGAAGCGGATCGCGTCGATCCGTAGCGAGGACGCGGAGTAAGGCGGTAAACGATCAAGGGCGGCGACTAAGGCCGGCAGCGATTGCAACTGCCCTGCCCTACCCGGCCGCCCTGGGCATTGTTTAGACCGTAACTCGGCCGGCTCAGGTCACGTTGATTTCGACCTTATCGACGCCGTTCCATTCGTAGCCGTGCGGGTTCCAGCGAATGCTGCCGTCCAGCGGCTGGCTGCGCCCCAAGGCATCGATCGCCCGCGACCACACCACGTTGCGGCCTTTGCGCAGGTCGGTGCGGTAGGTCCACGGGTACCAGGCGAAGCGGCCGGCGGCCTTTTCGACTTGGGCCTTATGCCAGGTTTGCCCTTGGTCGAGCGAGATCAGCACGGTTTCGATGGGAGCCGTGCCGTCGTTGAACGCCACGCCGCGGATCGTGACCGGTCCGGCTTTCACCTGCATGTCGGGCGTGGGCGTGAGAATCGTGCTCTTGACCGGCATCCGCCAGTTGAACCGGCTGTTTTGCAGCGTGGCTTCCCACTGTTCGCCCGGCTTCAGCCGCCGCTTGGGCATGCGATACCGCGGCACGTGATGGCTGACGGTGATTTCGTCGCGGGTGAAGTCCAGCACCTTCAGCCACTTGATCTGCATGGTGCCGAATACGCCCGGAATGACCAGCCGCACCGGGCCACCGTGAATCGCCGGCAGCGGGCGATCGTTCAATTGCAGCGCGAGGATGCCCCGGTTGATCACTTCGGCGGCAGGCATGCTGTGCTGGAAGTCGTCGGAGCCGGGCCGCGGGCCATCGATGCCATCGGCGGTGACGAAGCGGGCCTCGGGCTTGGGCTCCACGCCCAGGCGTTCGAACACTGCGCTCAAGCGAACCCCGGTGAACTTCACACTGGCCATGCCGCCGGGGCCCCACTGGGTACCCTCGGTGGGCGAGGCTTTGCTGAAGCTATCGCGGTCGTTGCCCGAGCATTGCAGGACCATTTCGACCGAGGTTTGCGGCAGCTCGGTGAGCAGCCTGGCGTCGAACGTTTGCGGCTTGTTGACCAGGCCGGTGATCTCGATCTGCCAGCCGTCGAGGGAGACCGGGTCGAGCGTAACCATCGACTCGGGCTCCTGGTTGTTCCGCACGAACATTTCGGCGATGGGCGTCTGCCGATGCTCGGCCAGCAGCGGCAGCGGCGTTTCAAACACCGCCGGCTTGGCCTGGAGCACGATCAGCTTGGGATTTTTGCCCGGGACGATCTGGTCGGCCGTCGGATCGGCAGCCGCCAGAGCCCACGGCCTGCCGTGCCGCAACGACACCCAGGCCATGCCAGCCATTCCCAACTGGCTGGTGCGGAGCAGAAAGTTGCGGCGGTCGAAACGGCTCATGGTGATCCTCCTGGGAGTGCGACGGTGGGCGTTACGAAGCGCTGGGGGCAGCGCGTAAACGCCGCCCCTACCCCGTGGCAACTCCGCCGACCACGCTAGAGCAAGCCGATGACAAACTCCCAGTGGCAGCAGACGGAGATGCCGCCGGTATCGGGCCATTCTAATTCAACTTGCGCGCAATCCGCCATATCAGCCAGGGCTTGCGCACGGGTGTCTGCTCCCGGTGGCTGCACGCCACCCCGGGGGCGGCTGGGGCGGCAAATACGCCCGCATGGTTGGCAGCCGCCGTTGCTCGTGGCTACCATGGGAGTCGCGCCGAGTGCGCCATCGGCGCGGCACGTTGCCTGCCTGAGAATGCCCGGCCTGCCATGGTGCTGCGCGCCGCGTAGGCCGCCCTCGCCTGCAACCTTTGACCCGCCTGAACCATCCTCCAAGTGTGGTATCTGGAATAAGGAATCGACTTCATGAAGTTGTTTGTTCGCTCGGCCGTTCTGGGCCTTTGCTGGCTGCTGGCTGCCTCGGTCTATGCCGATCAGGGGCAGGTCAAGCTCCAGAAGAAGGGCGACCAGGTCGAAGTCACCATCGACGGCCAACCCTTCACCACCTATCACACCACCGCCCAGTATCCCAAGCCGTTCTTCCACCCGGTTCGCTCGGTTGGCGGCACGATCATCACCCGCGAGCTGGAGAACCCCAAGGATCACCCGCACCACAAGGGCGTCTGGTGCGCGATCGATGAGGTGAACGGCATCAAGTTCTGGGCCGAGAAGGGCATCATCCGCAACGTGAAGACCGAGATCGTCGAGGCCGAGGGCAACCCGGCCCGGCTGCTGATCGTCAACCACTGGCTGGGCGAGGACGGCCGGCCGATCCTGGAAGAAACCGAAAAGGTGGCCATCTATGGCAACCGGTTGATGGCCTTCGACATCACCTTCAAGGCGATGGCGGACGAGGTGGTGTTTGAAGACACCAAGGAAGGCCTGTTCGGCATCCGCGTGGCCAATTCGATGCGCGAGAGCGAGGGTGGCCGCGTCTTCAACCAGGACGGTGTCCAGGGCACCAAGGAAACCTGGGGCAAGCACCACAACTGGATCGACTACGTGGGCGAAGTGAACGATCAAACCCACGGCGTGGCCCTGTTCGATCACCCCGAAAATCCGCGCCGCAGCCGCTACCACGTGCGCAACTATGGGCTGTTCACCCTGAGCCCCTTCGGCGAAAACGCCTACACCAACGGCAAGAACGAAGCCCAGCCGCTGCACCTGAAGAAGGGCGAAACGTTCCGCCTGCGGTACGCACTGTACATTCACCCGGGCGACACCCAATCGGCCAAGGTGGCCGAGGTGTACGAGCAGTGGGTGAAGGCGGCCAAGTAGGCCACGGCTCACCACGGCGAGCCGAGCTACGTAGCTGAGTGCTCGCGGCTCCGCTTGCCAACGCGTTCGTCAACATCAAACACGCCCCGGCGACCTGTCGCCGGGGCGTGTTTTTTTGTTGGACAGATACGAGCAAGATCGCACACGTCCGTTTCATAAGATTGCGTGCAGCCCAATCGGGGGTGTGATATAAACGAACCGTCGGCTTGCACCTTGATGATTGCACCTCGTGGACCGGCAACCGTTCTTGTTTCCCGTCACGCGAACCTATCTTCGGTCCTGAAACGATCGTAGGCCGCGTCTTGGCGTGCGCCTGGGATCAATCCAGGGGGGCAGCTATGACCATCCAGGTGCAATGCGCATGCGGTGCGCGGCTGACTGTGGGCGACCAATTCGCAGGCAAGCGCGGTAAGTGTCCCAAGTGCGGGGCGGTGCTCACCATCCCTGCCCAGGCGGCATCGACTGGGGCGGAACCGTCGCCCTCCCCGGCTGCCGTTCCTGGTTCACCATCGGCTCCGCCATTTCCGCAGCAGCAATTCTCGAACCCGATGCAAGGGGCTGACCCATTTCCCGGGCAACCCACGTCGCCTGCGAATCCAGCCGCGGGTGCATGGGGAAATGGCGGCGGCTGGTCCGGCATGCAACCGACCCAAGGCATGTTTGGGGGCCAGGGCATGTGGGGGATGTCTGCCCCCAGCCGATTCGTGCCGCCCCCGCCTCAAATGGTGCCCTCGCCATCGCGGAAAAAGTCGAAACCCAAGCTCAACTTCGATTCCGACGCGGTCAAACGCGTCGGCAAAATCGCGGGCGGTATCGGCGGTCTTGTGGTCATGCTCGCCATCAGCTTTCTGATTCGCAACGGCTTTCAGATGGCGTTTGGGCATCTTAGTTGGAAACCGCACCATTCCGTCCAGGGCCGCTTTCGGGTTGAGTTCCCCGGGAAGCCTGAGGTTAAGTCCCGGCCGATGTATACCTCTCAGGGCACGTTGACGATGTGGGCCGAAGGGGTCGAAGTCAGACGCGGCTCCGCCTTCCTGGTCACCTATTTGGATCTGCCGGCGAGTATCGACGCGAATGAACAGGAGGTTTTGAACGAGATCGTTACCGGGATGGGGCCGCAGATCCGCATTACGAGGACCAATACGGTCGATTACGCCGGTCATCGTGGCCGCGAGGTGTATTTCACCGCGAAGGTACGTACGACGACCCTCTATTGCCGGGCCAAAATCATCATGGTGGGACGCCGGATCTATCAGGTGCAGTACCTGGGCCGTCAAGGAACGGAGCAGGATGCCGAGGTGGAGCGGTATTTCAATTCGTTTGACGCTGGGTAGCGGGCGGTGGTCCTTTCCCCCCTCTGAAACGCCTGCCGTGGGGCACGCTGCATGCGCCAGGGACGCGGCTTGCTAGGTCATCCCCCCTGACATCCGCCGCGGCGAGCCACAGGGGGGATGGGGCCGAGGCAGGTTGGCGGCTTGGCTCGCTTCGCGTGGCAAGTGGCGGCCGGCAACGTGCTTCCCGCGAACGTGCCCACTGCCCATGGCACGCTATTCGCATTACACTCACTTCTCCGCGTTCACTGCTACTGCTCCGCTCGCCCCCAGTTGGCTGTCATGCAAACGGTTGATGGATTAGCTCAGGCCACGGTTGTTCTCAAGCCTCGCAAGGCGCGGCCCTTTTACGGCCGGCACCCCTGGGTGCTTGATACGGCGATTGCCCGGGTGGAAGGTGAGGCGGCCGATGGCGATGTGGTCGATCTGGTGTCCGACGATCGCCGTTTCATCGCCCGGGGCATCATCAACCGCCACAGCCGGATCCGCGTGCGGCTGTACACCTGGGATGCCGCCGAGCCGCTGGATGAGGCGTTCTTCCGCCGCCGGTTGAGCCAGGCCCTGCGGCTGCGCTCGCAAATCGGCTACGACGATCCCGTCGGCGCCGCCCGGCTGGTGTTCAGCGAGGCCGATGGGCTGAGCGGACTGATTGTCGATCGTTTCGCCGGACACGTGGTGATGCAGGTGACCGCCTTGGCCATGGCCACACGGGTGGAAATGCTCACCCAGGCCCTTGAGGAACTGGCCCAGCCGCAAAGCATCTCCCTGCGGATCGATGCCGAAACCGCCAAGAACGAGGGGCTGCGACTGGAGCCGGGCGTGCTGCGGGGCGAACTGCCCGAGCACCCCATTACCGTGGTCGAACACGGCATCGCCTACGAAGTCGACACGCAAGCTGGGCAAAAGACGGGCTTCTACCTCGACCAACGTGAGAACCGGGCTGCGGCCGCACGCTATCTGCGCGACCGCCGCGTGCTTGATGTGTTCTGTTACACCGGTGGTTTCGCTCTGACCGCCGCGAAGCTAGGCGGCGCCAAAGAGGTGCTGGCCATCGACGGCAGCCAGCGGGCGATCGAACGCGGTATCCGCCAGGCGGCGGCTGCCGGCCTGACCAACGTGACCTTCCAGCAGGAAGACGCCTTTGCCGCACTGGATCGGCTGCGGGCAGAAGGCGCCAAGTTCGACGCCGTGATCCTCGATCCGCCCAAATTCGCCCGCAAGCGGCAAACCGTGAACGATGCCCTGCGGGCCTACCACCGCATCAACCGCGTGGCGGTCGATCTGCTGGAGCCGGAAGGCATCCTGGTCACGTGCAGTTGCTCGGGCAGCGTGTTGCGGGAGGATTTCCAGCAGATGCTGGCCGGCGTGGCCGAGAAAAGCGGCCGCACGATCCAGATTCTGGAGAACCGGGGTGCCTCGCCGGACCACCCGCTCAGCCCGAGCTGCCCGGAGAACGAATACCTAAAGTGCTTTATCTGCCGCGTGGTTTGAAGCCGCGGCAGACGAAGCCGGCTTACGGAAGCTGCTGCGGGCCCAGGGCGTCTTCCATGCCCTGGATGTATTGCCGCAACCGTTCGACCTCGTCGGTCACGTGCCGCAACTTGAGCATGTTCTCCACCCGCTTGAGCAGTTCGATTTTGTTGACGGGCTTGGAGAGGAAGTCGTCGGTGCCGGCGTTTACCGCCCGTTCGATGTCGCCCAGTTCGTTCAGCGCGGTGACCATCAGGATCATGATGCCGCGTGTGGCCGGGTCGCTCTTGAGCTGCTTGCAGACCTCAAAGCCGCTGAGCTTGGGCATCATGATGTCCAGCAGGATCAGGTGCGGCTTGAAGCTGGCCACCTTCTCGAGCGTATCGCGGCCGTCTACCGCCGTTTCGATCTCGCAATCGACCCCTGCGAGATACGCGTCCAGCAGTTCGACGTTTTGCGGGTTGTCGTCAGCAATCAGAATCCGGCTGCGTTCGGTCATCGGCCTGCGTTCCCTGGCCCGGAGTAATGGAAAAAGAGGGCGGCAAGCCGGATTATAAAGCACGGGGGCGAAAGCGGCGATAGGTGCCCGGCCTGGGGGGAACGAGGCCGCGCAATCCTGCCGCGGCCACAGGCGAGGCACAAACGCATAAGCGGCCGCCTGATGGATGACGCAACGCCCTGCCCTGCTCGGTTGCCCTGGTTGCGGCCCAGGGGTATCTTCGCACCATTACGTTGCAGCGGGTGCGGGGATGGCTGACTTGTCCGGCCTGCCAGACGCCGGAAGAATCTCCCTGGCGATTGCTCGCCACCCCCCTGATCCCGCCGGCCGTACGTTGCTGCACTCCGCTCGCAATCCTCCCCCGACAGAAGGCTTTGCCCCTGCTATGAATGACGGTCCTCGCCGGGCCTCTCTGCTGGTTCTGTTCCTCACGGTCTTTATCGACCTGTTGGGGTTTGGGATCGTGCTGCCGCTGTTGCCGATTTACGCCGACCAGATGATCGAGCAGAAATGGCTCGTCGGCGCGCTGATGGCCAGCTTCTCGGCCATGCAGTTCTTGTTCTCGCCGGTGTGGGGACGCATTTCCGACCGGATCGGACGGCGGCCGGTGATCATGATCGGCCTGGCCGGCTCGGTGGTGTTCTACTCCCTGTTCGGCTACGCCACCTGGGCCAAGGACATGGTGCTGTTGTTTGTGTCGCGCATCGGAGCCGGCATCGCCGGAGCCACCATCGCTACGGCACAAGCTTACATTGCCGACTCGACCACCATGCAGGGCCGCACCAAGGGCATGGCCCTGATCGGTGCCGCCTTTGGTCTAGGCTTCACCTTTGGCCCCCTGGTGGGCTTGCTGGCTCTGCCCACCGGGCAAGGCGATCCCGGCCCGTTGCCGGGGCTGTTTGCCGCCGGGTTGTCGCTCTTGGCCCTGCTGCTGGCCGCCTTCAAACTGCCTGAGTCGCGGCAATTCCGCGAGGTCGATGGCTCTGGCCACGCCTGGTTTCAGGCGGCAGCCCTGCGCAGCGCGCTGGGCATTCCGTCGGTGACCATGCTGTTGGTTGCCTCGTTTGTGTGCGTCTTTTCGTTCGGGAATTTTGAGGCAACGCTATCGCTGCTGATTCGCGGTACCGAGCATCATGCTGCCGAGTCGGCCGACGCCGGCCCCGTCGAAGTGGCCGAAGAAGCCGCTGAAACCATCGCCGCGGATACAGCCGCGATGCGCAGCGGGCCGTTCCACTTCCGGTATCGCGATGTGTGCCTTACCTTCGCCTACATTGGCCTCACGCTTACGATCGCCCAGGGCATGATCGTGCGGCGTTTGGCGGGCCGGCTGTCGGACGCCACGCTGGGCGGCAGCGGCGCCCTGCTGGAAGTCGCAGGCTTCTTGTATTTGAACTACGCCATCGGCCAGGCGTCGGTCCCGCAGTTGTTCATCGCCCTGAGCGTGATCGTGGTGGGCTTCTCGCTGATGACGCCGTCGATCAACGCCCTGATCTCGCGCCGCAGCGATCCCGAACAGCAAGGCGGCATCCTGGGGCTGCTGCAAAGCGCCAACTCGCTGGCCCGAATTCTCGGGCCGTTCATCGGCGTGAACCTGTTCTACCGCGACGTGCAGTGGCCGTTTTACCTGGCAACGGCCCTGATGGCCGTGGGCGGAGTCTTGGTGTTGGCCGCCGCCCGGATGGGCCAGGATTTTGTGGCACCTGAGACGCCTGTAGAAAGTTAAGGGGCTGCATAGGCACCGTGCGGTCGGCGGGGTTGCCGCGACCGAGGGCTGCCAGCCTGCTTAACGCCGCGAGCGGACCGTCTCGGGGAAGACGACGATTTCGATCCGCCGGTTACGAGCCTGGCCAGCCGCGGTAGCGTTGGAGAACAGCGGCCGGTTGGAACCGTAGCCGATCACCACCAATTGTTCGGCCGGGAAATGCACCCGGTGCTGCAAGAAGTTGAAGACGGTGGTGGCCTGGGCGGTCGATAGTTCGTGGTTGCTGCTCCAGCCGTGGGGAGGCGGCTGGTCGCTGGTGTGGCCTTCCACGCCAATACGTTGCTGCGGGTAGGCACGCAGCAGCTCGGTGCCCACCTGTTCGATCAACTGTTCGCCGGCGGGCGTCAGCCGGGCATCGCCAGGCACAAACAGTTGATCGGAGGCGATTTCGACGCGGATCAAATCTTCATCGCGTCGCACGCGCACGCCGGGCAAGTTCAGATCCGGCAAATTGCCTTGGAGGCTGTTGTTGGGCGTGATCATGGCTCCGCCGTAGCGGCGGGCCGAAGCCGTCAGGGCATCGATCTCTTGCCGGCTGGATTGGGCCAACTGCTTGAGCCGCTCGTTCTGCGCCAGCAGCGCTTGCATCTGTTCGCGGAGGGCCTCGGCTTGCTCCTGGTAAAGCTGCGATTGCTGCTGGGCCTGGGCCAAGAGGGCGTTCTGCCGCTGGTTCTCGCGGTCCAGTTCGTTAAGGCGGGCTTGCAACTCGCGATTGCGGTTCTCCAGCGCCAGCCGCTGCTCCTGGAACAGTTGCGCCTGCTTGGCGGCCGGGCCTTGGCAACCCACCGCCGCTAGCGACAGCAGCAGCGCCAGCCGTAGGGATTGTTGCCGGTACCAGCCCATCGCCTTCTCCAACCCTCTGCGGCCCCACGTGGGGCGCGCACCATCTCCGCCCCCCTGTTGAAATTGAGGCGGGATCGTAACCACGCCCGGCCGTTCGGGCAAGACGACTTGAATCGCTGGCAGCAGCAAAGAAGTCGCCGCGCGGTAAGTAGACGGCGCGCCGTGCCGGCCGGCCCAGCTAAGCATCCCCGGCACCCAAAATAAAAAGAGTGAGCCTGCGTCGACCGCTGCGCGCGTGCTGCCCCTTTGCAGGCGATTCGACGCAGGCTCGGGAAGTAGCACCAGCATGGACGCACGTGGCAGTACGGCGGTACACACTGCCCCCTGTATCAGAGCCCATGCATCTGCCCCGGCTGCCCCGGATGCACGGCTCCTTGCCCCATGGTTGGGACGCAGGTGTACCGGCCGCCTGCCCCACTGCCACATGCGTCGCGTGGTGCGGCCCCTGCCCCGTTAGTTGTGCTGACCGTTGACGTGCCGCAGCTTGGCCAACAGCGGCTTCACACGTTGATCGAGATCTTCCAGCATCTCCGCCGTGTGCTTCTTGATGGCTTTGACGTTGTTCTCGATCGTATTGGACTTCGTCGTCATGTCGTGAATCTTGTCCGTCCAATCGAGCAAATGCTCGAGTTCTGCTTGAACCTCGTTGAGGTCGAGCTCGCCCACGGCTTCGCGGCGGGCTGCGGCGGCGACCACAGCCCGGGCGATCTTGTAGGCCGACTCGAAGTACAACAGCGGCCGTCCGGCTTCCAGGTCGTCCTTGTCGACGGTGACGTAAAAATCCTCGTTGATCCGCCGGAAGTCGCCCACTTCGACCGGTTCATTACCCCGCGAGAACACCAGGATGCCCACCTGCGCGCCGCGGGCTTCTTTGGCCTGCTGCAGCTCCTCGACGGCGTTTCTGAGCTTCAGCGGCGAATCTTTGACCTCGACCACCAGCTGTGCCCCCGGGGCGGCCGACGTCTCACCGAGCGTGGCCACAAAGTCGCCTTTCTTGCTGCGGCTGCCGCGGACGCTGGTATTGCCGGTGAACTCGGTCTCATCGCCCAGTTCGCTGCCGAGCCGGGCAAATACGCCGTACAGGTTCTCCTCGAACTCGCGGCCCTTCTGGGTTCCGCGCTCGGCTTCCTCGGTCTTGCCGGCTTCCACTCCCAGGGCCTTGTTCAACTGTACAAACTGCTCATCCAGCAGCTTCTTCAGCCGCGACATGGCCGAGCCGTCGTCGTCGAGCGAGAACTGGGTAACCACCTCGGTCAGCTTGGCTTCGACCAGTTGCTGCACCTTCTGCTCGATCATGGCCAGGATGCCCTGCTTGTTGTTGGGATCGAGCGACTTGCTGAAGATGCTCTCCGGGCCGATCTGCCGCTGCATCAACAGGGCGAGCCGGCCGCCTTCGGGGTCGAAGAACTCCTTGAGTGTGCGGGTCATCTTGCCGTCGTCGCCGAAGAACTCGCTGAACCGCCGCGGCACTCTGCCGTTCTGTTCGCAGAAATAGTTCTTGAGCGCTTCCTGGATCTGCCGCTGGAACTCACCCAGTTGGCCCTGAAGCTTCTGCTCCAGCTTGCCGAACTTCGACTGCACCACCCGGGTATCGAGCGACGGCGTGGCCGAGCAGATGGCAATCACCCCGACCTTGAGGGCCTCCAGCGCCTTGGCCTGTTGCACGCTGGTGTCGTGGAACTGCGCCAGGTAATCCAGCACGACCGGTTCCTGGATGTCCAGCGTGAGCGTCAGCGACGGGGTGAGCGGCCAGGTGGCGCGGACGGCCGACGTGGTGATCGGGTGCTGCTGCATGAATCTGCCCCTGGGGTTCAATGGTGTAGTTATGAAAAAACGCTGTTGGTCGTTTCTAAATACGCATGGCCGGACGAGGTTTCATCGGTTGCTCATCGCCATCGCGGCTTACGGTTTCTGTCCTCGGTGGTCGCGGGAATAGGAAACTTCAGCCGGGGCGATACTTGCGTCGCCCGCATAATGGTCATATGCCGCCAGCAGTTCTTCGGCGATCTCCTGCCGCAGCGCCGGCGGCTCCAGCACCTCGGCCTGGCATCCGAAGCTCATCACCCAGGCTTTGAACTCGCGGCTGTCCGATAACTGGAACTCGGCCAGCACGCTGCCGTCGCGCTGCCGGGTGAGCTTCTGGCTGGGATGCCAGGTCGACTCTTCGATGTAGCGCGCCACGGACGGTTGAAACCGCACCTTGACGTTGATGTCGTCCTGCCCCACGTACACGCCAAACGCGTTGGCCATCACCGCCTTGAGGTCGAAGTCCTCCGGCATCTCGAACGAAAATACCGTTTTGCTGGCGGCTTCGATCCGGTTCACCTTGAAGATGCGGTGCTCGCCATGGTTGGGCGAATGGCCGATCACGTACAGCGCACTGCGGTGCTGAATGAACGCGTACGGATGGATCGGGTAGGTTACCGGTTCGGTCGCCTGCAGCGAGCGGTAGGTAATGTTGACAACCTTGTGTTCCTCCAGCCCCATCAATAACTGGTCGAGTATGTCGGCCTTGTCGGAATAATCGACGGCTCCGAAGGTGGTCACGTGCCAGCGGGGGGTGATCGCGTCGAGGTATTCGACCGCGGTATTGCCCAGGCACGAGCGGATTTTTTGAAATGCCCGGCTGGCCGCGGCGCCGATCATGGTGCCCATCAGCGGCGTCAGGAACCGGCGGCCCAGGTACAAGGCCAGGGCCTCATCGAACGTGAAGGACAGTTGCGACAACCCTTCGGTCGTTTCGATGTGCCATGTTTTACGCCCGTGCGGCCCCGTTTTTTCCACCACGGCAAAGCCGGCTTCCTGCAGCGTGGTGATCGCCCGGCGGACCGTCTTGGTGCTGACGCCCAGCTCGTCGGCCAGTTCCCGCAACGTGCTGCCTTCGCTGCGGCTGGAAAGCGACCGCAGAAGCAGCAGGTGGCGGGTTAGCGGATCAACTTGCCCCATCTCTGGACGGCTCCTTTCGTGCGTCAGCATGAGCAAGGTTATATAGAAATCGGATAGCGACAAGGGAACCTGAGCCATTCTCGCCGCAGGTTGCCCAGGGTTTGTCCTACGTGACAGATGTATAGCGCACATGTATGTACATCATGGGCCGAAAAACGGCAAAAAAGCCGGGAGTTCGGCCCTTTCAACCCGCCTCAGCGGGCTGTGAGCAGATGCGTGCGCGGCCGCCAGTGGTTAGACACCTGGAAGCACACCGCAACGGCGGGCGCGCGATGGGAAGCGAGAGAAGAAGCGCTAGCCGTCGAGCGAGCGGCGACGGAACTTTGCCAGTGCTTGGTGCAGCAGGCCCAGGCACATCTGCCGTTCGGCGGCGCTGATCAGCCAGGTACGCGTCAGCGCCTGGTGGATGAGGGCCAGCAGGACGCCCAGCGAAACCCAAGGGCCGGCAGCCAGGCAGGCGGGGCTAGCCGCCACGATCACGGTGCCCACGTCCAGCCGCATACCGGCTGTCCGGTTGAACCACAGTGTGGTGCTCAAAACGACGGCGTTGGCAATCGCGGTGGCCAGCACGGCGCCATACAGGCCGTAGCGTGGTAGCAGGATGAGGTTCAGGCCGATGTTCGCCACCAGGCCCAGGGCCATCGACACGCTGCCCAAGAGGGCCCGTTCGGCCACCCACAGGTAGCTGCTGGCCACGACCATCAAGCCGACCCAGGAGAGGTATGTCATGGTCAGCGGCATTACGGCCAGGCCGCCATCGAACTTGCCTTTGAAGCCGTACTGAAAAATCCACGGCGCCACAAACATCAGCACGACCGAGCCGGCCAGCAGGGCCAGCCCCAGCATCCGCACGGTCAGGCTGAGCTGCCTGGAAACTTCGTCGCGCCGTCCCTGCTCCCAGTCGTGGCTCAAGTGCGGCAGCACTGCCGACCGCAGCAGAGCCGCCACGGCGATCATCACCATGGGCATCACGCGCGCGGCGTGGTAGTTGCCGACCTGAGCCAGCGCCACATCGGTCGGCATGCCGCTGTGGTGGACGATCATGTAGCGATCGGCCACTTCGAACAGGTTGGCCAGCCAGTTGGTGATCCACACGTTGGCCGCGAACGGCAATAGCTTGCGGCCCAGTTCGAAGGGGCCCATGGGCGTGGTCGTCGCCGGCAGGCTTTCGAAAGCCGGCACCATCCACCACAGCGCCAACAGCACGCAGACGCCGGTCGAGACCATGAACGCCATCACCACGCTCTGGGCGGTGGGCTGCCAGGCCAGGATCAACGTTGCTCCCAGCGCGAAGAACACCGCGCTTTGCACGAACTGGAGGATCGACACCAGGCGGAAGATCCGCAGGCCGCCGAACAGTTCGTAAACGTAGTTGAAGGCGATCAGCACCAGCAGCGTGAGCGAGATCCAGCCGACCAGGCGTTCTTCGCCGTCGCTGCCAAAAATCAACTGCGAGAACCAGCCGGGCGCCAGATACATCCAGGCACAAGCGGCCAGTGCCAACGCGGCAATCCAGACCGTGGTATGGCGCAAGAAGGGCCGCGTCTGCCCCCGCGTGCGGTAATACTCCAGGTAACGCCCGAACGTGCCGGGCAACCCCAGCACGGCCACCGGGGCGGCCAGCATCAAAAATCCGTAGGCCAGGTCCCACTCGCCCAGTTGTTCGGGATCGAGCCAGCTACAAAACAGCACGCCGCGAAAGAAGCCGATCCCGCGCTGAAACACGGTCATCGCCAGCAGGAACAGCACGCTTTGGGTGAGCGTGTCGGTCTGCAAGACGCGGGTAACGCGTTCCGAACGGGGCTGGCGTGGCAATACGCCCATCGGCGTGACCTTGGGGTGGCAAACGGAAGGCAGGTGGGGTGGTGCTGGCGGTAGGGATTGTGTCGCGCCGTCCGCGACGCGCAGGCGGCAGCCGGCTCCGCGCGCGGCTCGCTAAAAAACCGTACGCCATGATCTGCGCTGCTCAGCCTCACATGGGGGGAAATCCGTTGTGAACGGCTTCTA
>ERZ777003.1994-NODE-1994-length-26464-cov-5.741868_pt1 | contig 26464 bp, 22 predicted proteins | sample MGYA00374956_ERZ777003 | MGnify/ENA primary metagenome ERZ777003 (study PRJEB29302, sample SAMN06268252) | bioreactor metagenome | isolation source: Joint BioEnergy Institute, California, USA | place: USA:Joint BioEnergy Institute, California, USA | collected... | reverse complement strand
CGCCGATGATGACCACATGCCACGAGTGCTCGATGGCCTTGTTGCACAGCGCGACGAACAGGTCGGAGCCAGTCACGCGTTGCGGCAGCGGACGGCCGATGAAGCGGCTGAACCAGACGAGCGGCATCCCGTCGGCAAAGATGAAGTCTGCCTGCGAGTAACGTGTCGCAAATTCCGGCATTCGTTCCAGCCTGACCATGTGGTCGACGTTGGGGGTCACGACGACCCGGGCGCGGCCATGCACCACGCCCGCCGTGTGGCTGAGCATTTCCACGGCTTCAGCGAAAGTGACGGCGCAAAGTGGCAGCCCAAATAGGGTAATGATGTGGGGCGTCGTGCTGGGCGTAATCGTCATTGGATATGAATGGAGTTGCCGGGAGATCCTGTCGTCAGTTGCGCATGCACTTTGATGTTAGACGGGTGATGCGAATATTAATGCGGCGAGTGGCCTATTAACTACAATTTTTGCACAATGACGGTTCGGTTTATCGAAGCTCGCCAATCGAGCCGTTTAGAATTCAACAGTGGTTTACTTCCGGTTCGGCCATTGGTCTGCCGAAGGCCTGTCCATCACTGTGGGGTGGTCATGTCTGCCATCGGCCTGCGGCGTGCATGGTCGAACACATTACAGACAGGTATTACCGACGATGCGTGTAGCACAGACGATGCATTCCATCGCAGCAATTCTTTTGGGCTGCGTGTTGATGGCGCTGCAGGTCGAAGTTGGCGCGCAGGCTCCCGACCTGCCAGCAGCGCCTTCCCAGTCGCGTACGGACACCCGAATTACCGAGCCTTCGGGGGCTGTTGCTGCCGTTGGTGCAGGCGATACGCTGGTCATCACCGTGTATGGTCAACCCGACCTCTCTGCACGCGTCACGGTTGATGTCGATGGCCAGATCAGTCTGCCTCTTATCGGAGAGCTCCGGGTCCAGGGCATGTCGCCATCCGAAGTCGGGCGCACGGTTGCACGCGAATTGCGACAAAAGCATTATGTGCTCGACCCGAAGGTGGCGGTCGACGTAGTTCGGGTGCGCAGCAATGTCGCGTCGATTCTCGGACAGGTGCGGCATCCCGGGCGCTATGCCATCGAAGGAGCGATGAACCTGCTTGAGCTCATCGCCCTGGCAGGGGGGCTCGAGAACGACGCCGACCCCGTGGTTACACTGTCACGCCGCCAGCCAGACGGCACTCTGGTCGCGATACGCATTCCCGTCGTGCAGGGAGAAGGCGAGCGGCCCACCAGCGAAGCACAGCGGACGGAGCTGCGCTCAGGTGACGTTGTTCATGTGGGACCCGCACCACGCATCTACGTGTACGGGGAAGTGCTGAATGCGGGAGCGTTTCCGTACAAGCCGGACATGAACGTCATGCGCGCCCTCAGTCTGGCAGGTGGTCTTACGCAGCGTGGTACCGAACGGAGGCTGGAAATCAGGCGGGTCGATCCCGAAACAGGAAATCTGATCCGCATTCCCGTCACACCGGCCACGCCGGTCGAACCGGGCGATGTCGTCTTCGTCAACGAACGCTGGTTCTGACGAAGGCGGGCGGCACGCATGCGGTGCAGTATCCTGAAACGTCGGCCCAGTGCGTGGGTACGGTCTTCGATGTCCGTTGCCCTCCTGGCCTGTTCTCCTTCTGCGGGCGCAACCGTCTTTCCCGAGGGGATCGAATACAACCTCGAAGCCGAAGCGATCGGTCGTTACGAGAGCAACCCCTTCCGTTTCTCCAATAATTCCCCGGAACAGGACCGCAGCTCAATGGTGCTGCATTCCGCAGTGCGCGGCGGCCTCGTAGTGCCGTTGTTGTCCGAGCGCACGCGCTTGGAAATGTCCGGCACCTACGGAAAAACGAAATACTCGCGGTTCCGTCAGCTCGACCATGACCCGGCCCACCTGGACACCGCCCTGTACTGGAGCGCCGGGCGGCTGTTGACCGGGTCGGTGAGCTACATGTACGACAACCGGCTCTACCCTTATCTGGAGCGGACCTGGCCCAATCGCAACATGACGGCCACGCGCCGCTGGAGCACGGTGGCGGGGCTGAAACTGTCCGACTCCCTTACGTTTCCGTGGGTCAGCCTGTCATCCACCCGGGTCACGTACGAAGATGACGAGACGGCGATGTTCTTCAACCGCAGGGTCCATCAGGCACAGCTGTCGGCCCGCTACGCCGGCATGCAGCAGTCATCAATGGAGTTCGGAGCCCGCACCATCCGGGCCGATTACTTTGACCGTACACCCGACTGGATCGAGCTGATAGATCGCCGCTATCGCGAGCGGGAAATCTTTGGCGAGGTGACCTGGCAACCCAGTCATCGCACCAGTCTGCACACCGCTCTGGCCCATCGGAAACGCGCTTATGACGCGCTCGATCACCGTGACGTCAATATGCCGTACTTCAACCTGAAGTTGGGGTGGCGGTATTCCATCATTACCCGCTTCGACTTCGCGGCGTGGCATTATTCGTATGCCAATGACGAAGACCCGGAAGCCCTCTACGGAACCGTGACCGCGGGGCGGGCCCAGGTCCGGTGGCAGCCTTCGGACAAGACCTGGGTGTCGCTGGCGCTGACCCACGAACGCGAAATTCAGACGCTGATCTCGGGTGAGCGGGGGCGAGAACGTACCACCTGGCGCCTGGGGCCCCGCTTCGAGTGGCAGGCCAATCCTAATGTGCGGTTCATCCTGGATGGCTGGCACGACCACACCAGGCGGGAGTCGTCCGGTGGCGGGTTCAAGCAGACCGTGGTGCGATTCGGCATCGTGCTGATCACCGACAATGGCTACAAGCGTCCGTCACGGATCCAGTGGCATCCCGAATGCGACCCCCCGCGCCCGCTTGAAACCCTGGCATGCCAGCCATGACCCTGCGTGGATGAGGCGTTGCTGCGAGCAGCAGCGCTGCACTCCTCATGCCCGTCAATTACGATCGGTGCGTATCCACTGGCTGGTCTTGCGATTCACGAGACGTGCGTACAGCTTCCAGATCACGAACACGGGAGCGCGCAGCAACGCCCGCAAGCCGAAGAGCCCGGTGCCAGACAACTGCCATCCCCGGAATACGTACAGCGCGATGCTGGTGAAACAGGCCGCGTAGATGCCCAGCCAGGGCAGGAAACCCGGCAACCATGCACTGGCCACCGTGGCGCAGGCGCTCAGTACCGCCAGCCACACCACGAGCTGGCTGAGCGGCGGGATGAGAAGGTCCAGGAGCAGATCCAGGCAAATGGCGGAGTGTTCGCGTACGGCCGCGCGCCCAAGCGCGAGCCCGTACTGCTTGAGCAGTGCGCGGCGGCCGCCTTCCCACCGTTGCCGTTGCCGGCCGGCGGCGGCGGGGTTGTCGGCCGCTTCGGCCGCCACGCCCCCTTCGTCAACATACCAGACGCGGACGCCCTGCAAACCGAGTTCGATGCCGTATTCAACATCTTCGGCCAGCGAGTACGCGCGGTAGGGGAACTGCTGCAGGAAGGGCAGGGCAAAGCACATGCCGTTGCCACGCAGGCCGCAAGACACCTGCAGGCGTTCGCGCGCGCGCGAACGCAGGAAGTGGAATGCGCCGTAGGCAATGGCGGTAAGTGCACTGCGCCAGGACGAACGAGCGTTGCGGATGCCGTGCGCGGCCTGGATGACCGCGGCGCCTCGTGCGATACGTGCCGCGAAGGCCTGCAGCAGGTTCGGCGTTACGTCGCTGTCGGCGTCGACCACGATGACAGCATCAGCCACTGCTTCGCGTCTGCACTGCTCGAACGCATGGGCAAGGGCGTACCCTTTGCCGCGGTGGGCAGGATCATTCCGTTCCCACACGAGGGCGCCCGAGGCGCGTGCGATATCTGCGGTGTCGTCCGTGCAGTTGTCGGCGACGACGATGACTCGATAATGGCTCGATGGCCAGGCGATGGTGCTCATGCTGGCCAGGGGGCGCGCGATCACCGCGCCTTCGTTGTGTGCGGGAATGACTATGTCGAAGCGCAGGCTACACCCGGGCGCTGCAGGAGCGGGGTTCTCACGCGCCGACAGCAGCGTCAGCAAGAACAGGTAAACGCAGGCCGCCACCGGCAGCACCGACGCGATCAGGAGGGCGGTGTGCAGGAACAGCATGACGGAACCTGGGATACGGCGGCGAAGCAACCCGCGCGTGCGAGCCGCGGGCGCCTTGGCGTGCTGTATTGGCCGCTGACAGTCATGAAGCGGGCTCGTCTTCGATCAGGATTTCATACCACGGACTCGTTTCTTCCGCGGTCGCCTGCAGGTGTAGCTCCAAGCGTTTCTGCTGGCGGAGTATACGTTCCGGTGGGAGGGGGGCCAAACGCTGGCCACGGCCGTCGAGCGGATAAACGGTGACTCTTCCCGGCGCGGCGTCCCAGCCGACAGCAAGCTCCTGCCGCTGCAGCCAGGCTGAGCCCTGTGCATAGCGGGATCCGGAGGGCAGGTTCAAATGGGTCGGGTCTGGTTCGAGCGTCCAGGAGTCCGGGTCGCCTGGATAAGGGACCAGCTGTTTCGGGCGTTCGGGGCGGGAGCCAGGCTGCGAACTGAAGGTGGGTCCACCTAGCGTGAGCAGGATATGTCGTGACTTTTCCACGTTGCGCGCATCAAGCGTACTGAGCAGGACGGCGACAGCGTGCGTTCCGGGCATGAGGGCGCGTACGCGCAGCCGGCTGCCGCGGGATTGTCCCCCGGTGACCTGGCCAAAGACGCCCGCATCAGTGTTCGTGTTCAGGTAGGCAAGCTGCTGGCTCGGGTTATAGAGCAGGGCCCGGTTGGGTGATTCGTACGGAACAGCTGGAACGGGCGGGGCGCTGGCCCATGTCGCGTTCGGATCCAGGCTGACTGCCAGCCGATAGTGCCAGGCGTGCTCGGGCACCACACCGTAGGCGCGCATCAGGTATTGCCGATATGCATGGCGGTCGTGCTTGAGCGCAACGGCCAATTGTGCGTCGCGCGGAAAGGGAATGACGAGCTCGTCGCGCAGGGGCGGGACGGCACCGGTGCGGAACAGGCGCGCTGTCTGGGCAGTCAGTACGTACTTGCCCCAGTCGCCCAGCAGGGCGAAGTTCGCGGGTGCTGCGGGCGAACCCGTGGCCACCGAGTACTCGTAGAAGAAGAGGGCGTCCCAGTCCTGCAGATTCGCCACTGCGGCCGTCAACGGAAGAATCTCGGCACCGAAACGGCTGGGATAGGGTTGATTGAATTCGCTGATTACAAAGGGTTTGCTCGCTTCCTTGAGGAAACTTTCGGAAAGCAGCACATCCATGCGCTTGCCGGTGAGTGATTCGTTCCAGATGCGCCAGTCGCGCGGCTGGCCGCTCCCGCGTGCGAAGGTGGGGTGGTCAATGTAGAAATGGTTATCGATGTAGTCCAACGCTGCGTGCGAGGTGAAGTTCAGTACCCCGCCGTACCCCATCTGTGTCCCGGTAACGGGTACGAATGTGTCGGTGGCCTGATGGATGGTCTCGCGCATCAGCCGGAAGTAGGCGGCATCGGTTTCGGCGAGAAACAGCAGGAAGTCGGCCGTGCGGCGGTGGCGCCCAGTGGCCGGCACGGTATCGGGGGGTGCACCGAACGGCATCCGGCTGCTCAGTTCGTTCCAGCGCGTGCGCGCCCATTCCTTCCAGCCGGCCTGCATTTCCCCCGGCAGGTCGGCGTCGATCAGGCTGAGGAGTTCGGGCACGACCTTGCGGCCGTCGCAGGTGCCCCACTGGGCGCAGGCGCGCTCAAGCGATCCGTATCGCCGGATCAGCCAGGCGTGCCAGCGCTCCCGCAGGATGGGCCGGTAGTTATCGGGCACGGCGTCGTTCCACTCGCGACGCTGCCATGCGGCCAGCAAAGACGACTCGTTGTTGATCTCTACCATGGCGAGCACGGGGTGCTCCTTCAGGCCGAGCTGGCTGATCAGCTCCCGGGCGTAACGCTGCTGCAACTGCACCATGTCGGGGTGAAAGACGATGATGGGGGAGCCGATCGGGCGTTTCATGGCGCCAGCGTCGAACTCCGGCACGGCATCGATTCCGGGGCGGAAACGATACCCGACGCGCAGGTTGAGATTGATGTACAGGCCTTCCTTGGCAAGCGCCTGGATGAAATGACGGAGCCGGCGTACGGCCTCTTCATTGAAGCTCGGATAAGGTCCGCGCGTCAGCACGCTGCGCGGCTGGGTGGTGCTGTCGTCCGGTGCGGTGTCGAGATGGTGCAGCCGGACGGCGTTGAACCCGAGCTTGCGCAGGTTGCGCGCGATGACGGGCGCCTGTTCGGGCGGCGGGAAGTTTGCACCGTAACTGAGGTTCACCCCGAAAAAACGCACTCGTTCATCATCGTCGGTATGTGCACGCAAATCCGCACCGACGCGATGGAAATGGCCGTTGGCGACGAATACGCGATCAGCCGGAGTCAAAGCCCGGTTGAGCGTGGAAACGTCGACGACGCCCGCCAGCTGATCGGGCAGGACCCTGAAACTGAAGAACCGGCCATCTTCGCTGAAGGTGACTGGACGGTGGTGCTGGCTGGCTGCCGTGTGCGTGGCACCCGCCTGCACAGGCCCCGTCAGGGCAGAAACGACGCACAGGATGAGTAGCCCGATCAGGCGCAGCATGACCTCACGAACTGCCATGATTTCGCTCATCGCGCAGTGTCCTGTGTCTTGAGCGACGCGAGAGCTGAGAGTACCTGCTGCTTGTGCATGTCAGCCCTTTCGCGTGCGACAAGTACGATCGAAAGCAGCAGGAGGATGTTCTGGAACATCAGGCCGTTGAAGATCTGGCTTTCCGACAGGTTGCTGATGACGATGATGGCGAAGATTGCCCAGTGGAAGGGGGCCGTGTCGGATCCGCCGAGCGTCAGGCGTAGCAGGGATCCGGCGTGGAACAGCAGCACCCCGATGGCAAGCGACAGACCGATGACTCCGGTTTCATTGAGAAGGTCAAGGTAGCCATTGTGGGCCTGCAGCGGGATCCAGTGGAGGGCATCGATGACGTATTGCGAAGGACTGCCGACGTTGAGCCAGAATGCTCCATATCCGATACCCGTCCATAGGTGCTGCCGCACATTCTGCATGACCAGCATCCATAGATCGGAGCGTCCGGTCAGGTCGGGCGATTTCCGGAAAATGGCAGCAACCGGTGCAGCAAGATCCGCGAATGTGGGCAGATGGCCATTGAACAGCACGAAAACCAGCAGACCCAGGCTTGCCACCATGGTGAGAGCGAGCAGAATGATGGAGCGCAGGTGATACTCGCTGGCGATGGGCAGGGGGCGCGACAGCCCCCACGCGGTGATGCCGATGCCGGCTGTCAGCATCGCGGTGGAGCTTTTTGCCAAAGCCAGCATGATGACTGAGAACAGCAGGCCGAAGATACCGACCATGGGCGTACACCAGCGACGGCTCAGCGCTACGAGCCAGAGCACCAAGCTCAGGGCGGCTATGCCCCCGAGCGTGTTCTTGTGCCACGTAATGCCCCGCCACGCGTAGCCATGGACGGTGTCGATGCTCATTTGTGGCAGTACCAGCGTCACGAGCACCGAGGCCACGAGAATGATCATGGAGGTCCACCATACGGCGCGCTCCAGCAGATGGCGGGGTACGAAGGGCAGCGTCAGCGTCAGGCCCAGCAGGACCAGTCCCACCTGTTGCACGACCCGCTTGATGGTGACGATGGGATAGGGTGACCAGGCCACACTGAGCAGGCACCACAGCAGGAAGAGCCATAGCATGATGTTGACATGGCGCGCGGTATCCCACGCAAGCTTGCTGTAGCGCAGGCAGATCACCCCGGCGATGGCAAAGATCAGCCCGAACGTGAGCTGCAGGCGTGCGGAACCCTGCGAGAAGTTCGCAGGCTGCTGCTCCATGATGAAGAAGTCTGATGTGCGTACGAGCGGTATCGTGATCGCACAGGCGACCAGGATGAGCAACAGTAGGGACAACACGCTCCAGGCCTGACGGGGGTTGGCCGCAGGCTCGCCCTGGCCTTGCAGGACAGTTGCTGGTTGCGCCGAGGACGAGACTGGCGCGCGTGGGGCGGGATATGCAGATTGACTACCGGGTGGCATATTCATGGTAGCGGTGTCCGACGAGCGCCGTGATCTTTCCGCACTGGGCGAATGCCGCGCGCAGGAAGCGGACGGCACGGGCGCGCGAGAAGGGTAGCATGACGGCACTGAGCCCGAGCGCCACGGGAAGCCGAACCAGCGCGCCAAGGAACAGGGTGGCGGTGCGGCTGACCCGCTGTACACCCCGGAGACGCTCTACTTCGGCACGCACGAAACTTTGTCCACCGCGGAAGCTGCGCAGCAGGATCCAGCGCAGCCTGAGGCGGGCAGGTGGCACTGTTTCGTGTGCACGCGCCTCGGCGCACCACACGATGCGCGCGCCACGCTGTTCAAGATCCCAGAACAGCATCGTGTCCTCGCCGCCGGTGACGCCAAACGACGGCTCGAATGGGCCGGGCAACTGCAACAGCAGACTGCGGCGGATGAGCGCATTGCCTGAGTAGGCTTCCCGTGACTTCAGGCGTGTTCCGGTGGGATATCGGTGTGGTTCGAAGACGCCGCAGTCGCGCACCCAGACAGGCGTGCCTGCCGGATAGCGCGGCAGCACCGGGCCGATGACAATGTCGGCCCTTTCGGCGTGTTGCGTTGCGGCCAGTTGCCAGAGCCACTCGGGTTCGGGAGTCTCGTCATCGTCGATGAAAACCACCCACTTTCCGCGAGCCGCGTGCACCGCCGCATTGCGCGCCAGAGCAATATTGGGCGTGGGTACGTGCACTGCGACGGTGGGATAGGGGCTGCGCGATGCCCATTCCCTGATGACGGGCAGAGCGGAGCCGGCGGGATCGTTGTCGACAATCACGATCTCGCAGTCGAGCCCGTCGAGATCTGCCGATTCGAGCGCCCGGAGCAATTGACGCAACAGGTTGGGCCGCCGAAAGGTGCAGATGCAGATGCTGAATCCCGCTTCGGAACCCGCGGGGCCGTGCGGCTTCAGCAGCGGGTCGTCTGCGGCCTGGGGCTCGGCCGACGCGGACCGTGTGGCACAGAAAGGCAGGGATGCTGGGCCCGCCAGAGCCGGCATGAGTGCATACGGTAACAGGAAGGTCCAGCGCTGCATGAGGCAAGCCCTAGGCGGTCTGGAGGGTCGCCTGCCGCGAACGGGCCTCGGAGGGCTGTTGTCGGCCAGAGGGTTTCAATGGCGCAGCGTTGTACACGGTGCCGAGCACCCTGACGCCGGCGGCCAGCATCATGTGTTCCAGTTGACGCAAGTCTGAAAGCCAGGTCATGTCCTTGCGCGCCACCATCAGGCAACCGTCCAGCTGTCTGGCAATGACTTGGGCATCCGACGATTCCAGCCCCGGAGGCGTGTCGACCACGATCACGTAGTACTGTTCTCGCAAGGGTTGCAGGAACTTGCGCAGATTGGGTTCGCTGAGGATTTCGAGCGGGTTCGGCGGCTGGGGCCCGGCGTCAAGCAGATACAGGTTCGGAAAGCTGGCAAGTGGCTGTTCGACGCTGACGGGAGTGCGCCCGCTCAGCATGGTGGAAAGCCCGATGTCACGTCGCCCGCGCAGATCTCCGATGCCAACCTGACCTGCTGACCGCAGGTTGGCATTGACGAGCAGGGTACGGATGCCAGTCTGGGAAAAGGCCAGCGCCAGGCTGGCCGACAGGTAGCTCTTGCCTTCGCCGGCGCGCGGACTCACGACGGCAAAGGCCATCGAAGCCTGTTCGTTGAACAGGACGGTGAGATTGCTGCGAATGCGCCGTATGGCCTCTGCTTCAGGGCTGAAGGGAGCATTGGCAATGGCCAGCCGGCGAATCGGGCCTTCCTGTTCGGTCAGGGTGGTAGGGTAGTTGAAATGTCGTGACAATACTGCCTGGACGTCCTGCTGGCTGACGAAACCGAGCTGGATCGCGGCCTGGCCGAAACGCAACTGGGTCTTGCGCTGCAGCTCGAGCACCTCCTTCACTTGTTCAGGCGTCATCAGGCCGGCCTGAATGAATAACTCACCGATTGGCTGTGGCAGCGCTGGTTGCTGTGGCGCAGCGTGTGGCTCGCGCTGTTGCGGGACCGGGTTTGAATCATCATTCATGTGAGCCTCGCTTCAAGATGGACATTCTGTCCTATATGGCCCAGCAAAGGTACATGGCTGCCACGTACGACGTCGTCGATGCAGCGTACGCGCCGGCGCAGCAGTTCAAGCAGCAGGGCACAGCTGATGGCGAAGATGGTGCCCAGGATCAGCGCCGCGGCGATGTTGGCGAAGGGACGCGGTTGCGAGGGGCGTGCGGGCAGGTTGGCAGTGCGTAGGACGGAAATGTTGGGCAAATGGATATTGCTGGCCAGCAGGGTTTCGTCATACTTCTGCAGGGCAGACCGGTAGATCTGCTCAGCGCTTTGCAACTGGCGCTGGTAGCCGTCGAGGCGCTCGCGATGCGCGAGCTCGGCAGCAGCACGTTCGCGTTGAACCGCAATTTCTTTCAGCAGGGCCGTCTCCTGGGCCTCAAGCACGGGAAGCTCCTGGGTCTGTGAGGCCACCGCTGCCAGCATCTCCTGCCGCAATGCGTTCTGGAACGTACCCACCTCGCGCCGAAGGGCAATGACGCGCGGGTGGTTCGGACCCAGCGTGGCCTGGGCTTCCTGCAGCTGGGCAGTAGCGGCGTTCAGTTGTGCGCGCAATTCGATCATCTGCGGGAGTCGACCAATTTCGGGGAAGTCTTCCAGTTTGAATCCCTTGTCGAGGGCATCGCGGATGACCGTGACGCGCGCCCGAGCCTCGGCAAGCTTTGTCTGAAGCCGCAGAAGCTCGTTGTTCAGCTCCTGCAGCCGCCGCCATTCCGGCATGGGATCGCTTTCGTTGGCAAAAATGCCTTGGCTGAGACGGTACTGCGCTATCTGCTCGTGCAGCGATTCGACCTCGCTGCGCAGCGAATCGAGCTGGGCGTTGTATTGCTCGCGCCGCAGTCGAGCAGCGCGGGTGTTGAGTTCATCGCTGACGTCGAGGTAGGCCTGCACCGTGGCATTGGCGAAGTCGCGTGCCAGTGTGGGGCTGGAAGCCGAGTAGCTCACGCCAAGCACGCGGCTGTCGCCAGTGGTTGCAACCGAGATACTGCGTTGCACCTGCTCGAGCAGGCTGGTGTTCGCCTGCGTGTATCCTTCGCGCTGAACCATTTCCTGGAACTCTGCGCTGTCGCGCAGTTTCATGTTCTCGATGAGGCGCTCGGCTACGGCGGTGCTCTGGATGAGATTGACCTGGGTCTCGAGATAGTTGCTGTCGAGTGCTGCCGAGAGTGTGCGCGAGGTGATGGGATCGCGATCGCGGAACTCGATGTAGATGTCGGAGGTGGCCGTATAGACTCGGGGCAGCAGCGCGTTGGCTACCAATGCCGCGATGAGCGCCAGTACGACGATGGCGATGATAAGTACGCGGCGGGCGCGCAACATGGCCCCGATCTGCTGTGGCGTAAAAAGCAGGGCGTCAGAATGGGTGTAACTCAGCATGCCAGCGGATGTAGGGGTTGAAGGACCTGTCCTGGGGGCGGGCGGATCCGGCGGCGTATGCGCCGGGAATGGGCGCCTTGAAGGTAGAAAAGGTTTGAAGGCTTGTGGTCAGGGATCTGCCAGGAAATCATCCTCTCTCGTGAAGAGGACTCCTTCCATTGTACTCCCGGGGTTGCCAGAACTGTATCGATCTGATACAGGCGCATGAACAAATGTGTACCCCCCGACACACTGGCGCTTACGACAGGCAGCGAATTGTCTGTACGGATTCCAGCGCCTGCGCCAGTTCGCCGACACTGCCCTGTTTGAGCATCAAGGCAGGGGCAAGTTCCGCCAGCGGCACCAGCACGAACGCGCGCTGGTGCATCCGGGGGTGCGGAACTTGCAGTCGCTCGGAGCGTATCTCGGCCTCGTCAAAGAGAAGAAGGTCGAGATCAAGCGTGCGCGGCGCGTTGCGGTAGGGGCGTGTACGACCGTGCGCCTGCTCGACGGCCTGGAGCTGGTCGAGCAGGCTGAACGCATCGAGCACGGTGCGAATACGCACGACGGTGTTGATGTAGTCGGGGCCGTCGGCGTCTACCGGGCTGCTGAGATAGAGCCTGGCGGCCACGCATTCGACGATGCCGGGCGTGCTTTCAAGCGTGGCGATGGCGCGGCGCACGGTGGCAGCGGCATCACCAAGATTGGCGCCGATGCCGATGTAGGCGGTATGCAGGCTGGCATCAGCGCGTCGCTGCGCATCGGCCCGGCTCGTTTGCGGGGCCTGGTCAGCTGCGGCGGGCCTGGTGTTCACGGATGAGCTCGCCAGCGATCTTGAAGCCCGTGTTGGCTGCAGGAACGCCGCAATACACGGCGATCTGGTGCAGTACTTCCTGGATGGCTTCAGGTTCGACGCCCGCACGCAGGGCGGCACCCACATGCAGTTCGAACTCTTCCCAGCGGGCCATGCCGGCGGTCATCGCCAGTACCAGCAGGCGGCGCTGCGTGTCGTCGAAACGGGTGGATGTCCAGATCTCGCCCCAGGCGTAACGCGTGATGAAGTTCTGGAAAGGGGCATTGAACGGGGTGGCCGACTGGATGCTGCGATCCACATGGGCATCGCCCAGCACCTGGCGGCGGCGCTTCATGCCTGCCTCATGGCGGCTGCTGTCGCTGTCGATCCCGGATGGCGCAAGAAAGGCAACCAGTGCATCGGTATATGCGATGGGCGTCTCGACGCACGGCAGGTGAGCCGATTCCAGGGTGACAAGCCGGCTGTCGGCAATTCCTTCAGCAATGGCCTGCCCGAACGCAACCGGGGTGGACTGGTCGCGCGAGCCCGTGATGACCAGGGTGGGGACCTGGATGCGGGCGAGCGCGGGCGCCAGATTCATGTCGCGGATGGCCGCGCAGCATCCGGCGTAACCTTGCGGCGAGATGCCCAGCAGGGTGTTGCGCGCGCGCTGGCAGGCAACGCTGTTATTGGCGACGAACTCGGGCGTGAAGAAACGGCCCAGCGCGGCATCGGTGATGGACGCCATGCCCCCTTGCAGGACGGCCTCGATGCGTGCGCTCCACAACTTCGGATCAGGGAAGGCCGTGGTGGTGTTGCACAGGACGAGGCGTTCGAGCCCCTGGGGCTGGCGGGCGCCCAGGTTCATGCCGATCATGCCGCCGAGTGATACGCCACAGTACGCGTAACGCCGCAACCCGGCTGCGCGGATGACGGCTTCAAGGTCGTCGGTGAGGAGATCGATGGTGTACTCGCCTGCCGGCGCGTCGGAGCCGCCATGCCCCCGCATATCGTAGCGAATGACATAGAAATGACGCAGCAGACGCGGCAGGATGGTATCCCAGAGCGAAAAGTCGGTTCCCAGGGAGTTCCCCAGGACCAGCGCCGGCAGGTTCGGGTCGCCATCGCTACGCCAGTAGATTCGGGCATCATGACTAAGTACGTGAGGCATGGAGTTCTCCGTCAAACAAAAGGGAAGGCCGGGAAGCGTGCCCCCGCTTCGACAGGCGGCCAGCGGCGTGCGTGCAGCGAGTGGATGGGGCCAGCTCGCCTTACGGACGGGCGAGCTGGCGTGCACTGTTGGCCCAGGTCTGGAGCACCTGTTCGCACATGGGAAGGGCCCCGGCGAGCTGGTTGTCGGCACTGCAGGCTTGCAGCAACTCGGTGAGGGGCAGGCGCCCGGCCAGCGCGGGATGTTCGTTCAGGACGTGGGCGAGATGCCGTTTCTCGCGTATTGCCTGTGCACTGGCATCCGCGATGATGTCGGTGGCAGCGGCGGTACCGACGACTCCGGCGACCACGGCATTGAGGCTTTCGGAATAGACCACGCCGTACATGGCTTCGATGTTGGCGTGCATTGCTTCCACGTTGACCTCGAGGCCGCTGGCCGTTTCCACCGCAGCGGCAAGACTGTTCGCGCACAGGCCGAACAGCGTCTCGAGCACTGGCATGGCATTGGGCCAGCTGCCCAGCCCGCGTTCGTGTTCGCTGGGCAGCTCGCCCATCAGCATCTGGGCCAGGGCCGGTGCCCGATAAGCGGCATCCAGCATGTGCATGGCGCCGACCGGGTTGCGCTTGTGCGGCATGGCGGAAGAACCACCGCGCCCCTTGCCGGAGGGCTCGGCGGCCTCGCCGACTTCCGGCTGCATGAGCAGCGAGATGTCGCGGCCGAACTTGCCCAGCACGCCGCAGGTGATGGCCAGCTCGGACGCGAGGCGCGCGAGGCGATCGCGTGCGCCGTGCCAGGTGATGTCAGGCACCTGGAGCTCGAGGCGGCGAGCCAGAGTTTGTGCCACGCGCGCACCTTCGGCGCCGTGCAGCAACAACGTGCCATTGGCGCCGCCGAACTGCAGGACTGCGCTTTCAGTGCGTGCGCGCTCGAGCGCCAGCGCGGCGCGCGTCATTGCATCGAGCCAGCCCGCAGCCTTCCAGCCGAAGCTGATGGGAGCTGCTGGCTGCAGCAGCGTGCGGGCAAGCATTGGGGTGCGCAGGTGCGCCTGCACCAGCGCTGCCAGCGCGTTGCCCAGCCTGACGATGTCATCGAGCAGCAGGCGCAGCGATTTCTGGGCGAGCAGGACCAGGGCGGTATCAGCGATGTCCTGACTGGTACTGCCCCAGTGGACGAGGTGGGCGTGGTGGGGCGCATGCCGTGCCACCGCAGCCTTGAGCCGCTTGACGATGGGAATCGCCAGCGTACCGGCACGTTGTGCCTCGGTCCCGATCTCGAGCGCATCCAGCTGCAGTGACTGCGCTGTCTGCGCGATGACGAGCGCTGCCTCCTGGGGAATGACGCCGCACTCGGCTTGGGCCTGTGCAAGCTCGGCTTCGAAGCGCAGCATTTCGCGCAATACCGATGCGTCGCTCCAGAGCTCGCGCATCGGGCGTGTACTGTACGGTGCTAGCAGCGCGTCCACCCGACACCCTCCTTACAGCGGGGGCAGCAGCTCGACGCCGCTGAGTTCCTGCAGCTGTTCGAAGTCGAGTCCCTCGACCATCTCGACCACGCGCATGCCTTCCGGCGTGACGTCGAGCACCGCAAGGTCGGTATAGACCCGGCTGACGCAGCGAACCCCGGTGAGCGGGTACGTGCATTCCTTGACGATTTTGCTTTCGCCCTTCTTGGTGAGGTGCTCCATCATGATGAACACCTTGCGTGCACCGATGGCGAGGTCCATGGCACCGCCGACGGCAGGAATGGCGTCGGGCGCACCGGTATGCCAGTTGGCCAGGTCGCCACGTGTGGAGACCTGGTAGGCGCCCAGAACGCAGAAGTCGAGATGCCCACCGCGCATCATGGCGAAGGAGTCGGCGTGGTGGAAGAAGGAAGCGCCTGGCAGCGCCGTGACGGGCTGCTTGCCGGCGTTGATGAGATCCGGGTCCTCCTCACCGGGGGCCGGCGCCGGCCCCATGCCCAGCAGCCCGTTTTCGGTGTGCAGGATGATTTCGCGGTCGCGCGAGATGTGGTTGGCCACCAGTGTGGGCAGGCCGATGCCCAGGTTCACGTACGAACCTTCGGGAATGTCGCGTGCTACACGCGCCGCCATTTGATTGCGATCGAGTCTTTTCATTGCAGGTACCTCAGGCAACTTGAACGACGCGCTGGACGAAGATGCCGGGCGTGACCACGGTTTCAGGGTCGATCTCTCCGAGTTCGACCACTTCCTTCACCTGGGCGACCGCGACCTTGGCCGCCATGGCCATGATGGGACCGAAGTTGCGCCCTGTCTTGCGGTACACGAGGTTGCCCCAGCGGTCGCCGCGCAAGGCGGAAATGAGGGCAAAGTCGCCATGGATGGGATACTCCAGCACATAGTGGCGGCCGTTGATTTCGCGCGTTTCCTTGCCCTCGGCCAGCAGGGTGCCGTAGCCCGTGGGCGTATATAATGCACCGATGCCAGCGCCGGCGGCACGGATGCGCTCGGCCAGGTTGCCCTGCGGAACCAGTTCGAGTTCGATCTTGCCTGCGCGATACAGGTCGTCGAAGGCGGTTGAGTCGGGCTGCCGGGGGAACGAGCAGATGATCTTGCGCACGCGTCCGGCCTTGAGCAGGGCGGCGAGGCCATGGTCGCCGGTGCCTGCGTTGTTGCTGACGATGACCAGATCACGGGCACCCTGTTCGATCAGGCCGTCGATGAGGGCAGTGGGCAGCCCCGCATCGCCGAACCCCCCGACGAGGATCGTCGATCCGTCCTTGACATCCGCCAGGGCAGATGCAATCGAATCATAAATTTTGTTGATCATGATGGTTTCGCTTCGTGGTCCACGGTGCGTGGCGCGACGGTATTGATTGATCTGATTTGTACTTCAGGCGAGCGCGGGGTGGCTGCGGTGCGCCCCGAGCTGCGTGGCACAGGCGCTGGCCTGGCGCTGCCGGGTAAATGATATTCGATACTGGGCACAATGTCGCGTGCGCTACCGACACCGGATGTTGCCCTCGGGTAAACTATGCTGATTTGCAGCCCGGATCGGTTGCACTCGGGCGAGTAGTACTTTCAGGAGCAAGTTCATGTCTGCGGTCGATTCCGCTCAATCAGCCGCCGGTTCGGCCATTTCGCCAGTCACCGAAATCATTGCCGAACTGCGTGCCGGCCGCATGGTGATCCTGGTGGATGAAGAAGATCGCGAAAACGAAGGCGATCTGGTCATGGCCGCGGAGTTCATAACGCCCGAAGCCATCAATTTCATGGTGACGCACGCCCGCGGCCTGGTGTGCCTGACACTTACCAAGGAACACTGCGAGCGACTGGGTCTTTCACCCATGGTGCAGGTCAACGGCACCCGTTACGGCACCAACTTCACCGCGTCCATCGAGGCGGCGGAAGGTGTCACCACCGGTATCTCCGCAGCGGATCGCGCCCATACCATTCGCACCGCGGTCGCACGCGACGCCAAGCCAAGCGACATCGTTCAGCCGGGCCACGTGTTCCCGATCCAGGCCGAGCCGGGTGGGGTGCTGGTGCGTGCGGGTCATACCGAGGCAGGATGCGACCTGACGGCGCTCGCAGGGCTGACTCCCGCAGCGGTCATCTGCGAAATCCTGAAGGAAGACGGCACCATGGCCCGGTTGCCCGATCTCATCGAGTTTGCCAGGCGCCACAACCTCAAGATCGGCACTATCGTCGACCTCATCCAGTACCGCAGCGAAACCGAGTCGATGGTCCATCGCGTAGGCGAGCGCACCATCCACACACCGTATGGTCCGTTCCACGCCGTGCTGTACCGCGACGTGCCGCGCGGCGCTCCGCATCTGGCGCTGATCCACGGGAAGGTCGAGCCCGACGCCGAAATCCTGGTGCGCGTGCACGAGCCCACGTCGCTGCTCGACCTGCTCGATGTCCGTTATAGCCTGCATTCCTGGAGTCTGTCCGACTCCCTTGCAAAGATCGCGGCCAGCCCCGCCGGGGTTGCAGTATTGTTGAACTGTGCCGCGTCGGCCGGCCAGTTTTTTGACGAGTTCGCTGCGCTGAACGAAATGTCGCAGGCAGGCGAACTGTCCGCACCGATCGATCGCTCCCGCAGCAGTGATCTGCGCGTCTACGGCATAGGCGCACAGATCCTCAAGGATCTTGGCGTGACGCACATGCGTCTGCTGGGTCGCCCGCGACGCATGCCCAGCATGGCCGGGTTTTCGCTTTCGGTGACCGGCTTCGAGCCGGGTCCCCGCTCTTCCTGAACGTGCATTCATCAACCTTGGGACGATCCGTCATGAATCCATATACCGTCACCCCTGATCTGAATGGCGAAGGACTGCACATCGGCATTGTCCGCGCGCGCTTCAACGAAGAGATCGGCCTGGCCGAACTCGAGGCCTGTCTCGATGAGCTGGGCAAGCTCGGCGTCGACGAGCGCGACGTCATGGTCGTGACCGTGCCCGGCGCACTGGAACTGGGTGTCGTGCTGGCCCAGATGGCCGAAAGCAACGAATTCGATGCCCTGATTGCGCTGGGTGCCGTCGTGCGCGGCGAAACCTACCATTTCGAGGTCGTCTCCAACGAAAGTGCAGCCGCCATTGGCCGGGTCGCGCAGGCCACTGGCATTCCAGTAGCCAACGGTGTTCTCACCACCGACACGGAAGAGCAGGCAATGGTGCGGGCCGAACAGAAAGGCCGCGACTGTGCGCAGGCTGCGGTCGAGATGGCCAATTTGCTGGCTGCGCTCGAACCCGAGCCCGACGACGAACAGGACGCGCCGTTCGATGAAGAGGACGAGACGGACGCTGACGACGACGATTACGACGATTACGAAGACGAAGACGACTTCGAGGATGATGACAACGACGACGATGATGACGATCGTGATCGTCGCAAGAAGAAGGGGCGTGCATGACTGATGTCCGGAGTGGACGCGCGCGCGCCCGCACGGCGCGCCGCTCGGCGCGTGAGTTCGCACTGCAGGGTGCCTATGAATGGCTGATCAAGGGTGGCACAGATCTCGACGATCTCGGCGCCATCGAGGCACATCTGCGCGAGAATGAAGCGTTTCGTGAGGCGGACGCCGAGTATTTCCGGGTCCTGTTCTATGGGGCGTTGCGCGAGGCGGCCACCTTGCGCGAGCAGTTCAAGCCGTTCATCGACCGTCCCGTGGCCGAGCTTTCGCCGGTCGAGCACGGCATCCTGCTGATTGCCTGCTACGAACTCACCCACCATGTAGAAGTGCCCTACAAGGTCGTCATCAACGAGGCCGTAGAACTGGCCAAGGATTTTGGCGGTACCGACGGCTTCAAGTTCGTGAACGGAGTGCTCGACAAAGTAGCCGCCCAGGTGCGGAGCCACGAGGTGCAGGCAGTGCGCTCGCGTTAACGGCAAGTCCTGCCCCTTTCAGAGGCCGTCCCAGCCCTGGTGCCCTGCGGAGCTTCCAGACGTGTCTGAATTCGATCTCATCCGGCAGTATTTCCGGCGCCCACAGCCGCCAGGCGTTCTCGGGGTAGGGGATGACTGTGCCCTGTTGCCCGCCCAGGCGGGCTCATGGGCAATCAGCACCGATCTCCTGCTGGAAGGACGTCACTTCTTCGGGGATGTCGACCCGGCATCCCTGGGCCACAAGGCGCTGGCGGTCAATCTGTCCGACTTGGCAGCGATGGGCGCCGAGCCGCGCGGCTGTGTTTTGGGTCTGGGTCTGCCGTCGGTCGATCACGCCTGGATTGCCCCCTTCGCGGATGCATTCCATGCACTGGCCGAGGCACATCACTGCCCGCTGGTCGGCGGTGATACCACCCGGTCGGCAGATGGTATCTGCATTTCGGTCACGGTGTTCGGCCACCTCGATGCGCGGCGCGCACTGCGGCGCGACGGTGCGCGTGCAGGCGATGACATTTGGGTATCGGGACCCTTGGGCGACGCCGAACTCGCGTTGCACTTGTTGCTTGCGGAGCGTGCTCCTTGGCGGGACATTCAGCCTCTCCCGGTGTTGCAAGGCGACACGTCGTCTCCGGTGATGGGCACGAAGTCGAGCCCGCCTGTCGCCGATGATGGTGAACTCGAGGATTGGATACGCACACTGGCACCGGCCCGCCGGCAGTGGCTGCTGGCATCCACCCGGGAGCGCCTGGAACGCCCACAGCCACGTGTTGCGCTGGGCAGGGCGCTTGCAGGCCTGGCCCATGCCGCGATCGACATTTCCGACGGGCTGGTTCAGGATCTGGGCCATATCCTCCGCGCCAGCGGGTGCGGCGCTGCGCTTTCGGCTGCGCTGCTGCCGCTGTCGGATGCGATGCGAACCGTTCCCGTACCCATTGCGTGGCGGATGGCGCTGGGAGGGGGTGACGCTTACGAACTCTGCTTCACTGCACCGGCCAGCGAGCGGGGACACATCCAGCGTCTGGGGCGGGCGCTGGGGCTAGAGCTGACACGCATCGGAGAGACACTGCCTCAGGAGGGGCTGTTCGTCTACGACGGGCAGGGACAGCTGCTTGCGAGTGTTCCGCGCGGATTTGATCATTTTGCATGAGGGAGGTACGGCGTTGGTCCGGCCTGCTGCGCATATCCCGGTGAAGCCATGACTATTCCACGGAATCGATCCCTGCGTACTGTTGCAATGGAGCCGACAGGCGGCTGGATGGTGCGGCGGCTGGCGCGCATCGTGGCATTCGGATTAGGCAGCGGACTGTTGCGGCCCGCTCCGGGAACCTGGGGCACCTTGCTTGCCTGGTTTCTGTGGGTGGTCCTCGTGGGTCATGCGGCCTCCTGGGGCGTCGCACTGATTCTGGTGCTGGGGTTCGTGTACGGAGTGTGGGCCTGCACCGTCGTCGGCCAGGAGCTTGGGCAGCCCGACTACGGAGGCATGGTCTGGGATGAAATCATTGCTTTCTGGCTCGTGCTCGCGCTCATTCCCCAGGATCTGTTCGCGCAGGCATTGGCGTTCGTGTTGTTCCGCATTTTCGACATCCTCAAGCCCGTACCCATTCGCCAGCTTGAGATGCGTTTCTCGGGTGGGTTCGGGGTGATGATCGACGACCTCATCGCGGCAGGCTACACGTTGCTGGTATTCTGGGTGGTGGCCCTGCTGTTTGCCTGATGCCGACAGTCCTGTCGCACCACGACATGACTATGTGATGCCAGGGGCGCTTGCGTCAGGCGCAAACTGGGCTATGCTTCTGAACGCTCGAACCGAGAGGAGACATCATGTTCAGTCAGGAAGTGCTGACGCTGGCCACCTCGCTGGGCGAACTGCTCGAGCAGCGTGCGGAGGTCGTGACCACGGCGGAGTCGTGCACTGGCGGGTTGCTGGCTGCTGCCATCACATCGGTGGGCGGCGCCAGCAAGTGGTTTCACGGCGCCTACATTACGTACGACGATGCCATCAAGCAGTCGCTACTGGGTGTGCGCCAGGAAACGCTGCGCGAACATGGCGCCGTCAGCGAGCTCGTGGTGCGAGAAATGGCCGAAGGGGCGCTGCTGGGTGTCTCGGCCCAATGGTCTCTCGCGATCAGCGGCATCGCAGGGCCTACAGGCGGCTCGCCCGAGAAACCGGTGGGCACGGTGTGGTTCGGTCTGGGTCGCTGGCTGGGACCGAACATGGTGAACACCACGGCCGTGCTCCATCATTTCGAAGGCGACCGGCACGGCATACGCGAACAGTCGGTACTGTTCGCCTTGAAATGGCTGGTCCAGACGATTGAAACCGAGCCCATGCTGGCCTGATCACGCAGATCGTGTCATTGCACATCGCCATCGTCAAGAAAATCGGCCAGCAGGTCGCGCGCCAGCGTGGCGTCCTGCTCGTCCACCATCAGCGTCTGCTCATTCAGGCTGTTGCTGAAAGATCCCGGATACAGGGTGCTGAATGCGCCACCCTGCATGAGGAAGCGAATGCCATAAGCCTGCATCAGGGCCACGATGACGGCAGCCTCGGACTCGTTTTTCGGAGAGTAGATGGGGATCATGGTATCTCCTAGGCCTCCGCAGGGCCCGTTCACGACGATGGACGCCTTTGCACTGTACGACGGATCCAGGGTGGTTGTCATGCTGCCTGGGTCCCTGCATGGTATATAAGACAACCCTATTAGAAACATTGAGGATTGGAGACTCGGGATGAATGCTCCCATACCCCAGTCGCTGGCACGCGACGCCACGCTCGAAGACAAGTACGACCTGATCGAGGGCTGGGCATTCATGTCAGGCACACAGGCGCTCGTGCGCCTGGCCTTCCAGCAGCGCATGCGTGACGAAGCGGCCGGGCTCAACACGGCCGGATTCATCAGCGGATATCGGGGTTCGCCGCTAGGCCGCTACGACCTTGAGCTGTGGCGTAACGAAAAGCGCATGAAAGCGCATCACATCCATTTCCAGCCTGGGGTCAACGAGGATCTCGCAGCAACGGCGGTCTGGGGCTCGCAACAGGTTGGTCTCTTTCCGGGAGCACGGTACGACGGCGTATTCGCTTTCTGGTATGGCAAAACGCCTGGTGTCGACCGCAGTGCCGATGCCCTGCGCCACGCAAATGCGGCCGGCACTTCGCCGCGGGGCGGGGTGCTAGCATTGTGTGGAGATGATCATGGCGCGAAATCATCCACGCAGGCGGGGCAGTCTGACTACATCCTGATGGCCACGGGCATTCCTGTCCTGTACCCGGCCAATGTGCAGGACATTCTCGACTTTGGACTGCATGGCATCGCGCTCAGTCGTTACTCCGGGTGCTGGGCGGCGTTGAAGCTGGTGACTGACGTCGTGGAGAGTTCGGCAAGCGTCTGGCTTTCGCCGCATGCGCCGGACATCGTCATCCCTCCCTTCGACGGGCCGGAGGGCGGACTCTCGATCCGCGCGGTCGATCCGCCCCTGCACCAGGAAGAGCGGCTGTACCAGCATAAGCTGCGCGCAGTCCTGCAATATGTACGAGCAAATCAGCTGAACCGCATCGTGCTCGACCCACCGGGTGCGCGCATCGGCATCGTGACTGCGGGCAAGGCGTATGCGGATACGCGCCAGGCGCTACGTTACCTGCAAATCGGTGGGCAACCGGCGGAATCTGCAGTCCGTCTGCTGAAGCTCGCCATGGTCTGGCCGCTGGACCCCGAGATCATTACCCGGTTTGCGCGTGATCTCGATACCATCGTGGTCATCGAAGAGAAGCGCCCGGTGATCGAGACCCAGCTGAAGACCATTCTGTATGACGAACTGCCCGATCGACGCATACGCATTGTCGGCAAGTTTGATGGTGCGGGCGAATGGTCGTCCCCCAGGGTTGCGCGCCTGGCATTCCCGCCTTCAGGCGAGCTGTCGCCGCACAGGATCGCCGAGGTCCTGCAAGCCGTAGTGGCTAAAGAGTGCGTACAGGTACCAGTGCCCGGAGTGGTTGCCGGGGCAGGAGCCACGGGCAGGGCAGGCGAGGATACTGGCAGCGGCAGCCTTGCCGTGACGGAGACGCGGCGGCTCGTAGCGCAGGAACGCGAGGCCGGCACAAGCTCGATGACGCCAGGGTCCACAAGCACATCAGTGCCCGTTCGGATGCCCAGTTTCTGTTCAGGATGTCCGCACAACCGTTCCACTAAGGTGCCCCAGGGCAGCCGCGCTCTGGCGGGCATCGGTTGTCATGGCATTGCCATGTACCAGCAGCCGGGCGTCACGGGGACCATGTCGCATATGGGCGGGGAGGGGGTCATGTGGGTAGGCCAGGCCCCGTTCACCGATGAGAAACACGTTTTCGCCAACCTTGGCGATGGCACGTACTTCCACTCGGGTTTCCTGGCCATCCGGCAGGCAGTCGCCGCGCGCGTGCCCATCACGTACAAGCTGCTGGTCAACGGGTTCGTGTCCATGACGGGCGGGCAGCCCATCGATGGCAACCTGTCGGTTCCACAGATGGCTGCACAACTGGTGGCCGAGGGCGTTGGCCGCATCGTGATCGTGGCGGATGATCCCGGCCGCTATGCTGGCGTCAGACTGCCGGACGGGGTTCGGGTAGCACCTCGGCAGGAACTCGATCAGGTACAACGCGAGTTGCGCGAGTATCCTCTGGTATCGGTCATCATCTATGAACAGATGTGCGCCACCGAGCGCCGGCGCCTGCGCAAGCGCGGCAAGCTCGAGGATCCGGACCGGCGCGTCTTCATCCACCCGGAGGTGTGTGAGGGGTGTGGCGATTGCACCGATAAATCCAACTGCATGTCGGTCGAACCCGTCGACACCGAGACCGGCCGCAAGCGCCGCATCAACCAGTCGAGCTGCAACAAGGATTTTTCCTGTGTAGAAGGATTCTGTCCGAGCTTCGTGACCGTGCAGGGGGGCAAGCCGCGCCGCGGTGCGACCCGCGATGCAGCGGGCTGTGCGCCGGAGTCGTTGCCTGAACCGCAGCTGCCCGCTCTGGGCGAACAGCCCTACGGGATCCTGATCGCGGGGGTTGGTGGCACGGGGGTGGTCACGGTGGGGGCCGTCCTGGCGATGGCAGCCCATCTCGATGGCAAGGCGGTGACCACGCTGGATGTCACCGGGCTTGCGCAGAAGTACGGTGCAGTGATGTCGCACATCCGGCTGGCCGCGCGGGCCGACCAATTGCAGACAGCGCGGCTCGACACGGGTGAGGCGAATGTGCTGATCGGTTGTGACCTGCTGGTGAGTGCGGGTGACGAGGCGATCGCGCGCCTGTTGCCGCGCGCATCGCGCGTCGCGGTCAATTCCCAGCTGACGCCCACCAGCGATTTCCTGCGCAACCCTGATTGGTACGTCGACGCGGATCGCCTGCTCGATCGTCTGTCTGAGCGGGTGGCTGACGCGGCGAGCCTGTGCGCGCTGCCGGCGTCGCGCCAGGCGGAGGAAGCACTGGGCGATGCCATCGGCGCCAACATGCTGCTGCTGGGAGCTGCCTGGCAGCGCGGCTGGATCCCCCTGTCGCGTCAATCGATCGACCGGGCCATCGAGCTCAATGCGGTCAGCGTCGAGCTGAACCGCAAGGCCTTCGAACTGGGGCGCCGGCTGGCATTGGCAGAGTCAGAGGCGGTACTGCGTCCCGCCGCCCCGGTGGTGCAGTTCGTGCCCGCAAGGCTCGAGCGCTTGCACGATATCATGACCGACCGCATACGGCGGCTGACCGATTACCAGAACAGGGCGTATGCTGCGCGTTACCAACGGCTGGTCGAGCGGGTGGCAGCAGCCGAGAAAGCGCTGAACAGCGAACGTCTGGCCGTGGTGGTGGCGCGCAACTACTACAAGCTGCTCGCCCATAAGGACGAGTTCGAGGTGGCGCGGCTGTACTCGCTGCCCGAGTTCAAGGCCCAGCTGCAGCAGACCTTCGAAGGTGATTACCGGCTGCGTTTCCATCTGGGGGGCGGGCCCTTCGCCGGGCGCGACCCCGGCACTGGAGCTCCGCGCAAGCGCGAAGTGGGCCCCTGGGTGTTGCCCGTGTTCAGGATGCTTGCCGCCATGCGTCGGGTACGGGGAACCGTGCTCGATCCATTCCGCTACTCGGAAGAGCGCCAGCTTGCACGCGAACTGGTGGAAACCTATGAGCAGGACATCGACCGCATCCTAGCAGGGCTCGAATCTGACCGGCATGAACTGGCCATCGCCATTGCGGCATGGCCGGAGCAGGTGCGCGGCTACGGGCACGTGCGCGCCGCCAGCGCCGAGCGGGTTGCCGCGGCACGGGCTGCCTGGTGGGAACGCTGGGAGTCGGCAGCAGCACCGATGCAGCGGCACGTCGCCTGACGCGCAACCGATGCAAAGCACTTCACGCACCGGGCCCCGACGGGTCGACAGCTACCTGTCGGGGCTTCGGCACTTACACGCCGCCGGGCGTTGCGCCCGCGCGTACCGCGTTGATGGCGTCCCGGGTGGCGCGGGCTGCTTCAGCAGCCGCTGTCTGCCAGTTGTCGCGGCTGGCGTACAGGATGGCACGCGAAGAATTGATGAGGATGCCAGTGCCCGACGCGTTGCATCCTGCCTTCACCGTGGCCTCAATGTCTCCGCCTTGGGCGCCTATGCCTGGAATCAGCAGCGGCATGTCGGATCCGACGGCATGCCTCACGGCGGCAATCTCGGCGGGATAGGTCGCACCCACGACCAGCCCGATCTGCCCGGGCTGCGTGGTGAGCTCCTGCCACGCACCTGCCGCCAGCCGGGCCACGCGCAGGTAAAGCGGTTCGCCATCGGCATGCAGGAACTGCAGCTCCGAGCCGCCTGCATTCGATGTGCGGCAGAGAATGAATACGCCGCGATCGGACCACTTCAGATAAGGCTCGATGGAATCCGAACCCATGTAGGGATTGATGGTTACCGCGTCGGCCACGTAGCGGTCATACGCTTCGATGGCGTACTGCATCGCGGTACTGCCGATGTCGCCGCGCTTGGCATCGAGCACCAGGAACTTGTCGGGGTAGTGGGAACGCAGGTATTGGCAGATGCGCGCCAGTTGATCTTCAGCTGCCTGGGCAGCGAAGTACGCGATCTGAGGTTTGAACGCGCATGCATAGGGCGCGGTGGCATCGATGATCTCGCGGCAGAAGGTGTAGATGGCATCCGGCCTGTTCCGGAGCTCGTCGGGAAAACGTGACGGATCGGGGTCGAGCCCGACGGTCAGTAACGACTGACTGGTTTCCCATGCATGGCGAAGGCGTTGGCTGAACGACATTGAACGATTCCAAACCGAAACTTGTGACGAAGACCGGGTGCGCGGGGCGAAGCCGAGTGCAACTGCCGGCGTCGCCATTATGACATTCTGGTTGGCGTGCGTGCGCCCGGGGAGGTGGCGCGCTCGTCGTCGAGCAGGCGATACGCAAGAGCGGCACGGAAGCGTGCCGCCCCCGGAATGAGGCACATGCATACCTCGGCAGCCACCAGACCGAGCGCTGACTGCGCGTGCCGTTCAAGGGCAGGGGACCCTGCCTGAGCTGCCCACGGTTGCAGAAAGGGGGATCCCGGGGCATGAGCTGACGCCGTGGTTCGCTACCTTCGCACCCGCGGGGACTCCGCCCGAAGTCATCGAGAAGTTACGGGCCTCAAGTGCCGGCAAGTGGCGACACTTGTGGCGTATCGTAGGGGAATACGCCAACATCAG
>ERZ777003.1989-NODE-1989-length-26524-cov-11.517171_pt1 | contig 26524 bp, 16 predicted proteins | sample MGYA00374956_ERZ777003 | MGnify/ENA primary metagenome ERZ777003 (study PRJEB29302, sample SAMN06268252) | bioreactor metagenome | isolation source: Joint BioEnergy Institute, California, USA | place: USA:Joint BioEnergy Institute, California, USA | collected... | reverse complement strand
CTGCCACCGGACATCGTAATGTCCGGCAGGGAGATGGCCTTTCATGGGATTACAGTTCAATGGCACGGCCGTCCCGGACGTGCGTTCTCCGCCACTCAGCACGTGCGGGACGCCCCTGCAACGGAGAAACTGGATCCACGAATGGACACGAATCGACACGAATTGAGGGATCCTTCGTGAAGATTCGTGTCCATTCGTGGAGCTCTTTGCCCGGCAGACTTTTCGCATGCGACCCGAGCGTCGCTCGAACCGGGTGGCGCCAATCGGCTCCTGCCTCGACTTCGTCTCTCAGTCGCTTCGTCTTCCCCCTCCGCCGCTCCGTCGCTCTAAAAGCTATACGTCACCGCCCCATACACAAACGCCACATCCTCATCGTCCCCCGTGTCCTCGATGAAGCCGCCAGCGAAGAAGTAGCTGAAGCCGGCGTAGGCTGACAGGTGGCGGTCGATCTTCCAGTTCAGCAGGATGTCCAGCTCGCTGCCGACATATCGTTCATCGCTGGCCCCGGCGCGCAGCACGCCGCCGGCTGCGTTGTAGACGGCATCGCCCGTGTCCTGCCGCCAGAAGAAATGCTGCTCGACGCGCACGTTCACATCGCGCGACAGCGTCAGCACCATGCCCGGGTGCACATCGATGATGTTCTGCCGCCCGATCGCATCGATGTAGCCGAAATAGGCATGGCCCAGCGGGAAGAGCTGGTTGAACCGCTCATCTGGATCCCCGCCGCTGGCGATGTCAAACCCCAGGAACACGCGCGGCTTGAGCGGGCAGTTCGCAGCCGTATGCCCGCCCTCGATCGCCACCGCCCAGGCGCTGATCGAATCATCATCGATCTCGCCGAACTGGTACATCAGCTCGATGTCCAGGTCCCACGGCTTGGGATTGGTGCTGAACCGACCGCCGATGGTGTAGCGGTCCTCATCGGTGTCGCCGGGACGGCGGAACAGGCCGAGCAGATAGGCTTCCAGCTTGCTTCTCGCATCAGCGCCGAAGATGTCGGGCATCTGCCGCGTGTAGTACAAGCCGGCGAAGGTCGTATCGTCGTCGTTCTCGTTCCAGTGCTCGCGATCGACGATGACCGGCTGAACGAGGAACACATCGAAGGTCTGCCCGGGCAGCGTCAACGACGCCCGGCCGCCCTGGAACGTCCGCCGGACGTTGGCCCAGTCCAGCGGCGAGATGATCCGCTGGGCGCCGTAGATCAGGTCCTGCCGGCCAAGGCGCAACAGCAGCGAGCCGTCGTCCCACCGCATTTTCACGTCGGCAAACGCCTGCTGGATGGCCAGCCGGTCTTCGTCCGTCGCCCGCGGGCCGCCATCGCGATCGTGCTCCAGAGCCGTTTTTCCCTGCAGGAAGACGCGGAAGTTGTCGCCCAGATGCAGATCGGCATGCGCCAGCACGCGCAGCAGGTGGAACCCGCTGCCGTCCTGCTGGCCGGCGCCGAAGTTGGCATCATCCCAGAACTCGTAGCGATACCGCACCTGCCCGCCCAGCGACAGGTACATGTCCCCCGTATTGTTCAGCGGGATGTACTTGATCGGATCCCACAGATCCGTCCGCGCCTCAGCTTCCCGCAAATAACTGTAGTCCTCATCCCATCGAACGGCTGAGTACGACGGCGGCCCTCCCGTCTGCCCCAATGCCACCGACCCCAGCATGCACGCCACCGCAAAGCACAACCGTTTCATGGCTGACCTCCGCAAGATATGACCCCAAATGGAGTTCAGCCGCTCACCATACACACAGCCCCACAAAATCCAGAAAAACCCTGGCCGTCAAAGACAGGTCCTGATCAGTTCGTCCCCCCTGCGCCTGCGACGACTTGCCGCTGCCCCGGACAAACCCACCGCCCTCGAACCCGCGCGCCCCAGCGTGAGCGGATCCTCCGCGCAGGCGGCGCGCTGCCCTGTCAGAGTATTGTCACTCGGACGGCTGAACAGCAGGAAACGTCGACACACAGGCTGGCAACGGCCGCCGATCTCCACGTCCTCCGTAAGCCCCGTTAGCGTCCTCTGCGTTGGACCCGAAAACCCCAGCCGAAACCCGCCCCATCGTCCCCCGGGCGTGTGGCGCGTATAATGCCCGCCTGCGACCAATCGCCCCAAGCCTGCGGGGCGGACAACGGCTGTCGCCTGAAAACCTGTACCTAACGCAAGAAAACCCACATGCTTGACGCACTCAGTGAACGCTTGTCCGGTGTTTTCCGCAGCCTTTCGGGCCGTGGACGCATCAGCGAAGAAAACGTCCGCGACGCCATGCGCGAAGTCCGCACCGCGCTTCTCGAAGCCGACGTCAACTACCAGGTCGTCAAGCAATTCATTGACACCGTCACCGAAAAAGCCATCGGCCAGGAGGTCATCAAGAGCCTCAAGCCCGATCAGGTCATGATCAAAATCGTCCACGACGAGCTGGTCAACCTGATGGGCCCGGTCGATACGCGGATCTATACCGTCCAACCCGGGCCGACCGTCATCATGATGTGCGGCTTGCAGGGGTCGGGCAAAACGACCACCTGCGGCAAGCTGGCCAAGTACCTGTTGGGCAAGGGCCATCACCCGATGCTGGCGGCCGCCGACCTGCAGCGCCCCGCGGCTGTCGAGCAGCTTCGTGTCATCGGCGAGCAGGTAGGCGTGCCGGTCTATACCGATCCCGCCAAGGTCGCTCCCCACGGCCAGGTCGCCAAGGGCGCAGCCGTCGCCGTCTGCCGCGCGGCAGTCAACGAAGCCCGCAAGCTCGGCCGCGACATCGTCATCCTCGACACCGCCGGCCGGCTGGCCATCGACCAGGAGCTGATGGACGAGCTCAAGGAGATCAACGCCCAGCTCAATCCGCATCAGGTCTTCCTGGTCCTCGATGCCATGACCGGCCAGGACGCCGTCAACTCCGCCAAGGCGTTCAACGAACAGCTCGAGCTGGACGGCTTGATCCTCACCAAGTTTGACTCTGACACCCGCGGCGGCGCGCTGCTGAGCGCGAAGATGGTCACCGGCAAGCCGGTGAAGTTCCTGGGTGTCGGCGAGAAGCTCGATCGGCTGGAAGAGTTCCGTCCCGAGGGCATGGCCCAGCGCATCCTCGGCATGGGCGACATCGTCGGCCTCGTCACCGAGGCGATGGAGAAGTTCGACGCCGAGCAGACCCAGAAGTTGGCCGAGAAGATGCAGAAGGGCACGCTGACCCTCGAAGACTTCATCGCCCAGATGAAGCAGGTCCGCAAGCTCGGCCCCATGGGCAAGATCATGGGCATGATCCCCGGCATGAACGAGCTGTCCAAGCAGATGAACATGGGCGAGGGCGACGTCGAGAAGCAGATGAGCCGCATGGAGGCCATCTACAACTCGATGAACAAGCAGGAGCGGAAGAACACCGACCTGATCGACGGCAGCCGGCGCCGCCGCATCGCCCGAGGCGCGGGGGTCGAGGTGAACGAAGTCGGCCAGTTCATCAAGCAGTTCGAGCTCAGCCGCGACATGATGCGTGCCGTCGGCGGCATGGGCATGATGGGCCGGTTGCGCCTGATGCGCGGCTTGATGTCCGGCGGCATCGGCGCGTTGGGTGGCCCCGGCGGCCCCCTCCTTCGCACCAAGCGCAGCGGCCGCATGGAAAAGAAAGACCGGAATAAGAAGAAAAAGAAGCGGCGATAATCGCTCAGCGGTCTGCGGTCAGCAGCCTGCGGTCGGCAGCGAACGTTTTGTGGCACGGCCATCCCGGACGTGCAGGATGGCCGTACCCATGAGACGGTGCGTAGGGCAGGCTATTGCCTGCCGAAACTGCAGTGCGTAGGGCAGGCTGTTGCCTGCCGGCACCGCGGCCGGTAGGGGTGCATGGCAATGCACCCTGCGTCAGGGACGGGCGGGCACATGGCCATGTGCCCCTACAAGATGCGCCTCCGCCCACCGCGGGCAACGCGCAACTGACAACGCGCGGCGCCGCTTATATGTTCAGCATGCCGCGCAAGCGCTGCCGCTAAACGGAGCGCGGCGCGATCTTCTCCCCCTTCGTCGCTCCGTCGCTTCGTCGCTACCCCACCACTCCGTCTCTTCGTCTCTCAGCCTCTCCGTCTCTTCCCCAATCTCACGACCTCTCATACGTCCCCGTCAGCGTCGCTGTCTGGAGGATATGTCCCTCCATCAATGCCAGCAGGCCGTTCTTGTCCAGGCCCGGCTTGGCGTCGAGCTTCGTGTCCAGGGCGTACAGGCGGAAATGGTAGTGATGCATGCCGTGGCCGCGCGGGGGTTCCGGGCCGTCGTAGCCGATATCGCCGAAATCGTTCTTCCCCTGAGCGCCGATCGCCCCGCCGGGCGTCAGCCCCTTGGCGATGCCCTGCGGCAGGCCGCCCGCCGAGGGATCGATCTTGTACGCCACCCAGTGCACAAACGGATGCGGCATCGGCGCCACCGGATCGTCGCAGATCAGCGCAAGCTCCTTCGTTCCAGCCGGCAGATCGCTCCACTTCAGCGCCGGCGACACGTTCTGCCCGTCACGCGTGAACTGCACCGGCATACGATCGCCATGCTTGAACCCCTCGCTGGTGATCTTCATGAACGTCATAGCATCCTCCTTCTCTTGCAGATGACCCAGGCTTGTCTTCGGCTGCCTAGGATACACGCAAAGGCGGATGCCGACACCCCCGCTACTCCTGCTTGAGCTGCTCGGGATAGGTCTTGCGCAGCTTCTCCAGCTTCGGAACCGCCCACTGCTGCACGTACGGATGCGTGGGATGCAGCTTCACGAAGTCCTGGTGATACAGCTCAGCCGGATAGAACGCCTCCAGCGGCTCGAGCGTCGTCACGATCGGCTTGGGTGCGAAGATCTTGGCTTCCTCAAGCTGCCTGATGTACGCCTCCGCCACACGCTTCTGATCGTCGTTCTCATAGAAAATGGCGGATCGGTACTGATGGCCCCAGTCGGGTCCCTGCCGGTCCTTTGTGGTTGGGTCGTGCGTCGCGAAGAAGACGCGCAGGAGCTGGCCGTAGGTGATCTTGGAGGGATCGTACGTGATGCGGACGGCTTCGGCGTGCTTCGTCTCGCCGGAGGAGACGATGTCGTACTTGGCTTTCTCCTCGGTATCCCCCGCATAGCCGGATTCGACCGACTCGACGCCGTCGAGCTGCTCGAAGACAGCTTCAACGCACCAGAAGCACCCAGCCGCGAAGACGGCGGTCTGGCGAACGTTTTCCTGCTCCGCGGGCGGCGCCAGATCCGCCGCCGGCTGGGGTAGATTCCCGGCTGCATGGAGCGGCCGTTCGCACGACATGGCTGCCAGTCCGAAAACGATCATGCCGATGACTCCTGTCAGTTTCACACGCATGTGACACCCGTTTTTCTCTGCCCGCCCGGGCTCGCAACCGGCGATCACCCGTTCGGGGCGATGTCGAGTACACTCTGCATCCCCATGATAGCCTTGCCGGTTGACGATGTGCTGGAAAATGTGCTGGCCGAGCTGCGGCGTTCGCCGTCGCTGGTGCTGGTGGCGCCGCCGGGCGCGGGCAAGACCACGCGCGTGCCCCCCGCCATCCTCAAATCCGGCCTGTTGCCGGCCGAGCATGCCAACATCGTGCTGCTCCAGCCGCGGCGCGTAGCGGCCCGGGCTGTAGCCATGCGGATCGCCGAGGAAAACGGCTGGTCGCTGGGCGGCGAGGTCGGCTACCACGTTCGCTTCGACCGCAAGATCTCCGCGAAGACGCGCCTGCACGTCCTTACCGAAGGCATCCTGACGCGCCAGCTTCTGGACGACCCTCTGCTGGAGGGCGTCGGCTGCGTCATCCTCGATGAGTTCCACGAGCGGAGCCTCAATACCGACCTGGCCATCTCCCTGCTGCGCGAAGTGCAGGAGGCCCGAAGCGACCTCAAGCTCGTCGTCATGAGCGCAACGCTCCATGCCGAGCCCGTCGCGAGCTATCTGGGCAATTGCCCCATCATCCACAGCGAGGGCCGCACCTTCCCGGTCGACATCGACCATCGCGCGCCCACCGGCCAGCCGCTGGAGGATCGCGTCGCTGAGGCCGTCGCCGACTGTGCCGATGACGGCGATACGCTCGTCTTCCTCCCCGGCATCGCCGAGATCAACCGCTGCATCGAGCGGCTGACACCCTGGGCCGAGCGAAACGGCCGCCTCGTCCTGCCCCTGCATGGCACGATGCGCGTCGAGGAGCAGGTGGCCGCCATCCGGCCAGCCGATCGGCCCAAGATCATCTGCTCCACCAACATCGCCGAGACGTCGCTGACGATCGAAGGCGTCACCACCGTGATCGACAGCGGCCTGGCGCGCATTGCGCGATACGACCCGCAGCGCGGGCTGGATCGCCTGGAGCTGTCGCGCGTCAGCCAGGCCTCAGCCACGCAGCGCGCCGGCCGCGCCGGACGCGTGCGTCCCGGGCGATGCATTCGCCTCTACTCAGCCAAGGATTTCGCCGCGATGCCGCCGTTCGACACCCCCGAGATCGCGCGCGTCGACCTGGCGCAAACCGTGCTCGCCCTGCACGCCTGGGGCCGGCCCGACCCGCGCGAGTTCGGCTGGTTCGAACCACCGCCCGAGCACACCATCGCCTCGGCTGAGCGATTGCTGGCGATGCTCGGCGCGCTCGACGCCGAAAACGGCGGACGCATCACCGATCTCGGCCGGCGCATCCTGGAACTGCCGGTTCATCCGCGCCTCGCCCGCCTGCTGCTGGCCGCCGCCGACGCCGGGATGCTTGACACAGGCGCAGCCATCGCGGCCCTGCTGTCGGAGAAGGACATCATCCCCCCACAGCGCACCGATCGCGATGCCATCGCGACCTCGCAGCAGCAGGGAGACTCCGATCTGCTCGTGCGTCTCGACGCCCTCGAAGGCCGCACGCGGCGCGACGCCGACCGCTCGGCTGTGCGACAGGTCCTGCGTGCCAAAGAGCAACTGCTCCGCATCGCCGCCAGCCGTACGAAAGACACCGCCCGCACCGGCGACGCGCACGACACCTTCCTGAAGCTGCCCCTGCTGGCCTATCCCGATCGCGTCTGCCGACGGCGCGGCAGCAGCGATGCGGGTGTGATGGTCGGCGGGGGCGGCGTGCGCATCGCGCATGAATCGGTCGTCAAGCAGGGTGAGTTCTTCGTCGCCCTCGATGCCCGCCACGACGCGCGCAGCCAGCGCGGCGAGGCGCTGGTGCGCATCGCCAGCCGCATCGAGGAAGCCTGGCTGGAGGAGCTTTTCCCGTACGTCGTGCGGACGGAGCGATCCGCCGAATTCGACCCGCAGCGGCAGCGCGTCGTCGGGGTGAATCGCGTCTGGTATCGCGACCTGCTACTGCGTGAGCAGCATGGCGTGGCCGTCGATGACGCCACAGCCGGCGCTGTGCTCGCCGAGGCGATCCGCCCGATGGCACGCGAGATCTTCGAATCCGACCAGGCGGCATCCGCCTGGCTGCGGCGCGTTGGGTTCCTGCGGCGGCATCTGCCCGACGAAGACTGGCCGGCGTTCGACGACGATCAGCTCGGCGAGCTGCTCGCTTCGGCAGCCGCCGGGCGACGGAGCATCGACGAGATCCGCCAGACCGGACTGGTCGCTCTGCTCCAATCGGCCATGCCGTACGCCCTCGTTCGCCGCGTCGACGCCGAAGCGCCCGAGACGATCACCGTCCCCAGCGGCAGCCGGATTCGCGTCGACTACGCCGCGGATCCGCCTGTGTTGGCGGTGCGATTGCAGGAGATGTTCGGCCAGGCCGACACGCCGCGCCTCGCGGCTGGCCGCCAGCCGGTGGTGCTCCACCTGCTCGGCCCCAACTTCCGCCCCGTGCAGGTAACGACCGACCTCCGCAGCTTCTGGACCAACACCTATCCGCAGGTGCGCAAAGACCTGCGCGCCCGCTACCCCAAGCACGCCTGGCCGGAAGACCCGATGACCGCAATGCCGGAGGCCAAAGGTGGCCGCCGGCGCGGCTGAGCGACGAAGCGACGGAGGGGGAGACGAAGCGACTGAGAGACGAAGTGGGGGCAGGAGCCGATTGGCGCCACCCGGTTCGAGCGACGCTCGGGTCGCATGCGAAAAGTCTGCCGGGCAAAGAGCTCCACGAATGGACACGAATCTTCACGAAGGATCCCTCAATTCGTGTCGATTCGTGTCCATTCGTGGATCCAGTTTCTCCGTTGCAGGGGCGTCCCGCACGTGCTGACTGGCGGAGAACGCACGTCCGGGACGGCCGTGCCACTAACCTGGATAGGGCACGCTATCTGCGTGCCGGCGGTTACCGCCGCGAATGGTTCTGGCAGGCAATAGCCTGCCCTACGTACTGGGGTCTGGGAGCTTGAGATTTGGAGCTTCGGCCCCTCACTGCCGACTGCAGACCGCAGACTGCAGACTGACCTGCTGCCCGCTGCCTGCCGCCCGCTGAACCCTACCGCTGATAAATCGGCAACAACCGATACGGCACCGTGAGCGTCAGGATCGACATCGACGTCGAGTAGATCCGCCCCGGTTCTTCGCCCGTGTGGCTGACGGGCCAGCCGCCGTCCTCCAACTGCGTCTCCAGCAGCCGCTGGCGAATCGGCCCCCAGGCAGACGACCACGTCGGGTCTCCAAGCTGAAACGCGGCCTGCGTCACGTAGTACGCGGTGTAGCACGGATACCGCGTATCCTGATTGATCTTCACCTCCGCCAGCCGCCGGCGCGCCTGCTCGACGACCGGATAATCCCGCGTCGTCAGCAGGCGCAGGTTGAGCACGCCCACGCCCGTCATGGCTGCATTCGGCTCGCGTCCCGGCTGATAGCAGAACCCCTGCTGCTGCACGTGATAGCATCGCAGCACGTACTGTACGGCGCGCTCAATCGGCTCAGCCGGAACGTCGATGCCCGTATTCTGCGCCGCGCGCAGCGCCAGGGCATTCCATCCCGACAGCGACAGATCACTGTCGCCGGAATCGGGGTTGTAGCGCCAGCCGCCGGCGTGGGCTTCGCCCTTCTTGACGTTCTGGGCATCGAGGATCACCTGGATCGCCCGCTCGACGATCGGCCGCATCCTGCGCCGCCGCTGGGCATCGACCTCGACGCCATACGCCTCCGCAAGCGCCAGCGTCACGATGCCATGCCCGTACATGCGGCTGCCGTCGACAGCGCCGAAATAGCCGTCCTTCGGCGCCTGCTCGATCAGATAGTCGATCGCATTGCGCACCACCAGCCCATACCGCCCGGCGTCGGGCGTATGCCCCGCCGAGAGGAAGGCCATCAGCGACAGCCCCGCCATCGCCACGCGCGGCCCGCCCCCTTCGAACGACCCATCACGCCGTTGCTGGCGAGCCAGAAACGCCAGCCCGCGCTCAACGGCTGCATCCAGCTCGGCATCGAGCGTCTCCGCCGCGCGATCGGCTGAGCGCGCCATCGGCGCGCACACCATCAGCACGATGAGCACCACCGCCACGACGCGGCGCGAAGCGACATGAATAGCGGCAATGCGTCTCATCGATTCTGCTCCTGCCCGGCTGCGCCAAGGGCTTCGAAGTAAGCCCGCAGAGCCTGCTGATATCCCGGCGGATCGGCGTCGCGGTCGCTGGTGGTAATGTCAGTGCTGTGTGAGCGGCGGAACCATCCCCAGCTCCGCCCTGCCGACGGACGGGCGTCATCCTCGACGATGCCCGGCCCCATCGCGCCGCCGATCAGCGGAAGATCGACCATGTACAGCCCGCTGAAGGCCGCACTGCCCGCGAGGCGCCCGCGGGCGGCGTCGTGCGCGGCATTGCTCCAGGCGCGATCCAGCGCCTCGGCGACCTGCTGCTGGCTATGCTCAGCCGCTTCGAAGTCCGGCGGCTTCATCGCCAAGGCCGCCGCCGCCTGGCGCGCGAACCATCGCGCCGCAACCAGCGGATCCTGCGCAGCAAGCGCATCCTGCGCTGCCCGCAGCTCCGCCTGCACATCGCTGATCGCGGCGCGGGCATCGGCGACGGCTTTCTCCGTCCCGTCCAAGTCGGCCGCGCCGATCGCCTGCTCGAGGCTGCGAAGCGACGCGACGAGCTTCTCCTCGATCGCGACGATCGTCGCAAGCGTCTCGGGAACGAACGGCTGAAGGCGATCGGCGATCGCGGCGGCGACATCGGGATGCACCATCTGCGCAGAGAGCTGCAGACGATCCTCGGCATCGAGCTGAGCTTCTTCAGCCGCCGCGGCGCGGCGCTCGGCTGCAGGACGCGCATCGGGCGGAGCCGCCTGCACAGCCGCCAGCGCCTGCCGGAAGGCCTCCGTCGCGGCGTGGCGCTGCCGGGCATTCTGCTGAACCTCAGTCAGGTCCTGCGGCATTGCTGCCAGACGTTGCCGCGCCGCCTGAATGGCTGCCAGCGCCCGCTCGCGCGTGTTGTCCGGCGCGAAAGGCGAATCCTCGTTCATGAGCGACTGATCCTGGTGGACCTGGTCGATCGCGCCGGCGAGCTCCGCCTGGCGGCGGCTGAGCGCTTCGGCGTGCTCAGCCTGGCGCAGCGCCGTCTGGCGCGACAGCTCCGCCTGCTGCTGGGCGATCTCGTCAAGCCGGCGCGCCTGCTGCATCGCATCGTCAACGTGGCGGCGATGGTCTGGCAACAATGGCGTCGGGACACCAGCCATCGCATTGGCCGAGACATCCTGCAGGCGACTGCTGGTTGCCGGCATGTCACCGGCGGGCGCAACCGCGCCGTCTCGGGCGCGCATCTGCTGATCGATGGTGGCAGCGCGATCGTAGTCGCGGCGCGCCATGGCGGCGTTGGCTTCCATCACCTGCGCAGCGTCGGCAGCATCCGGGTCGGCATCGACAAGGCGAACCGGCTGGTCCGATCCGACATCGCCAGCCCAGACGCGCATGCGCTGGCGCGCGGCATCGGCGGCTGCGAGGATCTGCGCAACCTGCTCAGGTGGGCGGACATCCTGCGGCGATTGCGAAAGCGCATGCGCCGCCTGCAGCGCGCCCAGCGCTGGTGGATAGTCAGCCAGCTCCTGCGCGGTGCCCTCGTCATCCGCGACGCTTGCACGGACGATCAGCCCCTCTGCCGCGCGCGAGGCCAGATGCAGATCATGCGCGCGGATGAGATCCGCATCGGGACGCACAGCCTCGGCCTGCGCAGCCGTCTCGAGACGCTGCGGAAACACCTGGCCAACGACCGGCATCGTTGGTGCCTTCGACCACTCCGCCGCCGAAGGGACGAAATCCATTACACCCGTTTTCCGCTCGCGTTCCGCCAGATCCTTTACCTTGCGATCCAGAAGCTGGGCGAGGTTCTGATCGTCGGGATTGAGACCGAGGGTTTTGACGGCTGACTGAAACTCTTCTCTCGCGCGACGATAGGTCTGTTGTGCGGCCTCGCTGACGGGATCGGTGTCGCGCCCTCCGAGAGCCTGCAGATTGGCATGATCAGCCAGCAGCGCCGTCGCCTGCTCGCCATGCGAAACCGTTACGAGCAGATCGCGCAGCTCGGTCGCGCGCTTTGCAGCCTGTTCCAACATCCGCATCACGTCGCTGCGCGGCAGATTGGGCGTCTGCAGCAGAAGGCTGTCGGTCGTGGAGGCGATCTGCTGCGCGGCGTCGGTCCCGTGGCTGAGCAGGATCGATCGCCCCGATGTCGGGCTCCGCACGAGGGTGCGGAGCAGCGCCTGGCGGATGAGTGACGCCTGCTCGGTCGCGGAGGTGAGCTGGCGGTCGTAGTCTGCGGTCAGCGTCCAGATATCGCGCTCGACATCGCCGCGAGCGCCCTGCCCCATCTGCTCCAACGACTTGAGGGCGTCATTGATCGTCTTGATGAGCGCCTCGGCGCCGGCGGTGGCCTGGCGGAGCTCGGCCAGGCGCAGGTAGGTGTTCATGTCGATCGAGCGCGGCGCGATGAGGATGGTGCGCGGCTCGCTGGCGGCGGTGTGGCCGTTGAGGTCCTCGGCTTCGACGCGAAGGCGGACGATATCGCCAAGGGCCAGCTCGAGGCGCGCCAGATCGACATCAACCAGAGCCTCCTGACGGGCGGGATCGCCGCGGAGGCGCAGCGTTGCGCGATGGCGGTCCTCGCCATTGACGGATGCGACGAGCCGCAGCGAACGGATGCCGTAGTCATCCAGCGCCTGGTAGCGGATCTCGGCGACATCCCGCGGCGTGAGGCGGAGGTTTTCACTGGGCTGAATGATGCGCACCAGCGGCGGACGGTCGGGGATGGCGACGATGCGGATCGGCTCGGCCAGTTCGCTGGTGGCGCCGCGATGGGTGGTGAGGCGCAGGCGATAGTTGTCGTTCCGGGTGATGCGGATCGTGGCGTGGCGCACAGCCGGATCAGCTGTGGCGGTCATGGCGATCGTCTGATCCCCCATGATGAGCTGTGCCTCGCTGAGCGGTTCGGAGCTGCGGATGGTGAGTGTCGCGTCGGTGCCGACGGGCGCTTCCAGCGAACCGTCGGGCGAGGTGATGGTCAGCGGCTGGCGGCCGATGTACGGCGGATAGGCGTAGCGGACGCGGTACTCGAGGATGGTCGGCTGACGAAGCACCTCGATGCGCTGCACGGGAGTCTGCGCATCGCCACCGCTGGCGTAGTAGTACAGATCTCGGTCCACGGCCTGCAGGGTATATGTGTAGCCATCATCCGAAGGCGACATCGGCCGCATCGAGTAGTGGCGGTCGTCGGTGCTGAGGTGCAGGCACAGACTGCTGTTGCCCAGGCGCGTCGCGGAGGCGATGAAGGTCAGCGGCTGGCCCTGGACGACCTGCGTCGGTTCGTGGCGGACGGTGATGCGCGTCGTCGTTGCGGGCGCGACATCCGCAAACGGCGCGGCGAACCGCAACATCAGCCGCGGCAGGTCAAGCCAACTGTTGAACATCAGGACGATCGTCGCCACGGTCAGCAGCGCAGCCGCAATCCACGGCTGCACAGCCGGGCGGAGATCGAGCAGGCGGGCAGGCTCTTCATCCTGCACCTCGGCTTGCACCTGGTGAAGCAGGTGATCGACCAACTGCTGCGAGCCGCGATACTCCGGCGGGCCGATCATGCGCGAGATAACCGTCTGCAGCCGCTCGGCGAAGGCGGGATTACGCGACTCGATCTCCGCCGCCGCGGCGACCCAGTCGATCCGGTTGGCCAAAACCGCCCGCAGCGGGCGGAACAGCACGACCACCACGGCTGCGAGGCCGACGACCAGCAACGTGCATCGCACCGCCGCCGGCAAGGCCGTCAGGCGATCGACGATGCACCACGCCAGCATCCATACAAGGAAGAACGCCGCGGCGACGCCCCCCGCGCGCAGCAGCGCCAGCCGCCGGCGTCGCTCGACGAAGCCGGCGATGTAGCGGCGAACGGGCGTGGGCAGGGCGCTGAGTGTGGTCATCACCTTTCTCTACTCATGCCAGACCAAGGCGTTTTCGCAACGCCCACTCCAGTGACAGGCAGCCCAGGACAAAACAGAACAGGTACGGGCTGTCCCACAGCGACTGGCGGATGGTCGTCGGTTTCTGCGCTACGCGCTGCTGCAGGTGCGGCGCAAGCTGCGGCAGTGTATCGAGGCTGAGCATCATGCCGCCGGAAGATTCCGCCAGATGGCGCAGAAGCGCCGGATCGGGCGAAAGATCCTGCAGTTCGGGTTCGAACGTCTGTCGGACGCTCAACGGCAATATCAGCTTCGGCTGATCGCTGGCATCGGCGATCAATTGCAGCTCGTACTCGCCCTGAGCCAGCGGCGGCAGGATGCGCTCGAAACGGCGCGTGTCGGCGGCGAGGGCGGTGAGCGGGAGCATATCCACCTGCTGACCATCGCGCATGACGCGCACGGCGAGGGCAGCCGTGGCGGTGTCGTCGAGGCGCTTGGCGCGGACGCGCAGCGACTGATCCGGCTCGATGGACAGCGCATCGGCGTCGAAGGCGTACTGCGCGTTGCGCACGGCGTATGGCGCCTCGGCGGCATGCCGCACAAGCTGCAGCCAGAAGCGGCCGTGATAGGTGTCACCGGACTTGTAGCGCCATCGCCAGCTTTCGTTGAAGGCGGCGAAGTAGACGCGGCCCGCGCCAAGGCGAGATTCGGTCAGCAGCGGCAGGTTCGACTCGCGCTCAACCAGCAACGGCTGGGTGTTGGGCTTGAGCTCGGGCAACGCGAGGATGCGGAACATCGGCTGAAGGCGCAGCCACGGCGCGGCGATGTCGGCATCATCCGCCAGCCGAAGCAGGTCAGCCTTCGGCAGTTGGGCAGCCGGGACGGCACGGAACCCTGGGGCTTCGCCCGGCCAATGCCGCCACACTGGCATACCCGCCCCGGTGCGCCAGGGAAGCAGCGCCTGGAAGAGCACGTCATCGACGTACTCTTCCGGCAGGTGCGCGTCGCCGGCCATGAGGATCACACTGCCGCCGTGCTCGGTCACCAGGCGATGGATCGCATCGCGCTGGGCAACATCCAGCGACGCCGCCGGGACATCGGACAGGATCAGCACATCCGTCTCGAGGATCTGCTGAGGTGACAGTGTGGCTGGCGCAGTATGCAGGATCGTCTCGTTGAGCTCGATCCACGGCGCGCGTTCCAGCAGATTGCGGAGGTACTGAAACTCCCATGTTCCCGGGCCGGCGAGAGCCGTCACCCGCGCAGGCTGATCGAGCACTTTCACGCGGCGGACGGCGTGGTTGTTGTCGATCGCGGCTTCGCCGTCGCGGGGTTCGACTTCGACGCGGATCTCATGGATGCCGGCAGTGCTGAGCGTCAGCGGGAACTCGACGGTGAGCGTCTGATCGGGCTTGAGCTCGACCTGCTGCTGATGGGTCTGACCATCGGCCAGCAGGCGGACGAGGGCCTTGCCTCTGGCTGAGCCGCGGACGCGCAGATCCGCGCGGACGGTCGCGGCATGGCCGGCGAAGAAGGCCTGGGGCGTGTCGAGGCGCGTGATGGCCAAATCGGCTGTGCCCTGCTCGGGCGCGGTCATGACCGTGAAGACGGGCACACCGCTGCTGAAAAGGGACGAGACGACGCGATGTTCGCCGCCGACCTGTCGGCCGTCGGTGAAGAGGACAACGGCATGCACCGGCCGGCCGGCGAGCTGCTCGAGCACCTGCGGCACGGCAGCGCTGATGTGGCTGCGATGGCCGTCGGCGGCGATGGCGATCTGATCGACCGGTCGACCCCCGCGCAGCAGCGGCAGCGGGCGGAGATCGTCGGCAACGGTGTAGCCGAACAGGAGCACCTGCGGATCGACCTGCCGTAGCAGGCTGCGCTCGCTGCCAGCCAGTGCCGCGGCCACCAGCTCGATGCGCGATCGTTTGGCGAGCTCCTGGCAGATCTGCCGAACCGCCGGATCGGAGTGATACAGTGCCTCGTCGAGTTGATCGATGTGGCGGTTGATCAGCCGCTGGACGGCGTCGAGCTGGGTGTTGAGCGCGCCAAGCTGATCGTCAGGCGTGGTGCGGTCGAGATCCGCAAGCTGATCGAGGGCTTCGACGAGCTTGGCGTTGTCCGCCAGCGGTTGGACGGCAACGCGGCAGGCGGCGATCTGGCGCGCGACGGCCTGGCGGGCATCGGCCAGGCGCTGCTTCGCTGCGTCGACACCGCGTCCGGCGAGACGCGCATACTGCAACTCGCCGTTGGCGCGCATGGCAGCGACGACCAGCGAGCGAAGTTCCTGTATCTGCAACGGCAGCTCGGCTGCTACCTGCGGGCGAGCGTCATCCTCCAGCAGGCCCAGACCATCCGCGAGACGCACGAGCGCAGCCGGCGATCTGCCGGAATCGACGACGCCCATGCTGCGCGAGCGGTCGACGACGATCGCGATCGCGCCGGCTTCGCTGCTCTGGCGCTCGCGCACGACGACGGGCCGCAGCAGCGACATCACCAGCACAATCAGCGTCAGCACGCGCAAGCTCGGCAACAGCCACGGCCAAGGCGCATCCAGCCCGCGCATCTGCCGCGGATAGAGCCACATCACGGCCGCCAGTAGGGCTGCCACGATCAGCAGCGCGGTCGGCAGCATGTCCAGGCCCTGCCACTCCAGCCTCGCCAGAAGCATCGCCAGCGTCATGCCTGCACCTCCGGCTGCAAGTCCGCCAGTGTGGGGGACGCCTCCTGCGGCGGCGCAACGGTGATCCATCGCGTCAGCACCATCTCGACCATGCCCAGCAGCAGGACGATGCCCAGAAGGATCGGCCAAAGCTCACGGCGCTGGCGCGCGTCAGCAAGCGTCGCGGAGGCAGGCTGGCGGATCGGATCGATGATCTCGAACCCCAGTTCGCGCGCAAGCGCCGCCCATCGCAGTTCGTCCAGCGGCGATAGATCGGACTCCTCCGGGGGGCTGGAGACGACGAACGTCTGCAGCTTCCCGCTGGCCCCCTCCTGGCGATACCGCAGATGGTATCGGCCGGGCAGCGTGGTCGAGCTGCGGATCTCGGTGCTGCGGCCCAGCAGCGAGATCTGCGGGCGCGTGCGCGAGCCGTCCGGCAGCTCCAGCGAGACGGTCCGCTCATCGAGCGGCGCGTCGATCGTCATGATCAGCTCCTGGCCGAGGCGCAGGTTGTGCTCGGGGATCGCACCACCGGCCAGATAGCGCACCAGGGACTGAGCAAACGGCAGATAGAAGCTGGTGAGCGGCAATGTGCTCCAGTCCGCATCGATGGGCGTGGTCAGCAGCAGCACGCGGCCGCGGCCCGTGCGCGATTCGATCAGGAACGGATCGCCGCTGACGTAGCTGCCGAGGACGCGAGCGCGCGTCGAGTGAACGGCTGCGGGGAAATAGCGGCCGATCGTGGCTGTCGGAACGGGATCGCCACTGCCCCGCAGGAAACGCAGGATCGGATGATCCAGGTCCAGGCCGAGGACGCCCGTGGCGCGGGCGCCGTCGATTGCCGTCGCCGGATGAAGACGTGCCGGGAGGATGCCCGAGCCGTCGCGGTGCAGGTACTGGTTATACAGGTCGATGCGCGTCAGATTGCCCGGCGCGATCAGCAGTCCCCCGCCGCCGTAGACGTACTGCTCGACGGCGCGCGCTTCGGCCGGCGGTAAGTGCGGGACATTGGCCAGAACGACCGCGTCGAACTCGCTGAGCGTTGTCTTCGCCAGTTGCTCGGGCGGGATGGTCTCCACATCGGCCAGATCAGCCCCCTTGTACCCGGCGGCTGCGAAAGGCGCGAGCGCCAGGCGGAAGAAATCGCCTTCGCTGCGGAAGGCGCCCTCGCGCTGATCGCCGCTGACCAGCAGAACGCGCATCTTCGGGAGGACGACAACGACTGCATCGAGCGTGTTGTCGGCGACAAGGCCGTCGGCATGCAGGGTGGCTGTCAGCACCTGTTCGCCCGGACGGTCGAAGTGGACATCGGCTTTGAGCGTGTGTGTGGATTGCGGTGGGATGTCGAACGAGGTTTCGAGGAGCGTCCGCTGGCCGTGGGTAAGGGTCAGCGGAACGGCGGCACGGGCGGTTGGGCCGTGATTGCGGATGCGAATCTCGATCTCCGTCGGCAGGCCGACAACGGCGGGTGAGATCTGCGGCGTGATTGCCTCGATCGCGAGGTTGTCGGCCGAGTCCGTGCCGACGGGGATGACGACAAAGCGGCGCGTGATGCGGCCGTCGACGCGGCGGCTGGTCCAGCCGGCGGCGAACGTGTCATCGATGCCGGCCCAGTTGAGGGCCTGTCGATCGGTGATGACGAACAGCTCGTGGTTGTCGTGCGGATGGCGGTCGAGGATCTGCGCAGCGTGCTGGAGGCTGGTCGCCAGATCGGCCTGCCCGAAGGAGGGCTTGAGGTCGACCAGGCGTGCGGCGATGGCCTGCAGATCGGCTGTCGGCTGAGCGGTCGGCGGATCGCCGGGCGCGCCGGTCAGCAGCAGCGCGACCTGGTCGCCGCCGCGCAGGCTGGTGAGGATGTGCATCGCCGCCTGGCGCGCCAAATCCAGGCGCGACTGGCCGTTCTCGTCGTAGCCCATGCTGGCGGAGCGATCGAAGACGATGACAGCCGTTGTGCGGGCCGTATCGGAGAGAGCCCATGGGCCATGGACGATCGGCCGCGCGAGGGCGACCGCCAGCGTCGCGACCAGCGCCATGCGAACGATCAGCAGCGGCAGTTGCCGCATGCGGCTGCGACGCTGCTGGCGGGGGCTTTGCCCGCCCAGGAACATCATGCCGCCCCAGTCGACCGTGCGATATCGTGCACGGTTGAGCAGGTGAAGGACCAGCGGTACAGCCGCGCCGCCGATTCCTGCGAGCATGAGGGGATTGAGGAACATCGGTCAAGGTCGATCCTGCCCCTGCCGTCAGCGGCCACGGCGCCTGCGGCGCAGCAGCGCGGTGAGCGCGTCGATCAGGGGTGTATCCGTGACGAAACTGTGAAACTCGGTCGCCGTCCGCGCGCAGGCTGTCTCCAGCGCGGCGCGATGGCGATGAAAGTTGTCCAGGTAGATGCCGCGCATGACAGCCGGCTCGGCCAGTTGCGGCTGCTCGCCTTCCAGGCCGCGGAAGCGCGCCCATCCGCGGAACGGAAACTGCAGCTCATCGCGATCCAGCACGCGGAGCATGAGCACCTCGTGATGCTCGTGGCGCAGATGCGTCAGCCCCTGCAGCACGCCACCTGCGGGCGTGAAAAGATCCGACAAGACGACAATCAGCGTGCGACGGTCAAACCGCTCAGCCGCGCGATGGAGAGCTGCCGGAAGATCGCAGGCGCCGCGCGGGGCGGCGCGCTCGAGCGTCTCGATGATGCGCGACAGTTGGGCTGTGCCGCCGCGGGGGGCGATCCACTGGTCGGTTGCCCCCCCGACGGTCGCCAGGCCGACGCTTTCGGTCTGGCCGAGCATCAGGTACGCCAGCGACGCGACCATGCGGGCGGCGTACTCGAACTTCGATTCCGACCGGCCGGCGTAGGTCATCGATCCGCTGCAGTCCAGCAAGATCATGCAACGGAGATTGGTCTCCTCGTCGTATTCGCGGATGTACGGGCGATCGGTCCGGCCGAGGACGCGCCAGTCCAGCCTGCGCGGCTCGTCGCCGGGGACATAGAACCGATGCTGGCGGAACTCGATGCTCGCCCCTTTGACCGGGGCGCGGTGCGTGCCGGTGGTCGTGCCGACCACCACGCTGCGAGCGGAAAGCTGCAGGTGGTTGAGGCGTTCGATCAGTGCCGGGTCGAGATATCGCGAAACGATGCTCACGGCAGACTTAATACGCGCAGCCGGCGAATGGGTTTAATGGGTCGCGAGGGGATATATTTGGCCATTGTTTGGAGCCCGAAACGGAGTTGGCGGAAGGCCTTTCAGATGGTTGCCGGCGCGTGCGCGGATGCGCCGAACTGTCGCAGCTTGCCGGGGGCTTTCGCATCGGCATAATCCGCTGGTTAGCCTAGCATCTGGCGTATCCGTTATTTGGAACCGAGCGTAACCGTGAAGTCGACCCCGTACCAGCGCCCGACCCACGAAACGGTATCTCCGTACAGCCGCCCGCTCCATGTGCTGGCGTGGCTGACACTGCTGGCGACGTTTCCGCTGATCTTCGTCGGCGGGCAGGTCACCAGCTACGACGCCGGCCTGGCGGTGCCGGATTGGCCTAACTCCTTTGGCCACAACATGTTCCTGCTCCCCTGGGAGCAGTGGAAACAAGGCGGCGTGTTCCTGGAGCACACGCACCGCCTCCTGGGAACGGTGGTGGGCGCGCTGTCGATCGCGCTGGTCGCCTGGGCGTGGCTGCGGAAGGATTCGACGCGGACGCAGCGGTGGTTGAGCGTGGCGATCCTGGGCGCGGTGCTCGTGCAGGGCATTCTCGGCGGGCTGCGCGTGATCTGGATCAATCTGGATCTGGCGGTTGTGCACGGGTGTTTTGCGCAGGCGACGATGTGCCTGATCGGGCTGATGGTCGTCGCCAGCTCCGGCTGGTGGCGCCGGGCAGCCGATCAAGCCCGCCCCGACCAGGCCAAGCCGCTGCGCCGGCTGGTGGTCGCGGGTGTCGTGCTGCTGTTTGTGCAACTGATCCTCGGTGCCATGGTCCGCCACTATCAGGCGGATCTGGCGATTCCCGACCTGCCGCTGGCGTACGGGAAGTGGATTCCGCCGGTGTCGCAGGAGGGGTTGGAACAGGCCAACTGGTCGCGTCTGGCTGAGCCGGCGCTGGGAACGACGACGCTGTGGCAGATCTGGCTGCACTTTGGTCATCGGATCGGCGCGGTTGTCGTGAGCGCGGTGCTGATCGCGGTGTCCGTGCTGGCGTGGAAGCGCCGTGACGAAGCCAGAGGACTGGCGGTACCGGCGGTGGCGATCGCGACCCTGCTGGTGACGCAGGTAACGCTGGGCGTACTGACAGTCCTGTTCCGCGTGCCGCCGGACCTGGCGACGTTCCATGTCGCGGTGGGCGCGTTGCTGTTGTTGACGACTTTTGTGCTGGCGGTCCGCGTGATGCGACTGTACGCGCCGCGGCGGTTGAATCCTGGGCTTGAGCGCGGGGATGGTGCTCCCGCGCCGCTTTCGGCGCCGCTGGCGCCCATGAACGGATGAACTCAACATCAGACATCACGGAGATGCGAGAGGGCGCGTTGTCGCTCAAGCCGGCTGCGGCGTTGCGAGCCCGGTTGGTCGATTACTACGAAGTCACCAAGCCGCGGATGAACTACCTGGTCGTCGCGACGACGATGGTCGGGTTCTACATGGCGGCTGAGGTGTTCGAATGGTGGCTGGTGCTGGGCACGCTGTTTGGCACGACGCTGACGGCGGCGTCCGCGAGCGTCTTCAACCAGTTGCTGGAGCGGAACTACGACGCGCTGATGCCGCGAACACGGCATCGTCCCCTGCCGGCTGACCGCCTGACGCCGGGCGAAGCGCTGGCATGGGGGACCGTGCTGGGCGTGGTCGGGCTGGGAACGCTGGCTGTGGCCGTCAACCTGCTGACGGCGGCGCTGGGGCTGTTTACGCTGCTGTGCTACGTGGTGGTCTATACGCCGATGAAGCGGACCAGCTCGCTGTGCACGATCGTCGGCGCGGTGCCGGGGGCGATTCCGCCGGTCATGGGCTGGACGGCATATCACAACGCCCTGTCGCCGGAAGCGCTGGCGCTGTTCCTGATCCTGTTCATGTGGCAGATGCCGCACTTTCTGGCGATCGCGGTCCTCTACAAGGAGGACTACGAAAAAGGCGGATTCAAGATGCTGCCGGTCATCGACGACCAGCGGCTGACCATGACCAATCGGCAGATGATCATCTACACGCTGGCGCTGCTGGCGGTCAGCCTGGCGCCGGTGTCGATGGGGATGACGGGCGGGCTGTACATGGCAGCCGCGATCGTGCTGGGCGGGGTTTTTGTGGCTGGCGCGGTGGCGCTGGCGAGGACGCGCTCGCGGCGCGACGCCCGGCGACTGTTCTTTGCGTCGATTATCTACCTGCCGCTGCTGCTGGCAGCCATGATGATCGATAAGGTGTAGCTGCGGCACGCGTACAGTGGTGCGCGTGCGTGGCTCGAGCTGATGACTGGGGATGCGGGCAAGCAATCCCCGTGGTGCCATGCGATCACTACTGTGTGCAATCGGATTGTCGGGGCTGCTGATGCTGGGCGGATGTGATTCCGGCCAGGCGCCGGCCCAGTCGCCCGTACAGGGCAATTACGCGACCGAACCGCCCCCGCCGGCCGGACACGGCGTCATCCGCGGCAAGGTCACGCTCGTCTCACAAAGCGGCAATCTCCCCAAGCCGATCATGATCCGCGGCCACGGCGGCCAGCAGATCCCCGATGAGCGCGTCGTTGTCGGATCGAGCGGCGAGTTGAAGAACGTCGTCGTCTACATCGAGGACTTCAAGGACGACACCGGCCCCAAGCGGCCGCCGGTCGTCGTCGATCAGGTCAACTTCCGCTATACGCCGCATGTGACGGCGGTGCAGGTCGGCCAGCCGCTGCGCGTCCGCAGCAGCGACGATGCGCTGCACAACGTCCACATCCGCGCCAAGGCCAATCCCGAAACCAACCACTTCACGCGCACAGCCAACGAGTGGCTGGACTATGTCTACGACAAGCCCGAGGTGCTGCGGCTGAAGTGTGACGTGCATCCGTGGATGTCGGCGTACGTCGTCGTGACGGAGAATCCGTACTTTGCCGTGAGTGCGGATGATGGCAGCTACGAGATCACCGGCATTCCCGATGGGCAGTACAAGCTGGTGGCGTGGCATGAGCTGTATGGCCGGCGCGAGCAGATGGTGACCGTCACCGCGGGGACGCCGGTGCAGCAGGACTTCACCTTTGAGGCCCCGTGAGCGCAGTGCAACCAGCCTTGGATGCGGGCGCGACCGCCCCGCCGTCGGCGGCTATGCCGATGGTGGAGATCCAGGGCGTCACGCACCGCTATGGCCAGCGGCTGGCGCTTCAGGACATCCATCTGTCCGCTGGTGCAGGTGAGATTCTGGCGCTGCTCGGCCCCAACGGCAGCGGCAAGACGACGCTGTTTCGCATCCTCAGCACGCTGATGGCCCCCTCGGAGGGGAGGATCATCATCGACGGGTTGGACGTCGCGGGACAGCGGGACGAGGTTCGGCGGCGGCTGGGCGTCGTCTTCCAGTCGCCCAGCCTTGATCAGCAGCTCTCAGCCGAGGAGAACCTTCGCCATCATGGGCATCTCTACGGCCTGCGCGGCAGCGAGCTGTCGCGGCGGATCGAGCTGATGCTGCGTCGGTTCGATCTGTACGACCGCCGGCATGAACGCGTGCATCGCTTCAGCGGCGGCATGCGGCGAAAGGTCGAACTGGCCAAGGGATTGCTCACCCAGCCGCGTGTGCTGCTGCTGGATGAGCCGAGCACAGGCCTGGATCTGCCGGCACGCGAGGAGCTCGGCCGCCTGCTGCGGGAGGTGCGCGATGAGGGCATCGCCATCCTCATGACGACGCATCTCATGGAAGAAGCCGATCGGTGCGATCGCGTCGCGATCCTGGACCAGGGGCGGCTGGTCGCCCATGCGACACCCGCTGAGCTGCGACGCCGGCTGGGCGGGCAGATCGTAACCATTCAGACAGACCAGCCGGCGGCGATGGTGGAGCGACTGCGCGAAGCGCTGAACATCCAAGCCGATCTGGTCGACACGACGGTGCGGTTCGAATCGCCCGATGCGCACCGGTTGGTGGAGCGCGTGATCGAGTTGGCGCCGGGAAAGGTGCAGTCGATCACGATCGGTCAGCCGTCGCTGGGGGATGTGTTTATCGCCCTGACGGGTCGACGGTTTGATGCTGCGATTGAGCCGGCGCGGTGACACTCGTGTCGGCGACATCGATCCCACCGGTGGACGAGATCTCCACCCCCGCCCCACGCTCGCCCGCAGGCGAGTCGATCAGGACACTGCTGCTGCCCATGCGGATACGGATTGCCCGCGGCGAGACGACATCGACACAGCCGTTGAGACTGTAGAACACCTGCTTGCCGCTGCGACGGCTGGCGATAAGGCTGTTGGCCCTCAACAGGCCCAGGTGATGCGACACCGTCGGTTGCTGCAAGCCGAGCTGGCGGCAAAGATCGGTAACATTGCGTTCACCGTCGCGAAGGGCCATGAGCAGGCCGAGGCGCGTCCGGTCGGACAGCAGACGGAACAGCTCGCTAAGATGTTCAAGATCCTGCTCGCTGGCTGCGGATGGGATGGCGGTGGTGGTTGAGAACGTCATACGACTACGGCTTGGGGCTGAAGGCACAACTTGGACGAACTATAGGGGCAGCAGGCGGCCGCGGTCAAAGCAAACCTTCGCGATCCAGCCCGCCGCCAGCCATGCCCTCCCGCCGATCCGCGATCCTTGATCTTGCCCGCCGGTCCGTTAGAATTGCCCCAATCAGCACTGCTGAGAACCGGGGCCATGGTCTAACGGGATGACGGCTGAATCGCATTCAGCAAATCGGGGTTCGATTCCCCGTGGCTCCATTCCTTCCCTTCTGCGTCGATCCCCCCAAGTTCGCCGGAATCTCAGATCCTGTCGGCCGACCGGGCCGTCTGGAGCCTTACGTCCATCGCCTGCTTTCTCCATCCTGATCGTCGGGGTCACCTCCACAACGACACGAGTGACCATCACGATGGCGCGCCCCGCCTGTTACGAGAATGGCGTTTAGTTGCTTCACAACAGTGAGCGCGCTAGTCTGACCGGCAATGGGGTGCGAACACGGCAACTCGCCAGGGGCACAATCGACAGGACGCATCGAACCAGCAAACCTTGCCGCGATGGGCTCCAAGTATCAGGATCATCACCCAAAGACTGCCTCCCGGACGATCTACGCCCACACGCGCCCCCCGCCCGCGACGGTCGAACAGTGGGAGCCACTGGACCATCACCACCAGCGTGTAGCCGAGTTGGCTGAGGCATTTGCTGACGCCTTCGGCGCAGGAGCCTGGGGACGTTGGGCGGGTTTGTGGCATGATCTGGGGAAGGGATCGGACGAGTTCCAGGACTACCTGCACCGGACCGCGGATCCAGACGCATCTGAAGAGCAATCGCCCGGCCGCGTCGATCACTCGACCTTCGGTGCGCAGCACGCAGCCCGCACACTCGGCGGCCACGTCGGGCAGGTGATGGCGTTCGTCATCGCCGGCCATCATTCCGGCCTGCCCAACGCCACCAGCGACGACGAAGCAACGCGCCGATCCACCCTGCAGGCGCGGCTGAATAAGTCCGTGCCGCCCGTCGCCGTCCCACTGCCGCCGGAAAAGTCCGCCAGGCTGATGCTCCCGATCAAGCCACAGGCTGACCGGATCGGCTTCCAGGTCGCCTTCTTCACACGCATGCTCTTCTCCGCACTGGTCGATGCCGACCGCATCGCCACGGAGGCGTTCTGCAACCCGCAGCAGGCGGCTGAGCGCGCCCAGCCCAAGCCAACCATCGCCGCACTCAAGGCAAAGCTCGATGCATCCCTCGCGAACCTCCAGTCCAAGGCGCCCCCGACCCACGTCAACCGCGTACGAAGCGAAGTCCTCTCACAATGCCGCGATGCCGCAGCCCTGCCGCCCGGGTTCTTCTCGCTGATCGTTCCCACCGGCGGCGGCAAGACCTATGCCTCGCTGGCCTTCGCGCTCGATCACGCGGTAAGGCACAACCTCCGCCGCGTCGTCGTCGCCATCCCCTTCACCAGCATCATCGAGCAGACAGCCGACAACTACCGCCGCGCGCTCGGCCCACTGGCCGACCTCGGCCTGATCGAGCATCACAGCAATCTCGATCCCACACGCGAAACGCGCAACAACAAGCTCGCAGCCGAGAACTGGGATGCGCCCCTCATTGTCACTACCAACGTCCAACTCTTCGAAAGCCTTTTCGCTGCCAAGACCACCCCCTGCCGCAAGCTGCACCGCCTGGCGCGCAGCGTCATCATCCTCGACGAAGCCCAGACCATCCCCGTCGAGCTCCTTCAGCCAACGCTCATGGCCCTGGAAGAGCTGGTCGCCAATTACGGCTGCACCATCGTTCTCTGCACGGCAACCCAGCCGGCGCTGGAGAAGAACGCCGACTTCACCATCGGCATCGACCCTGCGGCCATCCGCCCGATCATCCGCGATGCTCCGGCCCTCTTCACCGCCTTGCGCCGCGTGCAGACCACGCGCCTCGGTCGGCTCAGCGACGATGAACTGGCAGACCGCCTCGCAGCCGAGCATCAAGCCCTGTGCATCGTCAACTCGCGCCCCCACGCATCGCACTTGTATCACGCCCTTTGCTCCCGCCGCGGCGAGAAGGGCTGCTACCACCTCAGCACATTCATGTGCGCCCAGCATCGCCGCGAGAAACTGGCGGAAATTCGCCAACGCCTGATCGATAGACAGCCCTGCGTCGTCATCAGCACCGCCCTGATCGAAGCCGGCGTCGATGTCGATTTCCCCGTCGTCTACCGCGGACCCGCCGGGTTCGACTCCCTCGCCCAGGCGGCTGGACGATGCAATCGGGAAGGAGAACTTGTCGACGCCGACGGCCGCCCCATGCTCGGCCGGGTTTATGCTTTTGACACGGAGGCACCTGCTCCTCCCGGGCTGCAGCGATCTGCCGCGCAGTGTGGACTGGAACTGGCTAACCGCTTCCCCGATCCGATCATCCCCCAGGCGATCGAAACGTACTTCCGGCTATTCTACTGGACGCAGAAACAGCGATGGGACCAGCCGAAAGTGCTTGAGGCCCTTTCGGCCAACCTGCGTGATCGCGAGCTGGCGCTCAACTTCCGCCAGGCTGCGGAGCGCTACCAGATCATCCGTGATGAGCAGATCCCCATCCTCGTGCCGCACGGCGACAAAGGCCGGGAAATCCACAGCCGCCTGCTCAACTCCGGCGATGTCGACTACCGCCTGCTCCGCGAAGCCCAGCCGTACATCGTCGGCGTCCACGAGCGCCTGCATCACGAACTCAAGAAAAGAGGGCTCATCCTGCAACACCCCGGCGGCTTGGATTTGTGGCTGCTGATGAACTTTTCCGCTTACAGGTCTGACATAGGGTTGTCAGCGGAAGATGCTGGAATGGATCCGGAGATATGGGTGCAATAGAAGTCCGGACGCAACACGTTGATTCATAAAAAGTTACGGACCGCATTGCTGCGGCCCGTAAGGAGGCGTCGAGGATGCCCTACGTAGAAACAGTGTTTCAATCCACGGCAGCGCCGACCGCGCTAGGTTATATGGTCGCAGCAAT
>ERZ777003.1977-NODE-1977-length-26677-cov-27.045263_pt1 | contig 26677 bp, 20 predicted proteins | sample MGYA00374956_ERZ777003 | MGnify/ENA primary metagenome ERZ777003 (study PRJEB29302, sample SAMN06268252) | bioreactor metagenome | isolation source: Joint BioEnergy Institute, California, USA | place: USA:Joint BioEnergy Institute, California, USA | collected... | reverse complement strand
CACCCGGGACGAAAGAGTGCCACAATAGCCCACCCGGAGCCGGCCCGGCACCACCCCTCCCGGCCCGGCGAGGCTCCCATGCCCGATATCGATCTCGTCGATCGACTGGCCGCTCACCGGACGCTCGGCTCGGCGCCACGTCCGCAGCTGGCCTGGCTCGCGGCACACGGCACGGTGCGCCGCTATCCCGCCGGACAGCCCGTCGTGGTCGAAGGACAGCCCATCACCGATCTGTCGGTAATCTTCAGCGGCCGCATGTCGATCCGCGTCGACCGCGGCACCGGCCCGCGGAAGGTCATGGAGTGGCGCGCCGGCGACGTGGCCGGCCTGCTGCCGTTTTCGCGCATGCGGGCCGCTCCGGGCACGGCCGTGGCCGACGAGGACCTCGAGGCGCTCTTCGTCCCGTCCTCCTGCTTCCGCGACCTCGTCCGCGAATGCTTCGATCTGACGGGCCTGCTCGTGCACGTGATGCTCGACCGCGCGCGCATCTTCATGTCGAGCGACCTGCAGGTCGAGAAGATCCTCTCGCTCGGCCGGCTGGCGGCCGGCCTCGCGCACGAGCTGAACAACCCGGCCTCGGCCGTCGCCCGCAGCGCGGCGATGCTCGACGCCTGCCTGACCGACGTCGAGCGCGCCTCCGAGGCTCTGGGCGCTGCCGGGCTCTCCCCGGGCGACGTCGAGGCAATCGTCCAGGTGCGACGCGCGTGCGGCACGCCGGCACCGCGCGACAACCTCACGCCGCTCGAGCGCGCCGACCGGGAAGAGATGCTGGTCGACTGGCTCGAGCGCCACGGCATCGACGCACGCCTGGCCGAGCCGCTCGCCGACTCGACCGTCGAGGAGCAGGCCTTCGATCGACTCGCTCGCTCCATCGATCCCGCGATCCTCGGCCCCGCCCTCCGATGGGTCGCCGCCATCTGCGCCACGCGCCGCCTCGCCGACGAAATCGAGACGGCCGCCTCGCGCATCCATCACCTCGTGGCCGCCATCCGCGGCTTCACCTACATGGACCAGGCCGCCGGACCGAAGTCGGTCGACGTGGCCCAGGGACTCAACGACACGCTCACCGTGCTCCGGTCGAAGGCGCGCAGCCGCACGATTGCGGTCTCGCTCGCGGCCGACCCCGACCTGCTGCCGATCGAGGGCTTCGGCGGCGAGCTCAACCAGGTGTGGGCGAATCTGCTCGACAACGCACTCGACGCAGCGCCTGAGTCCGGTCACGTCGAGGTGACCGCGAAGGTCGAGGGCGCGTTCCTCGTCGTCCGCGTCGTCGACGACGGCCCGGGCATCCCGGCCGACGTACAGCCGCGCCTGTTCGAGCCGTTCTTCACCACCAAGCCGATTGGCGTCGGGACCGGGCTCGGCCTCGATCTCGCGAGGCGGATCGTCTCGCGACACGACGGGTTCATCGAGGTCGACAGCGTCCCGGGCCGGACCGAGTTCCGCGTCCTGCTGCCGCTCGGTCCGCACCGCTGGCAGGAGCCGACCGAGGGAGGTCCGTCGTGAAGCCCGTCATCCTTGCCGTCGACGACGACGCGGAAGTGCTGGCCGCCATCGAGCGCGATCTGCGGCAGCAGTACCGCGCCGACTACCGTGTGATTGCCGCAAGCTCAGGGCTCGCCGCGTTCGAGACCCTCCGCCAGCTCAAGCAGCGCAATGCACCGGTGGCGCTCCTGCTCGTCGATCAGCGGATGCCCGGCATGAGCGGGACGGAGCTGCTCACCGAGGCGCGCCAGTTCTATCCGGATGCGAAGCGGGTGCTCCTCACCGCGTACGCCGACATCGAGGCCGCGATTGCGAGCATCAACGTTGTCGGCCTCGATCACTACCTGATCAAGCCGTGGACGCCGCCCGACGTCAGGCTCTATCCGGTGCTCGACGATCTGCTGGCATCCTGGCGGGAGCACGTGCGCATCCCGTTCGACGGCATCCGCGTCGTCGGCGTCCGCTGGTCGCGGCAGTCATATGAGGTGAAGGACTTTCTCGCGCGCAACAACGTGCCGTACGAGTGGGTCGACATCGAGCGCGACCCGGCCATGGCCGAGCTTGCCCGTCGCCTGTCGCCCGGCCTGGCAAGCCTGCCGCTCGTGCTGTTCCCCGACGGCCGTCACCTGCTCAATCCGACGACGGCCGCGCTGGCCGAGCGGGTGGGGCTGCGGACGCATGCCGCGTTGCCGTTCTACGACCTGATCGTGGTCGGTGCGGGACCGGCGGGCCTGGCCAACGCGGTGTATGGAGCGTCGGAAGGCCTGCACACACTGCTCATCGAGCAGAACGCGCCGGGCGGACAGGCGGGCACCAGCTCGCGTATCGAGAACTATCTCGGCTTCCCGGCCGGCATCACCGGGGCCGACCTGGCCCAGCGCGCAACGGCGCAGGCGCGGCGGTTCGGCGTCGAGATCCTGACCGCACAGGAGATGGTCGGTCTTCGACGTGACGATCCGTACCGCATCGTGCGGCTCGCCGACGGGAGCGAGATTTCGGCCAGGGCCGTGCTGCTGGCGACGGGCATGTCGGTGCGGACGCTCGATGTGCCCGGCGTCGAGCCCCTGCTCGGCGCGGGCGTTTACTACGGGGCGGCGCTGAGTGAAGCCGCGCTCTACCGCGACGCACACGTGTGCGTCGTCGGCGGCGCGAACTCGGCGGGGCAGGGAGCGCTGTTCTTCGCACGATACGCGAAGCAGGTGAGCATGATCGTGCGCGCCGCCGGCCTGCGGCCGGCCATGTCGCACTACCTGGCGGTGCAGATCGAAGCGACACCGAACATCGAGGTGCTGGCCGGATACCGGGTCGTTGCGGCGCACGGACGCGAGCACCTGGAGCGCGTGACGCTCTGCGACGCGTCGGGCGCCGAGCGGGACCTCGACGTGGCGGCGATGTTCATCTTCATCGGCGCCGCGCCGCGGAGCGAGATGGTCGCCGGCGTCGTCGAGCGCGACGAGAAGGGGTTCATCCTCACCGGTCCCGACGCCGGCCAGCACGGGCGGCGGCCGCAGGGCTGGCCGCTCGATCGTGATCCGTTCCTGTTCGAGACGAACGTCCCGGGCGTCTTCGCCGCGGGTGACGTGCGCGCCGGGGCCAACCGACGCGTCGCCGCGGCCGTGGGCGAAGGTTCGGCCGCGATCTACACCATCCACCGCTACCTGGAAACGGTGTAGTCGGGGCCGCGGTGCAGTCGGCCTGTCGGCTCCCGGTGCAGCCGGGTCAGTCGACGAACGCCTGGTAGACCATCGTCGCGAACTTCTGGCGCAGGTCGGTGCTGTTCGGAATGAGCTGGAACATCAGCACCATCACGAGCCGCGATTCGGGATCGACCCGGTAGATCGAACCGTAGGCGCCGCCCCAGCCGAAGGCGCCGACCGGATCCAGTTCGCTTGCGCCGAAGCGGTCGGTAGTCTCGAAACCGTAGCCGTAGCCGAGCCCGCCGGATTGCCGCAAATCGCCAATCTGGTTCGTCGTCATCAGCCCGACGGCACGGGTGCCGAGCAGCCGCTTGCCTTCGTGGACACCCCCGCGCCGGACCATCTCGAGGAACCGCGCGTAGTCGTGCGCGGTCGACAGGAGGCCCGCTCCGCCGGAGTAGCTCGTACGTGGGCCGTCGACATATGCACCCTGGCCGGCCGGACCGTCGTCGGCACGCACGGAACGGCCGTCGGGAGTGCTCGCGTAAACAACCGCGAGCCTGTCACGCTTGTCGGGCGGCAGGAAGAAGTGCGTGTCGGCCATGCCGAGCGGCTCGAGCAGGCGTGTCCGGAAGAAGTCGTCGAGCGACATGCCCGACGCGCGTTCGACGACGCAGCCGAGGACGTCGGTGCTGTAGCCGTAGACGTACGCCTCGCCGGGATGGGCGACGAAGGGGAGCGACGCAAGCTTTTCGATCGACGTGCAGATCGGCTCGGTCTTGTCGGCGAAATACCAGCCGGGACCCGCCGCAGGGCCGAGGCCCTTCTCGCGGTACTGCCCGGCGATGTGCGGTTCCATGCCGTAGGAGATGCCCGACGTGTGCGTCAGCAGATCGCGAATCTGGATCTGTCGGCGCGCCGGCACGATGCGCACTCCGTCGTCGGTACGCTCGGCGACGGTCGTCTTGGCGAACTCGGGAATGAAGCGGCTCACCGGCTCGGCGAGCCGGACGCGCCCTTCCTCGACGAGCATCAGGATGGCCGCGCTCGTGATGGCCTTCGTCTGCGAGGCGATGCGGAAGATGGTGTCGACCCGCATCGGATCGCGCGCCTCGCGATCCCGCCAGCCGACGGCCTTCTCGTACACGACCTGGCCGTCCTGGAGCACGACGGCCACGAGGCCCGCGACCTTCTCTTCCTCGACGTAGCTCTCGAGGAACCGATCGAGGCGCGCGCGGCGGTCGGACGCCGATGGTACCGCCGGTGCGGACGGGACTGCCGGCGCCTGGGACGCTGCGGCGGACAGGGCCGCGGCGGCGGTGAACAGGCAGAGCGATGCGGTGGCAAGGAGTCGTCTCGGGAGCATGGCGGGATTCTAATAGGGAGAGGCGCTACAATCTCTGGACTCCTTTCCTGATGGCTGTTCTTCGTCGCGCGGTAACTGGTGCTGCGGTCCTGCTGGCGGCCGGCGTCGTCCTGCGGGCCGGGCAGGACGCTCCCCCGGTATTTCGCGCCGCCGCCGACCTCGTGCAGGTCGACGTGACCGTGCTCGACCGGCAGCGGCAGCCGGTCCGGGGGCTGACCGCCGACGACTTTACGGTCCTGATCGACGGCGAGCCGCGCGCGATCCAGACGTTCGCGGCCGTCGACCTCGCCGAGCGGACGGCTGCCGGGGCGTCGTGGATGCACGAGGTGCCCGCGGACGTGGCCGACAACCGCCTGGCGGGCGAAGAAGGCCGGCTCGTCGTCATCCTCATGGATCGATCGATTCCGGTCGGGCAGCCGACGCTCGTCGCCCGCGACGCGGCGCTCGCCATCGTCGACGAACTGGGGCCCGGCGACATGGCCGCGCTCGTCTCGACGTCGGGAGGGGTGCCGCAGAACTTCACCGCCGACCGCACCCGCCTCCGCCGGGCGATCACGCAGCGGGACTGGAGCTCGGGCGTGTCCATGGAAGCCGCCGAGATCGACGAGGGCGTGCACGAGCCGGGGCTGTTCACGAACCTGACGGATCCCCGCTGCCTGTGCGGGCTGTGTCAGCCCCACACGATCACGCGCGTGGCCGAGGCGCTCGAGGACCTGCCGCGCCGCCGCAAGTCGATCGTTTTCATCGGGACGAGCTTCACGTTCCAGGCCGGGCCGATGCTGCAGCAGGTCGAGCTCGGCTGCGGACAGAAGCTCGAGGATGCGCGGAAGAAGATGTTCGAAGCGATCGATCGCTCGGGCGTGACGGTGCACGCCATCGATCCGGGCGGCCTGCGGGTTGTCGGACCGGTGAGCCAGGCCGCCTCGACCGCGCGCGGCGGGCCGGGCCCCCGCGGCGCGGCCGCCCGCCAGGTTCAGGCCGTCGGGACCGAACTGCAGCAGACCGGCGAGCTGCACGTGCTGCCGGACCGGACCGGTGGCCGCGTCGTGATGAACACCAACGCGCCGCAGGCGCGCGTGCCGGAGATCATCCGCGAGAGCCAGTCGTACTACCTGCTCGGCTTCGAGCCTGACGACGACGATGAGCCGGGACGGGTGCGGTCGATCGAGGTGCGCGTCAACCGCCGCGGCGTCACCGTGCAGGCACGGCGCCGGTTCGTCGTGGGCGGCGGTCCTGCGGACGACGGCGCGGCTCGTGCGCTGGTGGACGGCCTGCTGCCGAGCGCGGAGCGGCCCATGGACCTGAGCGTGGCGGCCTTCGCCGCGGCGGACGGCAGCCGGGTAGCGCACCTGGCGATTGCCGCGGGCGTGCACGGCCTCGCCCCGCCAGCGGGCGACGAGCCGGTGGTCGAGCCGCTCGAAGTCGTGGCGTCGGCGTACGACCCGACGGGCAGGCCCGTCGCGTCGGCGCGCCAGACGCTCGAGGTCGAGTGGCCCGCGGCCGGCCTCGAGCGCCCGTCGCGCGTCGACGTGCTGTCGCGCCTCGACCTGCCGCCAAACGACTACGAGCTGCGCGTCGCGGCGACGGCCGGTGGCGACCGGCAGGCGAGCGTGTTCACTCACGTCACGATCCCGCCGTTTGCCGGCGCGAAACTGTCGCTTTCGCACGTGGCGCTTTCGGCCGGTCCCACCGTCCGGTCGGCGCCACCGGATTTTCTCGCCGACGTCGTGCCAATCCGGCCGACGCCGCAGCGGCACTTCCGCCGGGCCGAAGGCGCGGCGGCGTTCGTGCGCGTGTATCAGGGCACGGCGCTCGACGCGCCGCTGGTGCCGGTCGGTGTGCGTGTGCGGATCGTCGATTCCCGCGACGTCGTCGTTCGCGACGAGGCGCTTGTGCTTCAACCCGAGGCCTTTGCCGAGGGACGAGCGACCGAGCTGCGGCTGGCCCTGCCGGTTGCGGTACTTCCGCCTGGCGAGTACCTGCTGAGGCTCGAGGCAGGCACCGACGACGGAGAGATCGTCGGACGCGCGGTCCGCTTTGCCGTGGACTAGAAGAGGGGCGCGTGCGCAGCCGCGTCAGGCGCAGCGCGCCGTGGCGAGGCGGATCTGTTCAATGACGTGTCGGGCGATGCGGGTGAATTCGCGATGGGCGTCGACGGCCTCGTCCGTGCGTCCCGCCCGACCCAGCGTCTCGAGCCGCGCCGCTGCGCGGCAGAGTACGTCGGCTCCCAGGTAACCTGCCGCTCCCTTCAGAGCGTGCGCCGCTTCCGCCAGCGCTTCGCCGTCACCCGCCTGTACCGCCGCATGGATCGCGTCGAGCGCCGCCGGTGCATCGTCGAGAAACTGTGCCACCACATCGGCCAGCAGCTCGTCGTCGTTGTCGAGCTGCTCGAGCACGGCAGAGCGATCGAACGTCCAGGTCACGGAAGCGGAGTGCGGCATCGTGCGGTGGTCTCTCCCGGGCAGGATGGGCTGGTTCATTGTGCTGCGTCGTGAGGCAAGGCCGATGCCATGCCGCAGCGTCCGTATCCTATCCGCGGACGGTGCGCAGAGCGCGGAAATCGTGGGCGATTCGTGCCGGCGCGTGACGCTCGTGTGCGTTCGACAGGCGGCGGCGCTTTCAGTCCTGTGCGTCGGCTGACACTTTCGGCTGCGAAGGAAACGCGCGTGCGGCTTCCGGCAGGATTCCGTCGCCCACGAGCGCGTAGACCGCGCGCAGGTGATCGCGGCGCTCGCTGTTCGGCGTCGAGTCCGACGTCGCGACCACCACGGTGCGCAGCGCGGGGACGATGAAGGCGAACTGCCCGCCGTAGCCCCACGCGTAGAACGTGTCATAGCCGTCGAGCCGGCGGATCCACCAGCCGTAGCCGTACTCGCGATCGCCGAAGCGGGACGTCGTCCGCGGCTCGAGCGATGCGCGAACCCACTCGCGCGGGACGATCTGCCGTCCGTCGTGGCGTCCTTCCTCGAGATAGAGCTCGCCGATGCGGAGCAGATCGCGTGGTCGCATCGCCATCTCGTTGCCGCCGAGGTAGATGCCCTGGGGATCCCGTGTCCAGGCCTCGAAGCGGATCCCGAGCGGCTCGCCGAGCGCGCGGCGTGCGAAGGCGAGTGTGCTCATGCCGGTGGCGCGCGTGAGGATGGCCGAGAGCAGGTGCGTGGATCCGGTGCTGTAGATCATCCGGCCGCCCGGCTCGTCGACGAACGGGCGCTCGAGGATGTAGCGTACCCAGTTCCCGCTCTGCACCCATCGACCGTAGTTCCGGCTGCTGGTCGATTCGAGGCCGGCACGCATGGTGACCAGATCTTCGATCGTGATGGCCGATCGCGCCGGATCGTCGCGCAGGTACTCGGGAAAGTACGGCCCGATGGGCTCGTGCACGCCCGCGATGTAGCCCTGTTCGATGGCGACGCCGACGAGCGTCGAGATGATGCTCTTCGATGCCGACTTGATGTTGGTCGCGCGCGAGGCGGAGGCGCCATTGAAGTAGGCCTCGGCGATCAGCTGACCGTCGACAGAGACGAGCAGCGAGTACAGGCGAGGCAGCGTGGCGGCGCGCGAGATGACCGGTCCGAAGTCGAGCGCGCTCACGGGTACCGGCGGGGCTGGCAGCACGATGTCGCCCTGCTGCGGCGAGCCCGGCGCCGCCGCATCCGTCGACCGCCCGCAGCTGCTGCCGGCAGACAGGCCGAGCAGAACGGCAGCCACGCCGACACCGCGCCACACCTGTACGGACATATCCGCATGATGTCACGGTTGTCAGGAATCGGCCTTCCGTTCACCGGCCGGTCGTCGTCACAGGCGCACCCGACGCTCGTAACCGGATGCCGCTTATGAGCACATCCCTTCCATCCGGCCGTTTCCGGGCCTCTGTCGGGGTCCGGACGGGTGCGGCACACGGGTTGCACAAAGGGAGTCCGTTCCCCGAAGCCAGGAGGAGACTCATGTTTCGACACGTGCTGGTTGGTGCAGCCGTGGTGGCGGTCGTCGCGTGTGGACGCACCGATGAGGGGACGGGCTTTGCCGACGACGAAATGGATTACCGCACGTCGCCCGACGCGGCCCTGCCGGGGAACGACGCTGTGATGCGGACCGCGCAGGTCCGGATGATGCCCACGGCGGGGAATGCCGTGACGGGTGTGCTCGTCGCCGAACAGGTGGACGATGGCGTGAGGCTCACCGGCCGGCTGATGGGACTGCCGCCGAACAGTGATCTCGGGTTCCACGTGCATGAATTCGGTGACTGCAGTGCACCCGACGCGAGCAGCGCGGGCGGGCACTTCAATCCGACGAACCAGCCGCACGGCGATCCCGACGACGACGCCAGTCACTTCGGCGACATGGAGAACCTCGATACCGACGTTGATGGCGAGGCCGAGGTCGACGTGCTGCTCGAGGACGCGGTGCTCGACGGGCCTTCCGACCGCCGCGTCGAAGGGCGCGCCGTCATCGTCCATTCACGCGAGGACGACTACGAGACGCAGCCGTCGGGCGATTCGGGGACGCCGATCGCCTGCGGCGTCATCGGCGGCGCCGCGGTGACCGGCAGCCCGGACGACATGTCGGACGGCGGTGTCGCGGTCGACGTCGATCCGGCACCGGCCGATGAGACGGCGATTCAGACGCCGGATGCCGGCCTGTAGGCCGGCAACTGTCGTGCAGTGATACAGGTAGAGTTCATTAACCCAGAGAGATCAGAACGGAGCACGTCATGATGAAACGACTGATGACATCGACCCTTACCGCGGCCGCCGTCGCCCTTGGCGCAATGGCCGCCGCGCAGAACGTTCCAGGCACGGATCGGCGTCCGGGTGAGCCCGATCCGACGGATCGCGGCGGCGAGTTCACGGTGATCGGCTGTCTCGAGCAGGCCCCGGCCGGCTCCGGAGAACCGGCAACCTTCAAGCTGACGCACGTGACGACGGCGACCGGACAGGGCCGGATGGCGTCGGCGCAGGGCGCCGGTGTGCCGGTGGGCCAGGGGGATTCGGTCTCGTCGCGACCGTCGGATCCGCCGGATCTCATTCCTGGCGAGTACCGCATCGTCGCTGGCGAGGATGTCGATCTGGCCGAGCACGCCAATCAGCAGGTCCAGCTGCGCGGCTCGCTGAGCGAAGACGGCATGGCCGCCGCCACGGCGCGGGTACAGCAGGGCGCAGAAGCGGCAGCGGGGCGGACGACCGCCGGCGGCGGCGAACCGGTGTTCATCGCGACCGAGGTGATGCGCGTGTCGGATACGTGCGCCGAAGCGGGCCGGCAGCCGTCGCAGGCGCAGCCCGGCGCCGAGTCGGGTGCCGATCAGGATCGACTGGCGCCGCAGTCGCGGCCGTAGCCGGCAGGAAGCGATTCAGATTCGGGAAGTGCGCGATCAGCCGAAGATTGCACCGGAGCGATAGGGAGGCGGTCCTCCGCACTTCGAAGGGCCTCCAGCACACTGCTGGAGGCCCTTTTTCTGTCTGCTACCGGCGTCCCGCCTGCCGCAGCAGCAGCTCGCGCAGCAGGTCGAACGCTTCGGGCCGGCTCGTCAGCGGCATCGCACCGGCGCGCCCGCCGATCTCGAACGTCTCACGTCGATCGGTGGAGACAGGCCGCCACTCCGGGAGCCCGACGCCATTCGGGTCGCCGGTTTCGGCGAAGTTCACGATGTAGGTCGAGAAGAGGTCGGCGATGCGGTAGTCGAGCGCGGTGAACGGCCTCGGCGATCGGAAGAGCGAGTTGAGCAGGTACGGCACTTCCGACGTGTGGAACGCACCGTAGCGGTCGATTTCAGGACCGGGCAGCGGGTGCGTCCAGTAGTACGTGTAGACCGGTGTCCGTGCCGTGGCGGCGCGTTCGAGCGCCCACAGGTACATGCTGGTCCGTGCGAGGTCGCGCGCGCTCGTATTCGCCGCCTCCTTCGCCTGCTCGTCGTCGGCGGCCGGGTAGAGCGCGAGGAAGTCGTCGGCGCGGTCGCCCCACCGTTCGCGGGCCTGGCTCACGAAGCGTTCGCGCGTGATGTCCGGCTGCGGCGAGGCGCCCGACTCGTCCCGGTTCGCCCCGGTCAGCGTCGGCACGTCGTTCTGCCGGCCGGCTCGGAAGATCTCGCCAACCGATGCCGGCAACGCGTACCCGTCGACCACGGGCGACCAGCGGAAGGGAGCGCCGCTGCCGGACGGGACCGAAGCGAAGAGCTGGTCGGCCGGCATGGCGCGCAGTCCGGCGAGTGATGGCGCCCCTTTGGCGGCCGCGAAACGGGCGCCTTCGGCTTCGAGCTCGGCCAGCGGCCGACCGGGACCGAACGTGTTGAGCGATGAACCGCTCTGCGCGATCGCGCGATGGAAGAGGCCCGCCGCGAGCGGCGATGCCGTGATGCTGTGCACGGCCGCCGCCCCGGCCGACTGGCCCGCGATCGTGATGCGATCGGGGTCGCCGCCGAACGCGGCGATGTTCTCGCGGACCCACCGGACGGCCGCGATCTGATCGAGCAGTCCGTAGTTGCCCGACGCGCCGTGCGGCGACTCGGCCGTCAGCTCGGGATGTGCAAAGAAGCCGAACACGCCGAGCCGGTAGTTGATGGTGACGACGACGAGACCGCGCGAGGCAAGCCCTTCGCCGTCGTACACCGGTACCGAGCCGGAACCCTCGGTGTTCGCGCCGCCGTGGATGTAGACGAACACGGGGCGTCGCTCGATTGGCAGTCGCGCCGGCGTCCAGATGTTCAGGTACAGGCAGTCTTCGCTGACCTCGCCGTGTGCCATGAACTCGTACGTCCACGGCGGCCGGACATCGACGATGTCCTGCACGCAGTTGGGGGCGAATTCATGTGCCTGGCGCGTGCCCGTCCACGACGGTGCGGGCTGCGGCTCGCGCCAGCGGAGGTCGCCCACCGGCGGCGCCGCGTACGGCACGCCACGGAAGACCGTGATGGCCGCGTTGCGTTCGGCCGGGACGCCCGAGAGCAGGCCCTGCGCGACGCGGACCTCGCCCTCGAGCGCGACGACCGGCGCGTCGGGGCCCTGGCCGCGGAGCGGCAGCGCGAGGGCAGCCGCGGCGGTGAGGACGGCAAGCGTCGTTCGGATCCGCAGCGGCATGGCGTCAGGGCAGCTCCCGGATGCCGATGTTGCGCCAGCGCCAGAAGCCGCCGGGCACCCAGCGCGATCCGCCGTGCACCTGCAGCGCGATCGGCCCTTCGGTGATGCCGCCGATGGCGCTGTTGGCCGTGTCCTGGAAGTCGGTGATCAGCACGTCGTTGATCCAGACCGTGATGTGAGGCACTTCACCGGTCATCCGGACGCGGATGGCGTTCCAGTCGTCGCGCTTCCAGGCCTTCACCCACGCGGCGCTGGCCTGATTGCCCTCACCGAAGCCGGGAGGCGGACCGGCCGGCGCACCGCCCTGCCGCGCGCCGCCGCGCCCTGCACCACCCTGTCGCGCCGCACCGGCGCGCCCGGCCCCTCCCGAACGTGCCGCCAGCTGCATGCCGCCTTCGCCAATCACGGCGCCCATGCTGCCGTTCGGCAGGAAGTCCATCGTGACCTGATAGGCGGCGCCCGATTCGGTGCTGCGGAGGAAGATGCCGCTGTCGTTCCCCCAGTCGGGCTTCACCTCGACGTAGAGCTCGAAGTTGCGGTAGCTGCGGTTGGTGAGCAGGATGCCGCCGCCGCCCAGCGGATTCTGCGTGCCCATCAGTACGCCGTGCATCACGAAGAAGTCGGGTGTGCGGCCGTGGTGATTCGTCCGGCTGATGTGCCAGCCATCGAGGTTGCGCCCGTTGAAGATGGGCGTGAAGCCATCGGGCACGGTCACCGGCGGCGGGTCGATCTCCCAGCCGATGTAGCTGGGCGGAAAGAAGGTTGGCGGCGTGCGCTCGTCGGCCTGGGCCTGTCCGGACGCAGGCGTGGCGGGGGCCTGCTGTGAGGCCGGCTGCGATGTCTGCTGTCCGATGATCGCGCTGGTGCCGCCGAGCATCAGGGCTGCCGCGGCGACGAAGACAGTTCGTGCGTGCATGGTCGCGCTCCTGGACGATGCCGGTCGTCCGACCGGCCGGTTGCTGTTCGGTGAGCGCGAGTATATCCCCGTACGCGCGCCGCGAGCCGCGAGCCGGGCGCTCGCGGCCTGAAATCAGCCGTCCCGGTCGGGGAAACGCGGCGCCGTCTGGAGCTGACCCGGCCCGCGCGTCAGGGTTCGGTGATCGTGAGCACCTGGTTTGCCGCGACGTTCGTCAGCGTCTGGACCTGTCCGCTCGGCCACCGGATCTCGACGCGCGTCGCGGTCCGTGCCGTGCCGAGGCCGACGTGGAGCCGGAGGTCGTTCGCGCTCAGGTAGCTGGCGACGTTGTTGATCTCGCGCACCTGACGTCCGGCGGGCGTCTCGACCGTCACGCGCGCGCCGAGGCCGTGCGGATTGCTCTTCCGTCCTGCCGCCCGGATCGAGAGCCAGTTGCCGGCCTGCACGCCCGTGCCCTTGAGCAGCACGGCCGGCCCGCCGAGGTTCGAGATGACGATGTCGAGGTGGCCGTCGTTGTCGAAGTCGGCGACGGCCTGGCCGCGGCCGACGCGATCGACGAGCAGCGCGGCGCCGCTGCGGGCCGAGACGTCGACGAACCGGCCGCCGACGTTCTCGTACAGCAGGTCCTTCATCCGGTACGTGACGCCCGTGCCGTACAGCTCGATGTTGTCGACGATGTGGCCGTTGACGACGTGGATGTCGAGGTCGCCGTCGTTGTCCATGTCGAAGAGCTTCGTGCCGAACCCGAGCGGGCCGTATCCCGACCGCAGCCCGAGCCGGATCGTGGCGTCTTCGAACAGACCGCGACCACGGTTGACGTACAGCGCGTTGAGCTCCTCGGAAAAGTTCGTGACGTACAGGTCGGGCCGGCCGTCGCCGTCGACGTCGCCGCAATCGGTGCCCATGCCCGCCTGCGGCTTGCCGTCGCCGCCGAACCCGACGCCGGCCGCGTACGCGATGTCGCGGAACGTGCCGTCGCCGTTGTTCCGATACAGGAAGTTCCGCACCAGGTCGTTCGCCACGTAGATGTCGACCAGTCCGTCGTCGTCGACATCGCAGAAGGTGACGCCAAGGCCTTTGCCCGCAGGATTGGCGATGCCGGCCTTCACCGAGACGTCGGTGAAGGTGCCGTCGCCGTTGTTGCGGAAGAGCCGGTCGGCTACGCCGTCGAAGATCGTCGGGCTGCAGTAGGTGCGGAACCCTTCGCGCTTGAAGCCACAGTACGGGTTGTCGTCGTAGCTGACGTCGAGGTAGTTCGTCACGTAGATGTCGAGGCGGCCGTCGCGGTCGAAGTCGAAGAAGCCGACGCTGCTCGTCCACTCGTCGGCCCCGCCGGCGACGCCGGCCCGCGCGGTGACGTCGGTGAAGGTGCCGTCGCCGTTGTTGCGGAAGAGCGCATTGGGCCCGAAGGCGCCGACGTAGATGTCGGCGTACCCGTCGTTGTCGAAGTCGCCGACGGCCACGCCGGTCTTGTGGCCGTGGCGCGGGTCGGCCATGGCGAGGCCCGCCCTGGCGGTGACGTCGGTGAAGGTGCCGTCGCCGTTGTTGCGGTAGAGCACGTTCGACGATCCGGGCGCACCGTTGACGAAATACAGGTCCTGGTAGCCGTCGTTGTCGAAATCGATCCAGGCGACGCCCGAGCCGAACGTTTCGCTCATGTGCTTTTCGGGCGTCGGGCGCTGGTCGTGCACGAACGTGATGCCGGCCGCCTTCGTGACGTCGCGGAAGCGTTCGAGGGGCTGGCTCGAGAAGGCCAGCGGAGCCGACAGGGTGCCTGCAACCAGAAGGGTGGTCGTTCTCAACGTGACAGCGGGGGGAGCCAGCATGATGTTTCGATTCAGGGGGCGTCGCCAGGCGCGTCGAGCAGCGACGCGAGCTCGGGTGTCAGGGTTTCGCCGGCGCTGCGCGCAGCGGCCGCGTATCGTGCCGCGTCGGCGCGGCGATCCTGGCGCAGGCGCAGCTCGGCCAGGTGGCGGAGCGTCGGGCCATGGCCGGGGCGCAGTGTCACGGCTTTCTGCAGCGCCTCGTCGGCGTCATCGAGCCGGTCCTGTGAGAGTCGGACCAGGGCCGTCTCGAGTGCGATGTCGGCTTCGGCGGTCTCGTAGTACTCGGAGGCCTCGAGCGGTGTGCCGGGCGGGAGCGCCGCGGCCAGGCGCGCGTCGGCGGCCTCGATCTGTCCGGTGAGCCGCAGGGCGCGCGCGAGCCGAACGTGCAGGTCGGGGCGTCCGACCGCGGCCGCCACGGCCTGTTCGAGCAGCGGCACCGCGTCGGCGGGCCGCCCGTCGTCGAGGTACGCCGAGCCAAGCGCGGCCATGACGTCGGGCGGGACCATGTCGGTGGCCGCCAGCTGTTCCAGTTCGGCAATCCCTTCCGCGCGGCGATCGAGCGCGATCAGCGCGAGCGCCGCGAAGTAGCGCGCTTCGCCGCGGTCGGGGTCGGCTGCGAGAACCTCACGTGCGAGATCGAGTGCCCGGGCCGGGCTGCCCGCCTGAGTCTCGACACGGGTCAGCAGCAGCAGGAACTCGGTCGGCCGATCACCCTGTTCGTCGAGTGCCCGCTCCAGCTCTTCGCGCGCGCGGTCGGCGCGGCCGAGATCGAGATACGACTGCGCGAGGTAGTAGCGTGCCGCAGTCAGCGACGGATCGAGCGTGAGCGCCTGCCGCAGCTCGGCGACGGCTTCGGCCAGCATGTCGCGGCCGACGAGACGGTAGGTGAGGCCGAGCAGGAAGTGGGCCTCGGCCAGCTCAGGGCGCCGACCGAGCACGTCCTTCAGGCGCGCGATGATGTCGCCGGGACGCGCGTGGCCCGATTGCAGCGCCAGACGGATCGGCGCCAGTTCGGGATCACCGGCCGTGTCGGCCGAATCGACCGGGACGGCCCCCTGTGTCGGGGCCGGCGTGGGGCGCTCGATGCCGGCTGCCGGGCCGACGCCAAGAAACGTGATCAGGGCGAGGGCGGCGGGCCACGTCCGGGTCATGGCCCGTCAGGTTACGCCAACCGTGCGCACGAGGCCAGTCCTGAGCAGGAGTACGCATCGGATTGGACCAATGCCCGGCTCGGGCATACGATAGTCGCAGCTTCCCCGGCTGTTCTCGCGAGGGCGTTCTCTGATCGAGGGCGCGATGACCAACCACCTTTCACGCCAGACGAGTCCGGCCGATGCGTCCGTCGCCGACATCCTCAGTGCGCGGGCGCGCCTCGACGACTGGCTGGACCAGGCGCTCGAAGACACGTTTCCGGCGAGCGATCCCGTGGCGACGCCGCCGTTCCGGCGGCCGGCAGGCACGCCGACGGCGCGGCCGCCCGCCGAGGATGAGTTCCGGGCCGAGCGACCGCACTGACGCGCGTGACGGATCGAGCGGCTGAGGGCGGCACCGCGGCGCGCGGTCCGCGGATTGACGATGCGGCACGGGGGCGGCCCGGCGGCCGGATGCGAGCGACGCTGCGTCACCTTTTTTCATCGATCCTGAACGTCGATCCGTCCCGCTTCGATGGGCTGGCGGCGCTCCGCTGCACGGCCGGCGTGGCCGTGCCGCTCATCCTCGGCGCCGCATGGGGATCGCCGACGACAGCGGTGTTCGGCACGGTCGGGGCCTTCGGCGTCGGCTTCGGATCGTTCCAGGGCGCGTACCGCAGCCAGGCGATTCCGATGCTGCTCGCCGCCGTCGGCATGGCCGTTTCGGTCCTCGTCGGATCACTGGCCGGGCATGCCGCGCTGCCCGCCTTCGTCTTCGTCGGTCTCTGGGGCTTCGGCGGCGGCCTGCTGGTCGCGCTCGGCCAGTCGGCCTCGTTCGTCGGGCTGCAGTCGATTGTGGCGGCCGTAATTGCTGCCGGTTTTCCCTCGGACCCGACGGGCGCGCTGCTCCGCGGGGCGGTCGTGCTGGGCGGCGGCCTCGTGCAGACGCTGCTCGTCGTGTCGATCTGGCCGCTGCGCCGCTTCACGGCGGAACGGCGGAGCCTGTCGGAGGTCTACCGGAGCCTGGCGGAATATGCCGCGGCGATTCCGCGCCAGGACGTAGCGCCCGAGCCGCACACGCTTGCGGGCACGCGCTCGCCACTGGCCGATCCGCAGCCGTTCGCCAGGCCCGGACAGACGCTTGCCTTTCAGGCGCTGCTCGACGAAGCCGAGCGGCTGCGCGCCTCGCTCGCCGCGCTTGCGCTGCATCGGGATCGCCTGCGCCACTCCGATCGGGCGTGCACGGGCAGCATCTCCGAGCTGACGGCCCGTGTGCTCGAGGAACTCGCCGACGCGCTCGCGCAGGGGCGCGAGCCGCGGCCGCTGCCGGGCGTGGCGGCCGCCATGGACGACTGCGCGGCACGGCTCTCGCCGGTGCTCACGATCGAGCCGCTGCTTCTGCAGCTGCGCAGCGCGTGGCGGACGGCGGCGCTGCTCGCGTCCGATCCCGGCGGCACGGTTGCCGGTACCGACCGGGTGGAACGCCCGCGTCGTCGTCGCTCGCTCGTGCGCGACGCCCTCGTCACGCTGCGGGCGAACCTGAGCCGCGACTCGACGGCGTTCAGGCATGCGCTGCGGCTCGGCGTCTCGCTCGTCGCAGCCGAAGTCATCGCGCGGGTCTTCGAGATTCCGCGCGGCTACTGGCTGCCGCTGACCGTGGCCGTGATGCTCAAGCCGGAGTTCACCGACACCGCATCGGCCAGTCTCGGCCGCGTCGGCGGCACCGTGCTCGGCGCGGCGGCCGCCATGGGCATCGCGCACACGATCGGGCCCGGCGTGCCGGTCGTGGCCATCGTGCTCGCCTTCGTGTGGGCGTCGTATGCACTGGCCGGCGTCAACGCGGTCGCGTTCTTCGTCAGCATCACGGCGTACGTCGTGTTCCTGATGTCCCTGCGCGGTGTGCCCGAGGCGAGCGCGGCGGTCGAGCGCATCCTCAACACGACCATCGCCGGCCTGCTCGCCGTCGGCGCCTACCTCAGCTGGCCGACCTGGACGGCGCGCGGCGTCAGGACGGCGCTCGGGACGATGCTTGACCAGCAGGCGGATTACCTCGAGGCGCTGCTCGTGGCCTACGCCACCGGCGATGCGGACGCGAAGGCCCTCGATGAGCTGCGGAGCCGCGCGCGCCGCGCACGCTCGAACGCCGAGGCGCTCGTCGATCGCACGCTGGCCGAGCCGTACTGGCGGGCGCCGCTGCCGGCACGCACGCTGGTCGGCCTGCTCGCCGCGAACCGGCGGGTGGCGCTGGCGGCGCTGGCCATTCGCGCCGGCCTGCAGCGCGAGCGACCGCTGCTGCCGCGCGAGGCGATCGAGCCGCTGGCGCACGACATCGCGCGCAGCCTGCGGCGCCTGGCCGAACGGCTGCGCGACGGCTGGACGCCGTCCGAGCCGCTGTCGGATCTGGCAGCCCGCCTCGCGGCCATCTCCGGCGACGATCTGCTGCGCGACGAGATTACCGTGATGGTCGACGGGATCGAGACGATGGCCGATCTGCTTGCCGACCGACAGGCGCACGGCTGACGCCGGTCGTCGGCCGCGACCGGACCCGATACCCGATGGCAGTTCCTGTTTTATCTTCCCCGTGTGCGACGCCCCCCTCCCGGTCGATCGCCCACGACGGGCCTGCTCGTCGGCCTCGTCCTGACGCTGGCCGCCGTCACGGCGTACTCCCTGTACGTCGCGCGGCAGGTGGCGGGGCTGGAGGCGCTGCAGCGCGACCTCATCGATCGCAACCGCCGCGACTCGCTGCAGCTGCTCCGCATCCAGAACAACCTGAACCAGCTCGGGCTGGCCATGCGCGACATGCTCGAGGGCGGCCAGCCCTATCCGCTCTCGGCCTGGCGCTCGCAGTTCGATCGCATCCGCAGCGATCTGGACGACGCGGTGGAGGGCGGCGACGCGATCGATGGCGTCGAGTCACGCGGGCGCGAGCACCTGCGCGTGTCGCTCGAGGACTTCTGGAGCGCGGCCGATCGTACGTTCAACCTGGCCGAGTCGGGGCGCGAAGCCGAGGCGCGCGCCGAGGTCCAGCTGTCGCTCCAGGCCCGTCAGGCCTCACTCAGCGCCGCGGTCGCGCGGCTGCTGTTCGAGAACAACGCAGCCGAAGCCGAGGCGGCCGCGCGCGTGCAGGCGATCTACCGCGACGTTCAGCGCCAGGCATGGTGGTTTCTCGGCGCGACGCTGCTGGCCATCGGCGCCACCGGCCTGTACGTCATCCGCGCCAACCGGCGGCTGTTCGCCGAGCTGGCGGCGCTGTCGGACGGGCGCCGCGAGCTGGCACAGCAGCTGATCGCCACGCGCGAGTCGACGCTGCGCCACCTCGCGCGCGAGCTGCACGACGAGCTGGGACAGGTGCTTACCGCGATGGGATCGATGATCGGCCGCGCGGCACGGAAGAGTCCCGACGAGGCGGTGCGCGACGACCTGCACGAGGTTGCGGCCATCGCGCAGGGCGCGCTCACCAACGTGCGCAGCCTGTCGCAGACGCTGCACCCGTCGATTCTCGACGACATCGGCCTCGACGGGACGCTCGAGTGGTACGTCGCGACGGCCGGCCGCCAGCTGGGCCTCGACATCCACTACGAGCGGCACGGCAACCCTGCGCCGGTCGACAGCGGAACGGCCATCCACGTTTACCGCGTCCTGCAGGAGTCGCTGAGCAACGTCGCCCGTCATGCCGGGACGCACGAGGTGTGGGTGCGCCTGACGTACCGCGCCGCCGAGGTCATGCTCGAGGTCGAGGACCATGGGTCGGGCATCCCCGAGAGTCGCACCTCGCGCTCCGGGCTCGGGATCGTCGCGATGCGCGAACGCGCCGGGTTACTCGGCGGGCGGCTCGAGCTGCAGCGTCCGGACGGCGGCGGAACGCTGGTGCGCCTCACCGTGCCGCTGATCGATACTGAGGGCGAGCAGTCATGAGTCAGCGTATTACCGTCCTGCTGGCCGACGATCATCACCTCGTGCGGCGCGGCTTCCGGCGGCTCATCGAGGACGATCCCGACCTCGAGGTCGTCGGCGAGGCGAGCAGCGGCGACGAGGCGGTGACGATGGCCGCCCGGCTCGGGCCGCAGGTCGTGGTGATGGACTGCGCGATGCCGGGCACGAGCGGCCTCGTCGCCACGCGACGCATCCTCGCGGAACGCCCCGACACGGCGGTGCTGATGCTCAGCATGCACGCCGAACGGACGCTCGTGTCGCAGGCCATGGCCGCGGGCGCGCGCGGCTACGTCCTGAAGAACGCGCTCGACCTCGACCTGGCGTCGGCGATCAGGCGCGTGGCCGCCGGCGAGACGGTCGTCGATCCGTCGGTGGCCGACGAGCCGGTCCTCAAGGGCGAATACCGCCACGGTCTGCGGCCGCGCGAGCTCGAGGTGCTGCAGCTGATCTGCCAGGGCCTGTCGAACCGTGCGATCGCCGAGCGGCTCGGACTGAGCGTCAACACGGTGAGCGTGCACCGCGCGAACATCATGAGCCGGCTCGGCGTCCGCAAGACGGCCGACCTCGTCGTCTACGCCCTGCGCAACGGGCTGGCAGGACCGCTGTGAACCGTCGGGCGTTTCTTGCGGCCGCCGCCGGGGCGGCCGGCCTCGCTCCGCTCATCGACATCGTCGCCCGCGCCGCGCAGGACGTCCCCGGGTTCCGCCTGGTCGACGTCACCGGGGCGAGCGGGCTCCGCTTCGTCCACAACACCGGCGCCTACGGCGAGAAGCTGCTGCCCGAGACAATGGGCGCCGGGTGCGCGTTTCTCGACTACGACGCCGACGGCTGGCCCGACATCCTGCTCGTCAACGGCTGCGACTGGCCCGGCCACCGGCGCACGCGGTCGACGCTGCAGCTGTACAGGAACAACCGCGACGGGACGTTCACGGACGTGACGGTCGCGGCAGGGCTCGACGTCGAGCTTTACGGTATGGGTGTCGCCGTCGGCGACTACGACAACGACGGCTTTCCCGACATCTACGTCACGGCCGTCGGCCAGAACCGGCTGTTCCGCAATACCGGGCGCGGCACGTTCGTCGACGTAACGGAGACGAGCGGCCTCGGCGGACGCGAGGCGTTCAGCACGTCTGCGCTCTGGTTCGACTACGACCACGACGGGCTGCTCGATCTGTTCGTGTGCAACTACGTCCGCTGGTCGCCCGAGCACGACGTCTTCTGCGGCGGGCCCGACGGCAGCCGCATCTACTGCACGCCCGAGGCCTACCGCGGCGACACGTGCTGGCTCTTCCGCAACCGGGGCGATGGCACGTTCGAGGACGTGACGGCGACGAGCGGCATCTTCGATACGAGCTCGAAGTCGCTCGGTGTTGCACTGATCGACGCGAACGACGACGGGTGGGCCGACCTTGTCGTCGCGAACGACACGCAGCCGAACAAGCTGTTCCTGAATCTCCGCAACGGCCGCTTCCGCGAGGCGGGCCTGTCGGCGGGCGTGGCCTTCAGCACGGAGGGGCGCGCGCGGGCCGGCATGGGGATCGATACCGGTGACTTCGACAATACCGGGCGCGCCGGCATCGCGATCACCAACTTCGATCAGGAAATGATCGGCCTCTACCGGGCGCAGGCGCTCGGCCTCTACGAGGACGTCGCGATTCCGACCGGCGTCGGCGGCGCTTCGCGCAGCCGTCTCGGCTTCGGCTGTGTCTTCGCCGACATGAACCTCGATGGCTGGCTCGATCTCGTGGTGGCCAACGGCCACATCGACGAGACGATCCGCACGCGTCGCGCTGAAGTCGGCCACGCGCAGCCGCCGCTGCTGCTCGTCAACCAGCGCGACGGCCGTTTCGTCGACCGGGCGATCGAGGCCGGACGGGTGTTCGCCACGCCGCGCGTCGGCCGCGGGCTCGCGTACGCCGACTTCGACCGCGACGGCGACGTCGACCTGCTGATGACGACGAACGGCGGGCCGGCGGTGCTCTTCCGCAACGATGTGTCCAACGGCCACCGGAGCATCCGCCTGACGCTGCAGGGCAGGCGCGTCAATCGCGACGCGATCGGGGCCACCGTGCAGCTGCACCACGATGGCATCGTGCAGACGCGCATGGTGAAGAGCGGTTCGAGCTACCTCTCGCAGTCGGAGCTGCCGCTGACGTTCGGCGTCGGTACGCGCGACGTCGTCCCCCGCCTGGTGGTGACCTGGCCGGGCGGGCGTACGCAGGAGTTCCGCAACGTCCGCACGGGTCGGGCCTACCGGTGCGTTGAAGGCGAGCTGCTCCGGGCCGTCGAGTAGTCCTTCTGCAGTATTGCTCCGCAGTCCTCCGGTTCCTAGACTTCCGGGCTCCGGAGGCAGATGCAGAGACCAGCCAATCGACAGCCTGGCAGATGGACGTGTGCCGTCGCGTGCGTGTTCGCGGCACTGCTCGCGGCGGCCTCGACGGCCCTCGCGCAGGGCGCAGGGGCCACCGTGCGCGGACGCGTGCTGGATCCGCAGGGCGCACCGATCCGGGCGACCGTCGTCCTCACACACGTGCACACGGACGTGGCGCGCGTCGTCGAGACCGGCGAGACCGGTGTGTTCGTCATGGCCGACGTCCAGCCGGGCGAGACGGAACTGCTCGTCCGGGCCGCGGGGTTCGGTGTGTGGCGGACGACCCTCACGCTCGAGGTCGCCCAGGTCGTGCAGCTCGACGTGCCGCTGGCCGTTGCCGGCGTCGAGGAGCAGGTTGAGGTGTCGGCCGGTGCCGGTGCGATCGATCGGGCGACGTCGACGGTGGGCGCCGTCGTCTCGGCCCGCGAGATCGAGACGCTGCCGCTCAATGGACGGAACTTCCTCGACCTTGCGTTCCTGCTGCCCGGCAGCAGTCCCGCGCCGAATTTCGATCCCACCAAGGCGCAGTCGGTCGTGATCTCGTCGGCCGGGCATCTCGGTCGCGGCGGCAACATCACGCTCGACGGCATGGACGCCAATGACGACGTCGTGGGCGGACCGCTGATGAACGTGCCGCAGGACGCGATCCAGGAGTTCCAGGTGGCGCTCAACACCTACTCGGCCGATCTGGGACGATCCGCATCGTCGGTGGTCAACGTCGTCACGCGTGCCGGGGGAGCGCGGCCGTCGGGGTCGGCGTCGATCTTCCTGCGCGACGCCGCCTGGCAGGCGCTGCCGGCGACGCTCGATCCGTCGGCGCCGGGGGACCCGCCGTTCGATCGGCAGCAGGCGGCCTTCACGTTCGGCGGCCCGATCGTGCCCGGGCGCGTCTTCGGCTTTGGCGCGCTCGAGATTCGGAACCAGGACGGCGGCGTGCTCGTGGGCGTGCGGGATTCAGCCGCACGCACGATCACGCGGTCGTACGCCCCGGCGACGCTCGACGATCGACTCGGCACGGCCCGCATCGACTGGGTGCCCGGCGTGCGCGATCGGGCGACGGTCCGCTATGCCGGCCAGTGGCAGAAGGATCTGTCGGCCAGCACGATCGATCGTGCGATCGGGTCCGAGTCGCAGCGCCAGGTCTCGCGGAACCGGACGCATGCGGTGCTCGGCAGCTGGACGCGGACGCTGTCGGCGCAGGCCGTGCACACCTTCGCGGCGAGCTTCAGCGACTTCGACAACGCGATCGTGCCGGTCACGCCCGGCGTGCAGCTGACCTTACCCAGCATCCAGGACGGCACATCCTTCCGCGTGCCGCAGGCGACCACGCAGCGGCGGCTGCAGCTGTCGAGCGCGGTATCGCTGCTGCGGGGCGCCCATCAGTGGCGCTTCGGCGGCCAGCTGCAGCGCGTCGACGCGGCCTTCGACCTCGGCGTCTTCCGCGATGGCCGCATCGAGCTGGTCGAGGATTTCGCGCCATTCGATCGCAATGGTGACGGCCGGGTCGACGACGACGACCTGCTGTTCGCGGTGACGCTGCGGAGCGGACGCCCTGACCGGGATCTGGTGCTGCCCGACGCCGACAACGTCCACGTGGCGGCGTGGATCCAGGACGACTGGCGGCCAACGCCGCGGCTGACGATCAACCTCGGCGTCCGGTACGAAGTCGACACCGACGCGAACAACATCAGCCGGGTCGACGAGCTCAACCCGCTGGTGCTGCCGTTCTTCCCCGAGGCGCGCCGCCGCGATCTCAACAACATCGCGCCGCGGCTGGGCTTCAACTGGACGACGGCCGACGGCGCGACGAGCGTGCGCGGCGGGTACGGCGTCTTCTACGACCGGATCACGCTGCAGATTCAATCGCTCGAACGGGGGCTCGACGGCCGGGCGCTCCCCATCGAGGTGCGCGCCGGGAACGTGTTCTTCCTCGATCCCGACACCGGGCGGCTGCCGCCTGGTGCGCCGACCGTCTCGAACCCGTTCACGGGCTTCATCCTGCCGGGCGAGGGCGCGTCGGGCATCAACGTGATTCATCCGCGCCTGCGCAATCCGCGGACGCAGCAGGTGTCGATCGGCGTGCAGCGGCAGATTGGCGCGCGTCAGGTGCTGCGCGTCGACGCGGTGCACAACCGCGGTGACGGATTCATCATCGGCCGCACCGTGGGCGAGGTCTTCAATCCGGTGGTTGGCGGTCCCGATCGGGTGGTGAGCCTCGAGTCGAGCGCGAAGACGGAGTACTCGGCGCTGCTGGTCGAGCTGGAGCGGCGCTATGCGGGCCGCTACGGCCTGCGCGGTGCCTATACGTGGTCGCAGGCGTGGAACTACGCCAACGACGATCAGATTCCTTTCGGCAGCGGGCCGATCGACCCGAACGACCTGCATCGTGAGTGGGCGAATACGCCGAACGATCGCCGCCACCGCCTCGTGCTGTCGGGCGTGGTCGGTCTGGGCGCCGGCGTCCAGCTGTCGGGCGTCTGGACGATCTCGTCCGGCGTGCCGATGGACATCCTGATGCCTGACGGCCAGTCGCGTGTCCCGCTGCTGCCGCGCAACGCGGGCGGACGGCAGTTCCGGACCCCAGATGCGCTCAACGCGTGGATCGCCGCGCAGAACGAGGCCGGGGGCATCGCCGGCGAGCCGCTCCCGTTCGTGTCGCCCGATGCGCGCTTCAACGATTCGTTCAATGCGCTCGACCTGCGGCTGGCCCGGCGCTTCGACCTCGGGCGGGTGCAGATTGATGGCTACGTCGAGCTGTTCAACCTGTTCGACGTCGAGAACGTGCTTGGCACGGGCACGCTGAACTACTCGGGGTTCGTCAACGCGCTCGTGCGCGACTCGAATGATCCCGACGATTCGGGCTACCTGCGATCATCGCGCTTCGGCGCGCCGGTCAGCACGGCGGGCGGCTTCTTCGGGTCGGGCGGGCCGCGGGCGCTGCAGCTCGGCGCGTGCCTGACGTTCTAGGACGGACGGAGGGACACGACGTGGCGTACATCGAGGTTCCCGACGGTGTGGCCGGCATCCGCGGGCTATTGGCCTTCCACCCCGAGACGGCAAAGCCGCTCGGCGAACTGGCCGAGACACTGCTGCGCGGCCCGCACACGCTGAGTCGCGCCGAGCGCGAGATGATCGCGGCGCGCGTCTCGTGGCTCAATCGCTGTCACTTCTGCCACAGCAGTCACGCGGCCATCGCCGCCACGCACCTTGGCGGGACCGACGCCGACTTCGCGCTGATCGATCAGGTGGCGCGCGACCCGGACGGCGCGCCGATTTCGGACAAGGTGAAGGCGCTGCTGACCATCGCGTCGGTCGTTGCGGAGGACGGTAAGAAGGTGACGCCCGACCTCGTCGAGCGTGCGCGGCAGGCCGGCGCGACCGACGTCGAGCTGCACGACACGGTGCTCATTGCCGCCGCCTTCTGCATGTTCAACCGCTACGTCGACGGGCTCGGCACGTGGCAGCCCGACGATCCGGCGATGTACCGCGAGTTCGGCCGGATCAATGCCGAGCTCGGCTACGTCAACAGGGACTACACCTGGAAGCCGCCCCGGTGAATCGGACGGCACCGCCGCGTCTCGGTGTCTGGGCGGCGGCCGCGCTGGTCGTCAGCCACACGATCGCAGTCGGCATTTTCCTGACACCGGCCGAGCTCATCGGAGCGCTGGCCTGGCCGGCGCTCACGCTGGGGCTGTGGATCGCGGGAGGTCTCGGCGTGCTGGCCGGCGCGGTGACCTTTGGCGAGCTCGCCTCGCGGTACCCGCAGGCCGGCGGTGTGTACGTCTACCTGCGCGAAGCCTGGGGCCCGCGCGTGGCGTTTCTCTACGGCTGGCAGGCGCTGTTCGTGATGGACCCGGGCGTCACGGCCGCCCTGGCGGCCGGTGGCGCCGGCTACGTTCCGGTGATCTGGCCCGCCGCAGCCGGGCACGAGGCGGTGGTGGCCGTCGGGATCATCGCGGTGCTCGTGGCGCTGAATGCGCTCGGCCTGCGCTTCGGCGCCCGCGTCTTCGGCGTCCTCACCGTGGTCAAGCTGGGTACGCTGGCGGCCATTGTCGTGGGCGCCATGTTCGCCGACGCCGGCTCGTGGGAGCACTTCGTTCCGCTGGTGCCCGATCGGGCGGGGGCACCGCCGCTCGGACCTGCGCTCGCCGGCGGGCTGGTGAGCGTGTTCTTTTCGTTCGGCGGCTTCTGGGAAACGAGCCGGATTGCGGCCGAGATCGACGACCCGCGGCGCGGTGTGCCGCGCGCGCTGGTGGGCGGCGTCGCGGCCGTCACGGTCATCTACCTGATGACCACCGTCGCCTTCATCTATCTCGTGCCGGCGCGCGAGGCGACGAGCGCAGCCGACTTCGCGCGACGGGCGGGCGAGGCGCTGGCCGGTCCGGCCGGACCGGCCCTGCTGGCCGCGGCGGTGCTTGTCTCGGTCGTGGCCAGCACGATGGCGATGATCATGGTGGCGCCGCGCCTCTACGAGGCCATGAGCCACGACGGCGCATTCTTTCCGGTGTTCGGCAGGCGCGATACGGCCCGCGGCACGCCGCTGGCCTCGACGCTGCTGCTCGGGGGACTCGCCACGCTGTTCGTGCTCGTCGGCCGCTTCGACCAGATCGTCTCGTTCTTCGTGGCCACGGCGCTCGTCTTCCTGGGCCTCGCCGCCGCCGGCCTGTTCGTGATCCGGCGTCGCGAGGCAGGCGCACCGCCGGCGGTCTTCACCACGCCGGCGTACCCGCTGGCGCCAATGGCCTTCATCGCGCTGGTGACGGTGGTCGTGCTCCTGGTCGCGATGAATCGTCCTCTCGAGGCGCTGTCGGGACTGGTGATCGTGGCGACCGGCCTCTTCGCGTACGGCTGGTTCCGCCGATAGTCCTTCTGGACTATTGCCGCGCGCATCGCGGCTTCCTACACTGCCTTTTTCCGGAAGCAGATGCCGACCAGGCGCG
>ERZ777003.1976-NODE-1976-length-26700-cov-17.795947_pt1 | contig 26700 bp, 20 predicted proteins | sample MGYA00374956_ERZ777003 | MGnify/ENA primary metagenome ERZ777003 (study PRJEB29302, sample SAMN06268252) | bioreactor metagenome | isolation source: Joint BioEnergy Institute, California, USA | place: USA:Joint BioEnergy Institute, California, USA | collected... | reverse complement strand
CTGGGCCGGCCAACACGCGGCGGCGGCGCGATTCGTCGTACAGTTTGCCCCACCACTGCTGGCCCATGTCGGCCTGGTAGCCGATGACCTCGTGATGGTTAGGGATCCGCCTGGTGCGGAACTGAATGCCGGCGTTAGCTCCCTCGCCAATGAGTTTGCATTTCAGCCGCAGTTCAAAATCGCCGTATTCCTTGGTCGTGCAGAGAAACCAGTTGTGGTCGATCTTCTGCTTGAGCGTGCCGCCGACGATGGCGCCATCCTGCACGCGAAAGATCTCAAGGTTGCCTTCCCAGCCATTGAGTGTGCGACCATCGAAGAGCTTTTGCGGCTGCCGGGCCGGCCCGCCGTTGGCCGCCCCGGGCGGCGCCGCGGCAATCTCTCCGCTCACAAAGTTCACGCTGAGGAACGCGGCAACCGCACACATCGCCACCAAGCAAAACCGGATCATGGCCAACAACTCCCTGGTGCAACGGCAGGCAAGACTTGCCCACTGCATAACGCGCCGCCCCGAAAACCTCTTGCTCGGGTGCGTCCCCCCGGCGCGCCGGCCATTGTGCCATGCCGCAGGCACGCCGTGCCAGGGGCAACTCCGATCAGACGCTCACTCGCTAAGCACAAGCGGCTGCGGGCCTAAGGTGACCACCGTCAGATCTTTCGGTGGATGCTCGGCCAGGTAGCGGTTGATGCTGTCGACCGTCAGCTTGTCGACCAGGGCCCCCAGTTCATCGCGCGACCGTACCCGGCCCAGGTGATACCAGTCGCGGACAATCGCCATCGTCCGCGACATGCTGGATTCCTGCTGCATCATCAGCGCGCTTTTGACCCGGGCTTTGAGCCGCTGCAATTCGAACTCCTCGATGCCCTCGGGCAAGCGGCGCAACTCGGCCAGCGTCACATCGAGGGTTTCTTGCGCGCGTTCGGCACTGGTGCCGGCGTAGCACAAGATGGCGCCTTCGTGCCGCGTGGAGTAGTACGAGGCGTACACCGAGTAACAAAGTCCACGCTTCTCGCGGACCTCGGTAAACAGCCGCGCGCTGGAACCGCTGCTGAGCGCGCCCACGCCGGCCGAAGCATGGAAATAGTCGTCGTGGCTGTAGGGCACGCTTTCGAACGCAATGCCGATCTGCGTTTGGTTGGAATCGTACGGCAAGTGCAGGTGCCGCTGGCCGCGCTCGCCGGGCTGCACCTCTTGCACCGCGTCACCGGTCCAACCGCCGAGCAGCTTACCAACGTGTTCGCGCAGCGCATCCCAATCCAAACGACCGGCCACGCCCAGCACCGTGCCACCGGGCACGTACTGCGTTTGCCAGAACCGCTGGATGTCGGCATGTTCGATGGCCTCCAGGCCTTCGACCGAGCCGTAGCTGGAGCGGCCGTAGGGAGCCCGCAGCTGCTGCTCCTTGAGCTGCTGCATCACCTTGTGGCCCGGCTCGTCCTCAATGGCCAGGACTTCCTGCAGCACCACTTGCCGGCCTGATTCCAAGCGATCTTCCGGCAGGTGCGGCCGCAGAATCAGGTCAGCATAAATGTCCAGCGCCGCGTACAGATTTTCGGCCAGCATCGAGCCGCTGTAGGCAGTGTGGGTATTGGAGACGCTCTCGCCGCGATCGACGCCCAGGTTCTCCAGATCGTCGATAAACTCGCGGCCGTCGCGGCTGCCGCAGCCCCGCAGCATCATCTCGCACGTGAACGAGGCCAGCCCGGCCTTGTCCTCCGGATCGTAGATCGCACCGGCTGGCACCAGCAGCGTAAACGCCGCACTTTCCAGGTGTTGCATCTCTTCCGCGACCAACACCAGGCCGTTCTCGTAGATGTGCGTATGAATCAAGGCAATCTCGCTCTTAAGACGGTAAAGCAGCCAGCGTTAAGGAGTTCGGGCACCGACGCAGCGGCCCGAGCAGTACGGGAATTGTAGGGAGCTTCCCCCCACACGTGAAGCAGGGCCGACGCCCGACATAGTCGCGGTCAAGGCCGTGCCGGGGCTCTGCTGGCCTCTGAGCCCCGGCGGAGGTACCATGCCTGAGCCCCGCCAAAGTGGGTAGAACATTTTTTACAGCTCTTCTAACAAAGCTACAGTTGCAAGGAGCTTAAGACCGCGATAGGGGGAGCCCTGCACCAACGCAAGTGCGAGGTCCCGCCACGCGTTGCTCCGTCCCCCGAGGCGGGGCTCGCCGCCCGTCAAACTTGGGGCCCCGCCGCCGGAATGAGCTCGTCGCCCACCCGACATCGCACTTCACTTCTCCGAAAATTCACCTGCACGCCGATAACTCGTGAATCATGATCTGCTGTGCCAGCGCAGTGCCGTTGTTCCAGCTCGGCAAGCCGGTTATAACGGCTCGCGCAGCTCGTACCGCGGCCCAGACGGTCAACAGGGCAGCCGCGTCGGCAACCGTCCAGGCCTCGGCGGCCAATCGTGCTTCTTCAAGCACGGCTGTGCTGACACCCTCGATATGAGGAGATGTTCGATGTGGTACGTGTTACTGTACGTGATGGCTGGCGGAATCGTTGGTTTCCTGGGCGGTGCCTGGTTGGCCAACGCCCGGCGGGGCGAAGAGTTCTTTGCCGCCCGCGTCCTGGCCGACACCGTGCGGAACGTCGTCCACGAGTTTGATCCGCCTCGCAATTCGCCTTGTCCTCATCCTTGCTGCCACCAATTACTGCGATTGGCCCTGGAGCAGTACGACCAGCTCACCCTCGGCGCGACGACCGAAGCAAACAGCCCAATGCACGCATCGCAGAACAGCGTCGAGCACGACGTCCCGGCCTGAGGGCGACATCCCCACCTTAGCACCGTGTGCCCTCTGGCCCACGGCGCGTGCTTCAAGTGTGCGGTTCTGACTCCTGTCCAGGCTTTTGACACCCTGGCCGCTCATAACCCACGTGCATCAAGGGCGGCAAACAGGTAATCGCTTCTCCCGGCCTATCTGAGCGAGGTATCGCTTGGCGCTCGTGGGCGGCTCAAACGAACGTTTACCACGCGCGATACAGCATCGCTCCCACGCGGGTATGTTCTGCGCAGCGTTCCACTGCTTCTAACGCGCAGCTTGAATCCTAATCATGGGTTACGGCGGCTGCCGGGTATTTCGTCCCCACGACCCTCACAGTGAGCCCAGCCTGTCCTCAAGCCAGGCGATGCGTCGCGGCCGGTGGAAGCTCCCCCGGCGTTTCATGTCGCCGGTAGCCTCAGCCCGCCCCCAACCGCTCGTCCGAGCTACCCCCGCCATCAACTCAAGCCGCTTTGGCGCAGAACGTGCTTAGAGATCCCCTAGGAAAGTGACGGAACTCAACCTCCGATCAAAAGGGATTGATCTCATGGCCAACGAAGCCCAGGGCAAGCGGTTCGCGGTGCTCGTCGAGAACGAGTACGAAGACCTGGAACTGTGGTACCCGGTGTTCCGCCTGCGGGAAGCCGGGGCTGAAGTCGCCATCGTTGGGCCCAAGTCGGGGGAAGTGTACCGCTCCAAGCACGGTTACCCGGCCAAAGCCGATCGCGCGGCCGCCGAGGTCAAGGCCGGCGAGCTGGACGGCGTGATTATCCCCGGCGGGTACGCACCCGACAAAATGCGGCGGCACGAAGCCATGGTGCAACTGGTCAAGGACGCCGTGCAGGGCGGCAAACTGGTCGCCGCCATCTGCCACGCCGGCTGGATGCTGTGCTCGGCCGACGCCGTTCGGGGACGCCGCGTGACGAGTTTCTCCTCGATCAAAGACGACCTCAAACACGCCGGCGCCGAGTGGGTCGATCAGCCGGTGGTTCAGGACGGCAACCTGATCACCAGCCGTCAGCCGGGCGACCTGCCGCAGTTCATGGAAGCCATTCTCAAGCAGGCGTAATCGGCACGGGCAGCGGTTGCCAGGTGCCTGCTGCGAATGAGGCGCCGCTACGATGCCGACTTCTCGGCCTTCGCCGCCTGGCCCCGGCAGCTGTCCTTCGCCACCATCCCATCCACAGGGCACAGCCGAACGCAGACGCACCTCGACGACACAGCCTCCTAAGGAGTTCGCCATGCTGGCTCAATTCTCGGTCTGGCCGTTGGACAACCCGCACATGTCCAAGGAGATCGCCCACATCACCACGATCCTCGATCAGTGCGAGGTGGAGTACGAGGTGGGCCCGATGGGCACCACGGTTACCGGTGAATGGCAAGACGTGATGGACGCCATTCACGCGTGCTGTCAGGCCGTCCGCCGTGACCATCAACGGGTGCTGACCACGATCATGATCGACGACGACGCCACGCACCGGCAGTCCTTACACGAGGGCGTGGCCAAGGTCGCCGCGCAGCGCGGCGCGTAAGCGCCGCTTCCTATCACCACCCTGTTTGTTACTTCGTCACCTGCTTTACACGCCGCGATCGCCGACAGAGCACGCGGCAATGCACGCCTGGAACGTAATCCGGCAACTCACAATCGCCTTTGGCACTTTAGCTTCATGAGGAAGAACGCGATGGCCTTCATCGACGAAAAGTACAACTTGCGGATCGAACTGGACACCAAGAACTGCGAGCTCTCGCCCGCCACGCTGGCCAAGTACGAGGCGGGGCTGGAGCCGCTGCTGGAACCGGTCAAGAAGTTCCCGGTGTCCGACCTGAACATCACGGTGACCTACCACGCGCGTAACGAAACCTACCGCGTGAAGACCACCCTGGCGCTGCCCGGCCGCACGCTGGCCGCCAGCGACATCGACCGTTACCCCTACACCGCGTTTGAACGCTGCATCCGCAAGCTCATCCGCAGGCTGCTGGCCTACCAAAACGAAATGTCGGCTACCGACGAGCTGGCCAAGCACCAAAAGGGCACGCAGCAGCTCGTGGTGCCCGAGCAGGAGCCCGACATCCCGGCCATCGAAGCGGCCGTCCATTTCGGCGACTACTCGGCCTTCCGCGATGCGATGTACGTGTACGAGGAGCCGGTCCGCAAGCGGGTCAGCCGCTGGGTCGAACGCTACCCGGAGGTTGAACGCCGGCTCGGCGCCGACCTGACGCTGGCCGACATGGTTGAGGAGGTGTTCCTCAACGCATTTGAGTACTGGGACGAGCGTCCCAACAACGTGCCGCTGGGCGAATGGCTCGAGCAACTGATCGATCCGTCGCTCAAGCTGCTGGCCGAACATCCGAGCGAGGAGCTGGAAAACATCCAGTTCGCCCACACACTGCGTGAGATGTAACCCGGCGGACACGTTGGATTTTCCCGCAAGGCCGGCACGCCGCAGTGCGTGCCGGCCGTTGCCATGCGCCGATCAGTACGTTGCTTCTGTCGCTTGTCGACTGGAGCGACCAGTTCATCTTGCCAGGAGCCTTGCCATGAACATTGCCAAAGTGGTGCAGATCGTCGCGTCGTCGGAGAAGAGCTTTGACGATGCCGTGAACGAAGGTCTGGCCGCGGCTTCGCGTACCCTGCGCGGCATCACCGGCATCAAGGTGATCGACTGGACGGCCAAGGTCCAAGACAACCGGATCAGCCAGTACCGCGTGACCATGGATATCGCCTTCCATGTGGAAGAAGACTAGGCCACCGCGGCGGAGTACCACCGACGTCTTTGAAGCTGCCGCCATGACCTGCGTGGCCAACAAAAAACGTGCACGGCGCGACACACCGTGCACGTTCTACGCTGAACGCTGATCTGGTCAGCCTGGTGGCCGATTACAGTTCTTCCAGGAACGCCGCCAGCAGGGCAGGGTAGCTCTCCAGGTCCACCTTGTGCACCATCTCGGTGACGGTGTGGATGTACTTCACCGGGCAGGCAAACACGGCGGTCCGCACGCCACTCCGCGACCGCTGGATCATCGCGCCGTCCTGGCCACCGCGCGGCAAGATGCCGCGCTGGCACTTGATGCCGCGTTCCCGGGCAATGGCTTCGATCTGCTCCAACAATCCCATGTCTGCGATGGTGGACGAATCCATCACCTTCAGGCAGACGCCTTCGCCCGGCACGGTCACGCGTTCTTCATCCGGCACGCCCGGCACTTTGCAGCACAACGTCGTATCGCACGAGATGCCGATGTCGGGGTCGATGCTATAAGCGGCCGGCTGGGCACCGCGCAGGCCGACTTCTTCCTGTACCGTCCAGGCCGCGTGAATCTCGCAGTTGTGGTGCCGCAACCGCTCCAGCGCCCGGATCTGGGCCCAGCAGCCGACGCGGTTATCCAAGCACTGCGACACGACGTTGTCTCCCACTTCGCTGAAGGGGGCATCGAGTACCACCATGTCGCCGATCTTCACCCGGCGATTAACTTCTTCGCCCGGCAGCCCCAGGTCGATGAAGAACTCGGTGATCTCCGGAATCTTGTTCTTTTCTTCTTCCTTGGCGATATGGATCGGGCGGCCCGAGGGGTTCATCACGCCCGGCAAGTCACCATCCGACGTGCAGACGCGCACGCGGCGGGCAAACAGGTTGCGACGATCGAACCCGCCCACCGGGTTCACACGCACGTAACCGTCCTGGCTGATGTGGCTCACCAGAAAGCCGATCTGGTCCATGTGCGCGGCCAGCATCACGCGCTTGGGCGTCTCCGGGGCTTTACCGCCGGCAGGGCGCGCCTTGCGCACGCCAATCAACGAGCCCATCGCGTCCACCCGCAGCTCATCGAACAACCCCGCCTGCGTCACATACTCCTGGATCACCGCACGGATTCGGTCTTCGCGTCCGGGAACAGAGGGGGTCTGCGTCAGCTTGGCAAGCAGGTCCATAGGGCGGTTACTTTCGGAAGGAGTGAAGTGGTCCGGCGAATTGGCATTCAAAACGCCCCCATAAGATAGAGCGTCTGCCGTGCAGCGGAAAGGTGGCCGCGTCTGTGTCGCTCGCTTGACAAGCTGCCGTACACGCGAAAGACTTTGGGCTTCATCACCAACCACTAGCCCCCTAAATCGATGGAGTTCGACCCGATGAGCGCAGACGCCCGCGTGCAGGAACTTGGTCTGGAGTTGCCGCCCGCTCCGAAGCCGGCGGGCGTCTACAAGCCGATCGTGATCGCCGGCAACATGGCGTACGTGTCGGGCCATGGTCCGCTGCTGCCCGACGGCACCATGCTCACCGGCCGCGTCGGTTCCGAAGTCGACAAGCAGGCCGGCTACCAGGCGGCCCGGCAGACCGGCCTGGCGATCCTGGCTACGCTGAAGGCCAACCTGGGCAGCCTGGACCGCGTGAAGCGGCTGGTCAAAACGCTGGGCATGGTCAACGCCTCGCCCGATTTCAAGGAACACCCGGCCGTCATCAACGGCTACAGCGATCTGATGAAGGAAGTGTTTGGCGACGACGGCGTGGGTGCCCGCAGCGCCATTGGCATGGGTTCGCTGCCCGGCAACATCAGTGTCGAAATCGAAGCCATCTTCGAAATCGAGCCGTAATCGCTGCAGCGGCTCGCACAATCAAGTGATGCGATCCAGTACGGCCCCGAGGAGGTAACCTCGGGGCCGTTTGCGTTTACAGGTCGCGCAAGATCTCGCGGGCTGCATTCCGCCCGCAGGCGCCCATCACACCGCCGCCGGGATGCGTGGCCGCCCCGCACAGATACAGGCCCGCGACGGGCGTGCGATGATCGGCCCAGCCGGGCACCGGCCGCATGGCAAACAACTGATGCAGCGACATCGCGCCTTGGAAGATGTTGCCGCCGGTCAGCCCAAAGGTACGCTCCAGATCCTTGGGGCTCAGCACCTGGCGATGGAGCACCGCGCCGGGCAGATTCGGCGCGTACTCGGCCAACACTTCCAGGCATCGGTCGGCGAACGACTCCTTGATATCGTCCCAATCGCCTTCGCGGAGTTGATAGGGCGCGTATTGCACAAAGATGTTCATCACGTGCTTGCCTTCGGGCGCCACGGTGGGATCGACACTCGAAGGAATCGTGATCTCCAAAATGGGATTACGGCTGGGCCGGCCGTACTTGGCGTCGTCGTACGCCTGTTCGATGTAATCCATCGTGGGCGAGATATGGATCGTGCCCCGGTGGTGCGGTTGCACGCTCCTACCGGGTAGACACCGGAAGTCGGGCAGCTCCGCCAACGCCAGGTTGATCTTCATGGAAGCCGACGAGTAGTCGATCCGGCGAACCGCCTGGGCAAACTCCTCGGGCAAGTGCTCGGTGCCAAGCAGCCGCTCGAAGGTTTGATGGGCATCGATGCTGGACGCCACGGCTCGGGCGGCGATTTCGGTACCGTCTTCCAGTACCACACCCGTTGCCGCGCCATGCCGGGTAACGATCTTTGTCACCGGCGACTCGCGGCGAATCTCCACGCCCAGGTCACGGCATGCTCCGGCCAGGGCCGCGGCCAGTCCGCCCATGCCGCCTTGTACGTATCCCCACACGCCCCTCGCGCCGCCGGCTTCGCCCATTACGTGATGCAGCAGCACATAGGCGCTGCCCGGCGCGGCGATCGACGTGAACGAGCCGATCACGGCGTCGGTGGCCAAGGTTGCCCGCAGGGCTTCAGACTCGAACCACCGTTCGAGCAGCGGCCGGGCAGGGCCGACCAACAGTTCGATCGCCTCGGGTAGTTCGTTGCCCAGGTCTTTGACGGCACTAAACAGGTTCCACATCTGCCGGCCGTCGCGCAGCCGTTTGGCCACGCCGATCTTGCGCCAGCTCTTGGGCAGCGGCAGCACGTCGGGGGCAGTTTGATTCAGCACCGGCTCGATGACGCTGGCCACCCGTTCCAGCAGTGCTTCGTAGCGAGGGTAGGCCTCGGCGTCGGCCTGGCTGAACTTGGCAATCTCCCGCTGGTTGGCAGCCCGGTCGGGTCCCAGGAGCAGCGAGCGTCCATCCGGCAGCGGCGTGAACGACGACGGATTGCGCGGCAGCACCTTGAAGCCGTAGTCCGCCAGCCGCAGTTCCTTGATGATCGATGGCAGAAACAGGCTGATGACGTATGCCGCCGTCGAGATCTTGAAGCCCGACCACAGTTCCTCGGTGGTGGCAGCTCCGCCCAGTACGTGCCGCCGCTCGAGCACGCACACCCGCTTGCCCGCCTTCGCCAGGTAAGCCGCCGCCACCAGGCCGTTGTGGCCTCCGCCGATGATGACGCAATCGTACTGGGCTTGGGGCATGAGTGAACGTTCCTGCAAATTTGGGACGACTGAAACCATTGGCGGTTTGACTTACCCACCACTTGGCGGAGCCGGGGTGGGGGACGCGGTGCGTTCAAGGTCGCCCGCGGTTCCTGTTTAGCTTAGGATCGGCAGCGGTACGAACCGCGGCTGACTCCAAAGCCCCCGGCGGACCAGGTAGCCCACTACGATAGCAGGGGAGCCAGCCTGAGACCGAAATTCGCCCCGATTGTGCGAAACCGCCGCCCACCACCTGGGTTTAAGAACTGTGTTGGCCGGAAATGCGCTGGTGTTGCGCGCACCCAACAGGAATCGCCCCGGCGGCAGCGAGCGACGCCTGGCCTGCCGCATCAGCCGCAGTACCGGATCTATGAAGTATGCAAACTTTCGCTGGCAAACGAGTTAAGGCGGACGTAGGATACAAGGAAGCCTGATTGTCGCCCCTTCCTCGCTTGAGGCTCATCCCGGAGCGCTCACCGATATGTTCCGACGTTTTGCTTCTACGGTTCTTGCGCCCCAAGCATTGGCCGTAGCTTGTGTTGCGCTAACAGCCGCTTGGCTGGTTCCCGCAGGGCAGGCGGTGGCCGCCGACCCCGATTTTGTCGGTGTCCTAGCCGTTGCTGTGGAGCCCGAGGTCGCCCGCGAGCTAGGGCTGGAAGACGAGCAACTCGATAAACTCAAAGAAGTTGTTGAAAAACGCGAGCTGGGCGTCCTGAGCCTCCAGGACGAAGTTCGCGAGCTTGCGCCGGAAGAACGGGCAGCCCGGCTGGCCGAGTACCGGGCTGAATCAGAAAAGCAGGGGCTGGCCCTGCTGACCGACGAACAGCGCGACCGCTTGGCCCAACTGGCCATTCGCCGCAAGGGCATGGCCAGCTTGGCCGATCCCAAGGTAGCCGAGCAGGTTCAGCTATCGCCTGAACAACAGCAGCAGGTGAAAGACATCCTGGCCGAACGCGACCGGGAGTTGGAAGCCGCCGGCAACGACGCCGCCCGCAAGCAAACGCTGGAGCTGGAAACCGAACGCAAGTTGGCACAACTACTTACGCCAGCTCAGCGGGCTGCCTGGAGCGTCATGGCCGGCCAGCAGCCGGCAGGCGAGAAAGCGGAAACCGCCCAAGCCCCCCCCACGCCCATGCCTGCCGCCGGCACGAGCCCCGCTCCCGCAGCCAGCAGCGAAAGTGCCAGCGGTGCGGTGGTCATCCGCCGCGGAGCGGCCGCGCAGGGCGCCGGTACGACATCGCCGGGAGTGCCGGACACGGGGCGGGCCACGCCGCCACTTGGCCCCGTCGCTGGTCGGGCACCTGCCGCCGACGAGCCGGCCCCCTCTATCCCGCCCACGCAGATGGTCGAACGGCAGCCGCGCAAGGCCAATCAGCAACTGCGTTTCCAGTTCCGATACACGCCTTGGAAGGACGTCCTGGACTGGCTGGCCGAAGAAGCCGGCTACTCGCTGTACTTTGTCGATCTGCCGCAGGGCACGTTCAACTACTCGTCGGACACCAAGACCTACACTCCGGCTGAAGCCATCGACCTGCTCAACAGCGTGCTGCTCACCAAGGGCTACATGCTGGTGCGGCGCGAAAACATCCTGATGGTGATCAACCTGGATAACGGCATTCCGCCGAGCTGGGTGCCGTTTGTCTCGGCCGACGATCTGGACAACCGCGGTGAGTTCGAACTGGTGAGCGTGCTGTTCACGCTCGACAAGTTCACGCCGGCCGAAGCCGAAGCCGAGGTCCGCAAGCTGCTGGGCCCGCAAGGCTCGGTAGTGGTGCTGCCCACGGCCAAGCAGATCCTGGTGACCGAAACCGCCGGCCGCCTCAAGACGATCCGCCGCGTGATCGAACGGGTGGAAGGCCCCGAGTATGGCGATCGCAACTTCCGGGCGTTCCAGCTTCAGCACATCAGCGTGGATGAGGCGATGACCATCCTCCGCGAGCTGCTGGGCATCCCCAAGGACCTCAACTCCACCGACGCCATCAAGATCGCTCCCGATCCGATCGCCCGGCGGCTGCTGGTGAACGCCACGCCCGAGGTGCTCAAGCAGATCGAGCGTTACCTGACCGAGATCGACAAGGAAACCAAGCCGGTCCAGGAAGCGGCCGTTGGCGAAGCCTTGCAGTTGGAGATCCACCCGGTCACTGGTCCCGATCCCAACACGGTGCTCCAGGTGCTGCAAACCATGCTCACCGGTTCGCCTGGCGTGCGGCTGGCCGTGGACCCGGCGACCGGCAACATCGTGGCCCTGGCACGGCCCACCGAACACGCCACCATTCGGGCGACGATCCAGCAGATGCAAACGCAGGCGCATCGCAAGGTGGGCGTGTGGACGCTGGCTTCCAATGCCGATCCGGCCACCGTGCAACTGATGGTCAATCAGCTGCTGGGCGGCACGACCGAAGATGCCCAGAAGAACGCCCCCAAGCTCAGCTTGGATCCGCTCAACAATCGCCTGGTGGCCCTGGGCACCGAGACGCAGATCGCCCAGATCGATCAGCTTTTGAAGCAGTTCCAGTGGGATGCCGATGCCCCCGACGCGGTTGCCTCCAACGAGCGCTCGACGCTGCGGGTCATCCCCAATCTGACCGGCACCACAGCTCGGCAAGCGGCCGAACTGCTCGAACAGTACTTCCCCACACTGCGGCGGAACCGGATTCGGGTGGTGTACCCGTCGCAGTTAACGCCGGGCGGTTCGAGCGAATCGAATAATCGCGAGGCGTTCAATCCGCTGCTGGACCTGCCCTGGGGCGATGGCCAGCGCGGCCGCAGCACGCCTGCTTCGCCAACCAGCCCCCGGCAGCCTGATGCGGGCGTGCAAAAGCCGTCACGCGATCAGAGCGTTTCCAACGATCTACCGGCTACGCCCAGGTTGGCCGCCGCGGGCGTCATCGGTTTGCGGCCCCAGGCCGCCGCGGCAGCGCCGGCGGCTGCTCCAGCTAACGACGCGGTGAACCAGACCGCCGACACAAACAAGCCCGCCCAGGTGCGGCTGCTGCAAACGGTATTTCAAGTCCAGCAGCGTGACGACGAGAACTCGGCGAACAATCGCAGCGCGCAGGGGCGGTCCGAAGGTGCCCGTCCCGGCGAGCCCGACGACACCGTGACGATCATGGTCACGCCGCGGGGACTGGTGATCTCGTCGCAGGACACCGAAGCGCTGGACGACATCGAACGGCTGCTGACCCAGTTGAGTGAACTGGGCGCCCTGCGGCCCGAGGACTTCCACGTCTTTTACCTGAAGAACACCACGGCCGTCGCCGCCGCGCAAACGCTGGATAAGATCCTGGGCGGCGGCACCATCGCCACCGAGGAGGGCGGTGGTGGCGGCGGTTTGCTGGGCACGCTGGCCGATCAGGCCTTTGGCAACCTGGGCGGCGGCCTGATGCGCGGCATCCTCGGCTTTGGCGGCAGCAGCAGCTCGACCTCCAGCAGTCTGCTGGGCAGCTCGGTGCTGATCGTGCCCGATAATCGGCTCAATGCCCTGTTCATCAGCGCCAGCCCTGCGGAACTGGACCTGATCGAGCGGTTGCTGACGTACATCGACCAGAACGAAACGCCGGAAACCCACGTGGCTCGCAAGCCGCGGTTGATCCCGGTGCGGTACACCACCGCGGCCGACATCGAAAAGGTCGTCCGCCAGGTGTACTCCGACAAGCTGATCGGTGGCGGCTCAGGCGGCGGTCAATCGCGTGCGCCTTCGCCGGAAGACTTCATCCGTGCCTTGCGGGGCGGCGGCGGTGGGCGCGGTGGCCGTGGCGGTTCCGACGAAGCCGAGGACGTCAACAAGCTGGCCCTGGGCGTCGACGAGCGGAGCAACTCGCTGGTGGTGTCGGCTCCCCAGGCGCTGTTCGAAGAAGTTGAGGCCCTGGTGCACCTGCTCGACCAGGCGGCCAGCAATACCGGCGATCAGTCGTCGTTCATGTACGCGGCCAAGCGCACCAGCCCTGCCGCGATCCAGCAAGCCTTGCAAGCCATCGCCGGCGACAAGGTGAAGGTGGTCACGCGCACGCCGGGCACGACGACGTCTCCATCCTCTAGCTCCAGCTCGACCCAAGCGTCGGCCTCGTCGCCGCCGTCGTCGTCCGGTCCCAATCCGGATGAAATGCGCGAGCGCATCCAGCGGTTCATGCAGTTCCGCGAGATGATGGAACGCGGCGGCGGTCCCGGCGGATCGAGCCGTGGCGGCTTCGGCGGCTTTGGTGGTGACCGCGGAGGCAGCAGCCGCGGAGGATTTGGCGGCTTCGGCGGTGACCGGGGCGGCAGTAGCAGCGGCAGCAGCCGGGGTAGCAGTGGCTTTGGCAGCAGCTCGCGTGGCGGGCGTTAAGCCGGCAGCCATCGATACCTTACCGTCCGGCACATAGCCACAGGTGGATGGCAGGGCTACACTCAGGGGCGCCGCCTGATTCACGGCGGCGCACTGCTGGGCTGCCCTAGCCTTGGCAGCTACGTTCTGCCCACCTGCACCGGGAAACCGCCGGGATGCGTCTGCCTACCCTCTGGCTGATAATTGCCGCGATCTTGTTCGCCGCCGGTTGTGGTTCGCGCGACGATGGTGAGCCACCAGCGGCCTCAACCAGCCAGTCTGGCGACGAACCGGCCGCACCATCGGATGCGTCAACCGGCACGAGCCACGACGAGCCGGCGCCAGCAAGGCCACGCGCCGCAGTCCTTCACCGCATCGTCTTGCTGGACGATAGCCTCTCGATGGCGGCCCAGTCGCAAGGCCGCTCCGCGTACGATCGCGGCCGGGCCTACTTAGAGGATCTGGCAGCCAACCACACGGACCCACAACAAGCCGCGGGCACCTTATCGGTGCTGCGGTTCTCACAAGCGCGTAGCGGCGCATGGGATGTACGCGTACTTCCCGCCGCTCGAGTTTCACCGGAACGGTTGGCCCGAGCCGTGCCGACGGCGGCCAGCCTCACCGCAGCCGGACCGGCTGACGCCTTGGCGGCCTGCGGGGCGTTGATTAGCGAGGGCAAGCCAGACGATCGCTACACGCTCTACATCATCAGTGATTTTCGCCGCCGCGATTGGGCGGAAGCCCCAACTACCCAAGCGGCACTTGCCAGGCTGGCACAGCAGTCCGGCGTGGAAATCGTGCTGGTGCCCACCACCGCTGGACAAGAACAAAACCTGGCTGTTGCGGCCCTCACCGTGCCCTCGATTCCCACGCCGGGCCAACCTTCGCGGGTGAACGTTCGGGTGGACAATTTTGGCCCCGAAGCCGTGGCTCGGCCGCCGGTGAACGTCTTCGGCCAGCAGCAAACCGGGGCAGAACTGCCACACACGACGCTGTCTGCACCGGGCGTCCTTGAGCGGAACAGCCGCATCCAACTGCCGTACGAGTTCACGCTGACCGATTCGGCTCCAGTGATTGTGGAAGCCCACCTCAACACAGATGACGCCCTCGCCGCGGACAATACGCGTTATCTCTACTTCGAAGTGCCCGAACCGCTGCGGGTATTGATTGTCGATGAGCTGGCGGCCGACGCTGCCCCCGGCCGCTTCGTGGCAGCCGCGCTGTCGCCGCTGCCGGAAGTCGCCACCGGCTTCCATGCCGAACAATCAGGCCCCAGCGCGCTGGAGAAACCGCTGGAGGCGTATGCATCCGTCGTGGTATCGAACGTACCGCGTTTATCGGCGGCGGCGATCACGAACCTGCGCCGCTATGTCGAAGGCGGTGGCGTGCTCGTCTACTTTGCCGGCAAAGACGCGAACGCCCGCTACCTCACCAGCCAACTGTACGACGACGGCCGAGGCCTGCTGCCATTCCCGGTCGAAGCGATTGCCACGCTCGCACCACCATCGGCAAACGTTGCCGCAGACGAACCGAACAACCGCAACGAGGAATCGCAGGGCGACGTCCGTTTTGAGCCGGGGCGCCGAGCGTTTGCCGTTTTCACCGAGGAACAGTTTGGCGGAACGTTCCAGCAGACGCTGCACGTCGCTCGCTATTTGAAAGTGCCGCCAACCTGGAAGCCTGGCGAAGGTGTGCAGGTGCTCGCCACATTGCGTGACGGTTCGCCGCTGATCGTGGAGCGGCAGCTAGGGCACGGGAGGGCGATCTTCGTTCTTACCGCCATCGATCCGGCCTGGACCAACTGGATGAACCAACCGTCGTGGGTGCTGTTCAACCTCGAACTGCAGAATGAACTGCACCCGCTCAATGTTCCCAGCCACATCCTTGGCCAGCCGCTGCGGGTGCCGCTGGATGGTTCCCAATATCAGCCCCGCGCACGCTGGTCGAAGGCCTGGCCCAAGCCCGACGGCAACGCACCCGACGTGCAGATCCTCAATGCCCGCAGCGGTGGCATCGCTGAAGGCCGGCCACTTTGGGTGATCGATCTGAATCCCAGCGAGCCGGGCGTGTACGAGCTGATTCTCGAAAAGCTTTCCGGCGAGGTCGAAGGACGGTATTACGCCTGGAACGTCGATCCGGCCGAAGGCGATCTGGCCCTGGTCGATCCGGCAGAATTGATCACGCTGGCCCCCGACAAGATCCGCGTGGAGCCAATCCCAAGCACAGGGCCGTAACGGCAAGGCAGCCCGCCGTGGAAAACCAGCCTATGATTCGCCCGATGTTCGGCAGTGTCGCAACCATCGTGTTGGTGTTCGCCGCCGGCTGTAGCGACCATACAGCGGCCCACCAGGCCGTGTTTGGCAGCGAAGCCGCGGCAGCCGTCGTGCGCAACGCCACCACCGTGCAGGCGTATCGCCTGGCGGCTCCGAGCTTCTTTCAGCAAACGCTCGACCGATACGAAATGGCCGCTGGGCCGGTACCCGTACCAGCCAACCTGGCCGATCAACTGAAGCGGCTACTGCTCGACCCTGAGAGCTACGACTTCACCAACGCCAAAAGCTGCAATCCCGCCCACGAAGTGCGGATCGAGTTTGTCCATGGCGATCGCCGAATCGACGTGCTATTATGCTTCGAGTGCGGGATTCTCACCGTCTACGACGATGGGCAGTACGCCGGCGGCGAAGAGTTCCACCGGGTCAACGCGCAACTGGTTGCCATCGTTAAACAGCTTTTCCCGCAGGAACAGCTGATCCAGTCGCTTCAATAACGCGATCTGATCGCTTTCTTCGCTACGGGCCGCATTGCACCAGATCCAACTGCGGCAGGTTGCTAATCGGCCAACTGCTCGTTCCACAGTTTCAGCACGGGCTCGGCGGGGTTGCTGTGCTCGTAACCCAGGATGCTGAGCGAAGCGGTACCCAACAACAGCAGCCGGCCTCCGGAGGGCTCCAGGCCTAGCCAGCGGGCGGCGAGCACGCGCAAGAAATGTCCGCTGGAAAACAGAATGGCGTTGCCGCTGGCCGCCTTCAGCCGGGCAATCACGCGGTCCGCCCTAGCTCCAATCGCTTCCAGGGATTCGCCGCCGGGGCAACCATCGCGGAAAAGCTGCCAATCGGGCCGCTGCTGACGAATCTCGGCGGTGGTGATCCCTTCGTACTGGCCGTAATCCCATTCCACCAGGTCGGGATCGACCACGGCGGCATCGGCAAAGCCGGCCAGTTCGCAGGTTCGTCTCGCCCGAGCCAAGGGGCTGGTCCACACCTGGGCAAAGTTTTGACCTGCCAAGCGGCCGCGAAGCGCCCTGGCGTGCTGCTCGCCCGCCGGGGTGATCGGGATATCGGTCAGCCCTGTGTGGCGTCCACTGGCCGACCACTCGGTTTCGCCGTGACGGACCAGCCAGAACTCGGGAAGCGACGTCATCGGCAGCTTACTCCGACTGTATGGGGGCAAAGCCGCGGCGCATGGTGTTCTCGGTAACCGTCCGCGGCACGACAAACTGCAACAGGTAGTCCGGCCCACCCGCCTTACTGCCGATGCCCGACATCCGGAAGCCGCCAAACGGCTGCCGGCTGACCAGGGCACCAGTGATGGGACGGTTCAGGTACACGTTCCCCACGCGCAGCTCGCGAGCAACCCGGCGAAGGTTGCGCGGACTGCGGGAGTACATGCCACCGGTGAGAGCGTACTGCGTCCCGTTGGCAATCGCCAGTGCTTCGTCGAGGTCTTTGGCCTGCATCACCGCCAGCACCGGCCCAAAGATCTCTTCCTGGGCCAGTCGGGCATCGGGCGCGATGTCGGTGAAGATATGGGGGCCGATGTAATACCCTTCGTCGGCCAACGGTCCCACGTCCACCGCCAACGCCAGGCGGCCTTCCTGTTTGCCGATCTCGATGTACCGTTGGATGCGGTCGTAGGCTTCCTGATCAATGACCGGGCCGACGCGGGCGCCGGGATCTTCGGCGGGCCCCAGCGGCAGGCTGCGAGCCGCTTCCACCAGCCGAGCCACGAAAGCTTCGTAGACGCTCGGCAGCACGATGCAGCGGCTACATGCCGAGCACTTTTGGCCCTGGTAGCCAAAGGCGCTGGTAATCACGCCGGCGACGGCTTCGTCCAGATCGGCATCGTCGTCGATGATGATTGCGTTCTTGCCGCCCATCTCGGCAATGACGCGTTTGACGTCGCAGCCGGGGCCGGTTTGCGAAGCCTTGGCGGCCGAGGCGTTGATCTCCAGCCCCACCTGCCGCGAACCGGTGAAGGCGATGAGCGCCGTCTGCGGATGATCGACCAGCACCGGGCCCACCACTTCGCCCTGGCCGGGCAGGTAATTCAGCACGCCCGGCGGCAAACCCACGTCGACCAAGGCCTGCATCAACCAGGCCGCCGTAACCGACGATTGCTCGGCGGGCTTCATCACCACGGTATTGCCGGTCACCAAGGCGGCGGCCGTCATGCCGGTGAGAATGGCCAGCGGGAAGTTCCACGGCGCGATCACCACGGCCACGCCGCGCGGCAGGTATTCAAAGCGGTTCTCCTCGCCCGGCACGTTCGCATGGCCGAACTCGCCTTGCAGGGCGACCGCCCCCCGGGCGTAGTACTCCAGAAAGTCGATGGCTTCGCACACGTCGGCGTCGGCTTCGCGCCAGCCCTTGCCGCATTCGTACAGTTGGCACGCTGCGAACTCAAACCGCCGCTCACGCAAAATGCTCGCCACGCGCAGCAGGTAATCCGCGCGGCGGCGCACGTCCAGATCAGCCCATGCGGGCCAGGCCTGCGCGGCGGCCTCAACGGCTTCTCGTGCCAATTCCTCGGTTGCGCTGCCGCAGGTGCCAATCACCTGGGTCTTGTGCGAAGGGTTGATCGATTCGATCCGTTCCGCGGTATCTCGCCGCCGACCGGCAATCACCACCGGATAATGTTCGCCCCAACGCTGACGCACCGATTCCAGGGCCTCGCGCATGCTGCGGCGGGCCGACTCCTTGGCGAAGTCCGAGATCGGTTCATTGCGGAACGAACGTACCCACTGCGGCAATTCGTTCGACGCCAGCTCGGAAGCCAACCGGGCCAGGATCGGGCCCTGTTCGGCCTGGGTCGGCGGGGTCGCCGCATCGGCACCACTGCTAGTCGCCGCATCGCCCGTCTCCGGCCAGGTGTGACCGTCGGCGTGGTCCAAGGGGTTCATCAGAAGCTCCTCGGGACTGAGTTGCGCATCGAAACTGGTTCGCAGGAAGGAATCGTTGGACGTGTTCTCCAGCAGCCGGCGCACCAGGTACGCCATGCCGGGGATCAGCTCGCCAAAGGGCATATACACCCGCAGCCGGTTGCCCATCGCCACGAAGGCTTCCTTCTCGGCATCGGCCATGCCGTAGAGCATTTGCAGTTCCAGGCCCAGCGGCGGCAGCCCGATATGCCGGGCGGTAGCGATGCCGTGCGCCAGCGAACGGATGTTGTGGCTGCCCAGCGCCGGCCGCAGGTGGCGGTAGTTGTAGATGGCAAACCGCACCAGCCGCTCAAAGTTGGCGTCCGACTGCCATTTCTGCTGGAACACCGGGACCGGCCAGCCGTGATACTGGGCGTGCACGGTTTCGTAGTCCCAGTACGCGCCTTTCACCAGTCGCACCCACACCGGCTTGCCGCGCTGGATGGCCCAGTCGCGCAGCTCCACGAGATCACGCTCGGCGTCGCGCAGGTAGCACTGGATGACGATGCCCACGTCGCCCACGTCGCGGAACTCGTCCTCCATCAACACCTTTTTGAAGACCGCCAAGGTGAGATCCTTGGTGTGGTAGCTCTCCATGTCGACATTGATGAACGCCTGGTGCTTGCGGGCCACCCGCAACAACTGCCGCAGGCGTTCGCCGGCCCGGGCGATGCTGCCGTCCCAATCCAGCGGATCAAACCGGTTATCGAGCGCCGACAGCTTGATCGAGACATTCACGCGGGGCAGGGCCGACTCCACGCCGCGATCAACCTGCGGCACCTCGGGCCAGGAGTTGATCGTGGGGGCGAGGTTCTCGATCAGTTCGATGTACGAATAGAAAAAGCGGTCGGCTTCCGCGTCGGTGATGACGGCCTCGCCCAGCAGGTCGAGCGAAAATGCCTGCCGCGCGCGACGAGCCCGTTTGACCGCGGCCAGCACTTCGTTGGTGCTGGTGCCGGCGATGAACCGTCGCGCGTGGCTGAGCGCGTTCTGCCGCGCGGCATACGCCACGGCTCGGCCGGCCAGAGAGTCGGGACGCGCCACGTGCATGCCTACCCGCACCGCCGAAGGCAGGTACTGCTGCACTTCCTCGAAGTACTCCTGAAGGTGCCGCGTTACTTCCTCGCGGCGGTTAAGCATCGGGAGCACGTCGATGAAGCGAAACAGTTGAACCTTGACCGACTCGTTCTGCATCGCCCACGACATGATCCGGTCGTCCCACCAGCGCCGCTGAAACACGTTGGGCCCACGGCGTGGCATCAGACTCAGGACCGTCTGCCCAACCTCGCGGGTCGTGCGTTCGATGGCAGCCAGATCGGCAGGCGAGAAGACATCCACGCTCAAGGGGGAACCTCAACGAGTTTGTGGAAGATGAGTCGGCCAGGTCCGCCTAACCGGCAGACACAAGACGATGCTTCTAAATCCTTTACGCATGAACGCCGCAGTCGGTGCTGAAGCCGCACCTTTGGGCGGGCCTGCTGACCAACTGGGGGGCCGCTTCCTAGGTAAGTGTATGAGTTAGGGCGAACGAAGTCGAAACTGCTGCCCGCGACATTGCCCCCAAGACCGTGGCAACCGGCAAGAGGGGGGAACTCTGCACCAAAATTTTGGGGGAAGTACCAGAACCATGAGCCCAGTTGTGGGTTTATCTAGGCTAGGGATCTCTTCCCGCCGCTCCGGGGTACCGCGCTGCGTAGGCGTGGTGTGTGCCCTCCGGCCACCGGCTGGCGGTTCACCGCGTTGACCACGTGTCTTTCTGGGAGATAGCGCAACATGTTGTACCGTAAAACTTTGTACGTAGCCCTCGCCGCCATCGTCGCCGTCGGCATTGCTACCTCGGCCCAAGCTCAAGGCCCGCGTCAGGGCGGCCCGGGTCAAGGAGGCTTTGGTCGCGGCGGATTTGGTGGGGGCTTCGGCGGCGGATTCAACGATCCTTTCTCGCTGGTGAATAACCCCGCCATCCGCAGCGAACTGGGCATCGACGACTCGCAAGCCGAGAAGTTGCGTGAGCTGCGTCAACAATTGGACGCCGAAGTCGATGCTGCCCGCCAGAAGGTCACCGCCCAGTTCACCGAGAAGCTGAACGACGTGCTGCTGCCGCACCAGGTGGATCGCCTGCTGGGCATCACGGTTCAGCTCCGTGGCCCCGCCGCCCTGCAGGATCCGGTGATCGCCAAGCGGATCGGCCTGACCGACGCCCAGCAGAAGGAAATCGCCGCGAAGCTCGAAGCCCTGAACGAGCGGAACCGGACGGCCTTCCGCGGTCAGGATGGCGAACGGCCCGATCGTGAAGCCCTCCAGGCTCGCTTCCAGGAGCTGCGCCAGGAGCGCGAGAACGTCATCAACTCGGTGCTGACCGCCGACCAGAAGAAGAAGCTGGATGAGCTGCGCGGCGAAGAGTTCGATCGTTCGCAACTGTTCCAGCGCCGCGACGGCGATCAGGGCGGTCGCGGCCGTGGTCGCGGCGGCAACAACTAAGCCCGTTCGCACTTGGGCAAACCCGCATTGTCCCGCCCGGGGAACCACCTTTGTTCCGGCGGTCACGCTGGTTGCCTAAAGATCTGATCTGCAAGGATCAGAGCCGGCATACGAGCCGACACACCGCCGGCGCGCGGTACCGCTTACCGCGCGTCGGCCCGTTTGCCCCTCCGCGCTTGCCGATTGCGGTCACCTCCCTCGCCCAAGCGACTGCTGCACGTGGCCCGCGTGAGGCTCGCCGCTCACGGTCGCCAGGGCAGCGGCAGTGTCGGAACCGCCCTCTCAAAGCAAACTCGCCGCGGAACGGCTGCGTCCCCTCCCCCACTGGGTCGCGTCGTTCCGCGGTGCCTTTTTGCGCGCTGTAGCCACAGCCAACCACGCTAGCGTTTCACAACGCCATGCCGATGCATTGCGTCTGCGATCTTGGGCACATAGGCCGCAATTTTCTGGACTTTCGCTTCGCGCACCACTAAGTTGAGGTGGAAATCGCATTGGGCAGTGCCCCTTTGTCTCGTCCACCTTTTCGCGTTCGCGAGCCCACGATCATGTCTAAGACTGTCCTCGCCGGACTGTCGGCGCTAGTTGTCCATTTGGCATTCGCTATTTCGGCCGACGCCCAGTCCCCCACCACAACCGTAATGCAAGCGCGAGCCTTGGCGGAACAAAACCGGCTGAGGTTACCGGCCAAGGTTATCGGTTACGATCCGCACACAGATACATTTCAGCATCAGGCGAGCGCCATCACGTCCTCTTCGAGCTTTCGTCCCGGCGGCGATAACAACTACTACGGCAATCGCCTGGAACGGTTTCAGTTCCGCGGTTCGGAAGAGCAGGGCGGGCTTTACACGGCGATCCGCTGGTATGTCGAAGGGCTGAATCTCAACCCGCGCAACTACCAGTACCGCATGGGCCAACATTAAAGGCCAGGCAGCCTGACGCCGCCTGGCCTTGGGATTGGTGATCGTAACCGATTGCCGATCGAGCGCTACCGGACCTCGTGCACCAAGTCACCCAGCAACTCCTTGAGGATGTTGTTGCCCGGGTACGGATGGCCCCGGTGGTGCAGGAAGGCTTCGGCGTGCGCGACGCCAATCTCCGCGCCACGCCGGGCACTCCAGCGTGCCTGACTTTCCAGGTACTCGTCCACGCCGTGCTGTGCCCGCAACCACTCCCGCTGGCTGGCGTGGCAGGCCAGCATGTCGCGCTTAAGGTCAAACGTCTTGGTGGTATCGACGTAGAAGTGCGGCTGGATCGGCTGGCCAAAGTGGTCCACGCCCTCCAGCGCATCGACGTAAAACAGGTGCGGAATGTGGTCGGTGGCCGGAGCCGGATCCCACGCCCGCGTTGCATAGTTGGGGCAACTGGCGTTGAAGCAGGCGTCGCGCACCAGGCGGCTGGTGGCCTCGTGGTCGTCCATGTAGTCCACCGGCGGAGCCGTGAGCACGATGTCGGGCCGATGCCGGCGGATCGCCTCGGTGACGCGGCGTTTGCTGTCCAGGTCGACCACAATGCTCAGGTCGCGGAACTCCAGACATTCGTAGGTCGCGCCCAGCATCTCGGCGGCCTTGGCGGCCTCTTGTCGGCGCACGGCGGCGATCTCCTCGGGGCCAAGGTCGCGGCTTCCGCAGTCGCCGGGCGTCATCGTGATGCACACGATGCTGTGGCCTCGCTCGGCCAGCAGGGCCAGCGTTCCAGCACACTGAAACTCGATATCGTCGGGGTGGGCGTGGATCGCAAGGATCCGCTTACTTGCCGAACTCACCGTTTCTCCTTCTGGCACGATCGCAAACCGGCACGGGGGGCGGCACATCCGCCAAACGGTCCAAGCGTAGAATGTACACGCTGGCCTCGGCAAGCCCTAGGGGCCGGTTCCGCGCCCGCCACCGCCGCACCGCAGCGTGCCAGCCCGGTCCACCTAGTCGCGATACCGCTTCAGCAGATCCTCGTAGGCGTCGATCCGCCGATCGCGCAAGAAGGGCCAGTGCGTCCGGGCGGTGTCGATCAGGTCCAGCTGGCAATCGGCGTAGAGGATTTCTTCCTTGTCGTGCGAGGCCTTCGCCAGCAGGTTGCCGTAGGGATCGGCGATGAAGCTGCCGCCCCAGAACTCGATCTCACCTTCCTTGCCGATCCGGTTGGCCGCCGCCACGAACAGACCGTTGGCAATGGCGTGGCTCCGCATCATGGTTTCCCAAGCCGAATGCTGGCTGGGGCCGTACGTGTCTTTTTCGTCGGGCAGCCAGCCGATGGCCGTGGGATAGAACAGCACCTCGGCCCCGGCCAGAGCCGTGAGACGCGCGGCCTCGGGGTACCACTGGTCCCAGCAAACGCAGGTGCCGATATGAGCCTTCGAGGTCCCGATGCTGCGGAAGCCCAAGTCGCCGGGCGTGAAGTAGAACTTCTCGTAGTACAGCGGATCATCGGGAATGTGCATCTTGCGATACAGCCCGGCGATCGAGCCATCGACGTCGTAGACGGCCGCCGTGTTGTGGTACAGGCCCGGCGCCCGGCGTTCAAACAACGAACCGACCACGACTACGCCGTGCTCGGCGGCAGCCGCGGCCAGGCGGTCGCTGGTGGGGCCGGGAATCGGCTCAGCCCAGGCAAACCGCGAGTGGTCCTCGCTCTGGCAAGGGTACGGCGTGGCGAACAGCTCTTGCAGACAGATCACCTGCGCGCCATGGCCGGCGGCTTCGGCCACGCGGGCAATCGCCTTGGCGACGTTTTCTTCCTTGTTCTCGCTGCACTGCATCTGCACGACGGCCAGTTTCAACACGTCGCCTTGCCGCCGAACCGGAACCCGGTGCATTGCCGCCGATGATTCTGCCAACTTGCTGCTCTCCCCAGAGTAAGCGCCAACGAAGCCCAACAACGCCCGCGGTCAGGCCACCGCAGGGAAAGCCCGCAGCCTGACCGTAGAGTATTCAAGGCGCAACGGCGGCAATTGTCCAGGGCCGGCTGCTTGAACCGCGAGGCAACCGACAAACGACCGGGAGACTCGGCCTTAGACCAGCAAGAAACGTGGCGGCGTCTAGCCCCGGGCTGCTCGAGCCGCGGCGGTGGGCAAGACAGGGGCGGGCGAGTTTGCGGCCAAGGCGCGAGCAACGAGCCCTAGCGGTTGAGTGGCAGCACAGGCTCGGAGGTTGCCGGGGTGGCTTGCGTCTCGGCGCTGGCCGGGGCCGGCGGAACGTCTAGCCGCAGCGTGTGCAGTCGCCCATTGCGTTCGAGGGTCAGCTCCAGCGGGCCATGCGCCGTGTTGAGCAGCCGGAGGAAGGCATCTTCGTTCTCGAATTTCTGGCCCGACACCTCGTGGACGTAATCGCCCACCTGGACGCCTGCGATCGCCGCCGGCGAGTACGGCACTACCCGCGTGATCAGCACGGTGCCTGGCTCGGCATCGTCGGTCCGCCAGCTAAGGCCCACCCGGATAGGCTGCCCGTCCAGCTCCAGCGGCAGCTTATGCGTTTGGCCAGCCCGCTCGATGGTGATGGTCGTATGCCGCGGCGCGGACAAGACGCTTTTCGCCAGGTCGTCGCCGCTGGCAATTGCCGTTTCGCCCACCGCCGTGATGCGGTCGCCCGGCCGCACACCTGCCTTGTCGGCGGCCGAGCCAGGCACGATCAGCGTCAGCACCACACCGTTGACGTTCGCCTCCCGGGTGTTCCAGTGAACGCCCAGCCGGCCCGGCAGCGGCGGCAGTGGCCTTGCCCAGAGCTTTTGCATCTCGACCGTCTCGCGGCGAGCCGCGGCCCGAAAGCCCGGCAGTCGGTCGGCGTTGGCCACTTCGTCAACGATGCCCAGCAGCAGCCGCGTGGTTTTCTGAATGCCTTCGAAATTGAGTTTCTCGGCGTCGTCGCTGGGCCGATGGTAGTCCGGGTGCAATCCCGTGTGCGGCATCAAGTACGCGATGGAACGCGCGAAGAACGGATAATGATCGCTGTTGTCCTCAATGGCCCAGGTGAAGTCGATCTCCAGGCCCTGGTCGTTGTGTCGGGCGACCAGGCTCCGCAGCCCCCAACTGGTACGGCTGCCGGAGATCTCCAACCGGTTATCGCGGAGCCGGCCCACCATGTCCATGTTGACCATCAACCGCACCTTGTTGAGCGGCACGGTAGGGTAGGCGACCCAATGACGCGAGCCGAGTAGGCCCTTTTCCTCGGCGTCCCACAGCGCAAACAGGATCGACCGCCGCGGCGGCCCCATTTCTGCCAGGGCCTCGGCCAGCTCGAGCAGTGCGGCCGTGCCGCTGGCGTTGTCGTCGGCCCCGTTGTGAATGTAACCGGTGGGCCCGAAGCTGTTCTGCGACGTGCCGTAGCCTACGTGGTCGTAATGGGCCCCTACGACGATCACCTCGTCGGCCAACTGTGGATCGCTGCCCGGCATCAGGCCTAGAATATTACGGTAGCCCGCCCCGAACGCCTGGAAGTAGCTGCCCTGTTCGCCGGCTGGCTTGAGGCCAATCCGGGCAAACTCGCGCGCCAGGTAATTGCCGGCCGCGTACCCCCCCCGGCTGCCGGCCTCGCGGCCTTCGTAGGTGTCGTCGGCCAGGACGAAGATGTGCCGTTTGAGGTCGCGGGCCAGGATCGATTCGTACGCCGCCCGCCGCCTCAGAGCGTAGCCATGCTCGGCCGCCGCCGAAACGGCTAGGGCCACGACCAGCAGCCATCCCCCCAACAGTTGCAGAATCCTGTACACGTGATTCTACCCTTTGTGCAGAAAGTACGGGGACAGGGGACGGCCGGTGGGCAGTACAGTCATCCTGTCCTACCCAGTTTACCATCGGAGAAAGTTGGCTCGGCGGTTAAGCGGGCTTGCCGAGACGCGCAAATTGAGTAGAATCGCCCCAAGTGGTCAGCGATGCCACTGTCGGCATCGCAAGCTGCCCGGAGAGGTGGCTGAGTGGTCGAAAGCGCCGGTTTGCTAAATCGGTGAACGGGGTTAACCCGTTCCGCAGGTTCGAATCCTGTCCTCTCCGCTGTTGCGACAAGCCGTCGGCGTAAACACCTGACGGCTTTCATTTTGCGCCGATGGCAACGCACCGCCGCAGCCAACTGTGCTGAAATTGTGCTGAACACATACCCGGCCCGTCATTGCGTTTCCTCCGGGGGCTTCTGCCCCAGCTTGCGTGCGAAATCTTGCATCGCCGCCTGGCTGGCCGCATCGGCGATGTGGGTGTAGAGCCTCAGCGTCTCGGCATCCACGTGGCCCACCCAGGCACGCACCACAGCCTCCGGCGTCCCCGAAGTTAGGGCGAGGCTGATGAAGGTATGGCGGAACGTGTGGACATGCCCGGGCAGGTCCAATTGCTTGAGCAGCTTCTTCAGGTTCGCCAACAGTAGCCGCTCGCTCATCCGCCGCCCGCCGCTGGGGTACTTTCGTGACGGCGGAGCGACAAACACCCAGCGGTGCTTCCTGGGGAGCTGCTCTAGGATCGCCCGCACTTGAGCCGTCATCGGCACCGCCCGGCGATTCCCCGTCTTGGGCGTCCAGCCTTCCTTGGCCCGAACGTGGATCACGTTGGCCCCAAAGTCGATGTCTTTCCAGGTCAGGTGTGAGAGCTCTCCGGCCCTGAGTCCCGTACCGGCTAGCGCCTGAAACGCACTCTTATAGTGCCGTTTTCAAAACCTTCTTAAGCAGATCATGATACAGGCCAAGTGGATCAATCCTTGATCGATGAAGGCG
>ERZ777003.1970-NODE-1970-length-26783-cov-58.751833_pt1 | contig 26783 bp, 20 predicted proteins | sample MGYA00374956_ERZ777003 | MGnify/ENA primary metagenome ERZ777003 (study PRJEB29302, sample SAMN06268252) | bioreactor metagenome | isolation source: Joint BioEnergy Institute, California, USA | place: USA:Joint BioEnergy Institute, California, USA | collected... | reverse complement strand
GAACACCCCCTCCGACGTTGACGCCGCGGCCCCCGGCCACGACATCGACCCTACCACAAACCCCGCCCCCCCTCGCGACCGCGAGTAAGCGCCGCCGCCCCCCGACCCGCCCCCGCCATATTCCCTCGCCGCCACCTCGATCTCCCCCTCTCGGGGGGACATTGCCCCACCCAGAATCGAGTGCGACTCGGGCCGCGAGATACCCATCCATCCCGCCGCCGCCCCATTCACCGCGCGCCCCCCCACTCCCCCCAACTCTCAACCCCCACCCCATCGGCCCCCCACCCCCGCGGCCCGACTTATCCACACCCCGCCCCGCTCACCTTCTCGCTTTCTCTAACCCAAGTTCCAGCAAGCACTTCCGTCAAATCTCCAAAACGCCGACCAAACTCCGGTTGACTCACACAACAAACGCCGGACAATAGGTCTGTGTCCGGGATACGTCCCGCTCACCCGAGACCACCAAACACCACTTCACCATCCGCTTTTCACTGCACGACTCCAGCCCCGGGATTTCATCTGCGGGACTCCCCCTCCCGGTACACTGCACTCCCCCGAAACGCAGCCGCGGCCCCGCGCGGGGCTGCGCATCCCCGCCCACACATAAGGAGATGTCCATGAACCGCAGCTGTCGATTCGCCGCCGTCGCCCTCGCCGCCATCGCCGGGTCCATCGCCCTCGCCCAGCCGGGCAAGGACGCCGGCCAGCCCGAGATGCAGCTCCCCCCCGGCATGACCATGGAGGACATGCAGGCCTGCATGGAGGCCGGCATCCCCGGTGAGATGCACGCCTTCCTCGCCGAGAGCGTCGGCACCTGGGAGGGGAAGGTGAAGATGTGGATGGACCCCTCCATGCCCCCCACCGAGAGCACCTGCACCACCGTCATCACCTCCATCATGGACGGCCGCTACGTCCGGTGCGAGACCTCCGGTGAGATGCCCGGCATGGGCCTCTTCCTCGGCTCCGGCATCTACGCCTTCGACAACGTCACCCAGCAGTTCCAGTCCACCTGGATCGACAACATGTCCACCGGCATCGCCTTCGGCACCGGCGAACTCTCCAGCGACCGCAAGACCCTCACCTGGAAACTCACTTTCAACTGCCCGATCACGAAGAAGCCCACCACCATGCGCGAGGTGCAGCGCTTCATCGACAAGGACACCTCCATCATGGAGATGTACGGCGCCAACCCCAAGACGGGCGAGGAGTACAAGATGATGGAGATCCACTACACCCGCGCGTCCGGCGCCCCCGCCAGCACCCAGGTCCCCGCCGGCCACTGATCTCCTCCCCCGTCCACCCGCCACGCCAATGAACAAGCCGGGGACGGCCCTCGCCGTCCCCGGCTTTCTTTCTTTCATCCGTTCATCCCCCGCCCCGCCCCGCCGCCGGTGTCACGACAGCGACGGCACGTCCACGATCTGCACCCGGTACGCCTTGTCCGCCACCCGCACCGTCACGGCGCTCACCGCACGCTCCAGGTGGATCGCGATCGTCACATGGAACTCCGTCTCTCCCTCCGCCACCCCGCCCGGCACCGGCGTGTTCCGCAGCACTACCTCCGGCGACTCGCCGTGCAGGTTCCCCGCCGTCAGCGCGGTGCTGAACGCCCCGGCGGGGTTCACCCCCCTGACCACGACCATGATCGTGTCCCCCGCGCGGTACGCCGACACCGTCAGTTCCTTCGGCAGCACGTCCAGCGGCGAGACCGCCGGCGCCGGCGGCGGCGCGACCGGTGTCGGCGTCGCCACCGCCGCGGGCGTCACGACCGGCGACGGCCCCGACGGGATGACCACCGTCGCCTGCTGCGGCGTCGTCCGGATCACCGGCGCCGTCTGCGCCGGCACGTACACCGGCGCGGGGGGCGGCGGCGGCGGCTGAGAGATGATGATCGTCTGCGGCGGGGCGGGAGGAGGGGGCGCCACGTACGCCGGCTCCCGCACCACCACCCGCTCGCGCACGTACACCGGGCTCGGCCGATGCCCGATCACAATCGGCGGCACGCCGATGTGCACCCGCAGACCCGAGTGGTGGCGGTGCCCGCTGTGGTGATGATGACGGTCGTGGCCGCCGTGGCTGTGCCGGTGGCCCGAGTGCGCATGGCCGCGATGATGCATCCCCCCGCGCCGATAGGCGCCGCCGTCCGCCAGCGCCGGCAACGCCGGAAGCGCCAGCGCGACCGCCGCGGCAAACGCTGCCAGCCCCACGCCCGCACGGCCCTTCCGATGTCTCTGCGATGCACGGACCATCTGTCCACTCCTTAGGTTCCGCCCGGCGGCCCAGGTCGAGTAAGCCCTCACTCACACCGGGACACAGGGACAAACGCCGCCGCACCGCCCCCCTATTTCACGCGACGCCGCTCCATTTCACCTCGACCGAACGACGCCCGCCCGCCCCCTCAGGACCGCCGCGGCGGCACCGTCACCCCACGCTCCGCCAGCAGTTCCCGCCACGCCGCCGCCACCGGCCCCCCACGCTCGCTGAACGTCCCGCTCTCCGCCCGCTGCACCATCGCCACCACATCCGGCAGCGAGAAGAGCCAGTCCAACCCCCCATGCCCCGGCCCCCGCACCCGCGCCGCCTTCCGGATCGCATCGAACGTCTTCGCCGAGATCCCCGCCGCCTCCATCAGTTCCCGTTTGCTGAACCCGTTGCCCGGATCGTTCGAGGACTCGTGATAACTCGGTCGGGGATCTTGGCCGCGTCGCATGGAGCATTGTTACGCCCCTGCCGCCTGCGATCACCCCGCGACGTTCAATGAGTCCCCCCCTCCCTCCGCGCCGGCGGCGCCCCGGCCATGCCTGGCCGCGGCCGCCCCACCCGTTCCGAAAGACGATCAATCGGGCCACGCCCCCCGGTTCCGGTGCCCCATGGGCGGCCCGGCCGAACATCGCCACGGCCTGGATCACACCCGCGGGCACAGCCACGTTCTTCCACACACGGATGTGTCGATGCACACACCGATGTGCCTCCTTATACACAGGCGTGGTTTTTCTGTTCCATTTCCATGCAGCAATGGGTATCTTCTCCGTCGCCCAGGGAGCGGCGAGTTGTCGCCGCACGTCGCGGCGGGGCCGTCTCCGGGCCCGTGTTGAAGGAGACATCCAATGTTGGACCGTGATCATCGAGCCGCCGCCGGCAGCATCCGGTCAACGATCCGGACGTGGCTCCTCGGCGTGGCGGCCGCGGCGTGCGCCGCATCCCCCCAGGCCGCCCTGGCGCAGCAGTGCGGCATCCTTCCCAAGGAGCGGATCAACGCCGCGTACGTCCCAGACGCCGCCGGGGAGTACTACCGCATCTACAACTGGCTTAATGACTCCGCGGCCCCGACCGAGCCGCTCGAGGCCGACGAGAACGACTACCACAACTTCACCTACTGCGCCAGCTCGTTGGACCCCACGCAGTACATCGTCGGGCCCCACATCCGCCTCGCGGACCCCACCGTGCTCCAGATCAACGAGTGGTTCTACATCACCGGCACCAACGGCGAGGACTTCTTCCGTCCTCCCAGCAGTTCGGCCCCGACCGACATCAACTTCCTGATCTACCGCACCAAGGACTTCGCGAACTTCGAACTCCACATGATGGCGTTCGCGCCCAACGACATCGGCGTCGCCTCCGAGCAGTACATCGCCTGGGGCCCCGACCAGGCGACGCTCCACCTCAACAACGGCAAGTGGTTCACCCGCCTCTGGGCGCCCCACCTGTACATGGACCCGACGCAGGGCGGGAGCGACCCGTTCGTCTATCTCACCTTCTCCGCAGTCGAGAAGGGCTTCGAGGACGGCGACCACTCGATCTTCCACGTCCGCATCCGCCGCAGCAAGTTCCTCGAGTGGCACAACAAGGATCCCCTGCTCGACGACGGCATCCGCTTCGCCGATCAGCGCGCCGGCCTCGGCTGGCAGGCCTGGTTCTGCTACCGGCTCCCTGACGCGAATGGCAATCTCCGCTCCTACTTCGACGGCGGCGTCGCCGCCGGCGCCAACCTGCTGATCCCCAACACCGCGACCATCGACATGCTCGGCACGCTCTGCGGCGTCCCGGGCTACACGACGCTCCAGCGCAAGTACTACGACGATCCCCCCTCCTGCGACCCCCCCACCATCCCCAGGGGCTTCGAGCACAACGAGGCGACCTGCCCGAACATCCAGGCGGCCATCCTCACCATCGACCCCTTCGTCTTCATCGACCCCAAACTCCCCGACAACCACCCCTGGAAGCGAGTTCTCATCTACAACTGGGACGGCCGCAAGGGCTGCCGCAACGATGAATGGGGCAACCACATCGCCGCCATGCCCCTCGGCAGCACCCAGTTCTACTTCGTCGAGACCGAGTCCGCCATCCCCCTGGCCGCCGCGAAGAACCGCTCGAACCGCAACTTCGCCAAGGACGCCGCCGGCCACTGGCAATGGGTTGACAACGGCGCCATGACCGGCAGCGGCTACCGCTGGGGCTGGGGCGGCGTCGCCGAAGGGGCCACCGCCTTCTACCTCCCCGAGACGGACCGCTACTACCTCGTCTACTCGCGCAACACCACCGGCTCCGCCGCGTACCAGATCGTCTACCGCATGACCGAGCCCGGCGAGCCCTTCTCCTCCCTCGCGCTCTCGAGCTGGAACGACATGGACGCCCCGGAGCACATGCTCCTCCGCGCCACCGACCTCACCGACCCGACCGGCTGGAGCTTCGGCCATCCCCAGTACTTCGAGGTCATCGACTGCAACAACGTCGTGCACCCGTACCTCGCCTTCTTCGCCAAACTCGAGGGCTCCACGCAGCGCACCGTGATGTTCAAGGAACTCACCGTCGAGCCCGACGGCAGCGGCCGCCTCAAGCAGCTCTACGAGGTGAACTTCGACCCCAGCCGTGACATCCGCTTCTTCCGCATGCCCCTGTGCATCAAGTCACGGACCACCGGGCTCATCGGCGGCGATCCCGGTGGCGAGGTCGATCCGGGCGGCCCCGGCGGCATCGGCGGCGGGGGCGTCGGCGGCCACTCGGGCAACGGGAACGAGGCGCCCGACCATCCGTAAGCCGCGGCCCGGTCCGTTCTTCATCTCCCTCTGCGGCCGCGGTCCGCGGGATGATTCCCGCGGGCCGCGGCTCTTCCCCTGACTCCTGACAATCAGGCCCGAGGACGCCGCCGCAAAGTGCCGCGGCGCCCCCACCGCAGCGCCGGCGTGATCGCACGCCGGCGCAGCGCATCACACCACGCGCTGGAGCCGCTCCGCAAGCCGGGGTATCCTGCCACGGCCGCCGTCGGATCATGGCAGCCCACGCACCGTCCCAGGTACCACCCTGCGCCACAGGTTCGTGGCCAAAGTCGGGATGTTGTACGGATCATCGTCCGTCCGCGAAGCGCAGCCGCACCCGATCCCAATGCCCGCAGCAGGAGGCACCCTCATGCGCACCCCCGCCGCAATCCTCATCGCCGCATCGCTCGCGACGCTCCCGATTCTCCCCGTCCACGCCGTCCTCCCCCGCCCGACCGCTCCGGCCCCGGCGCCGGCCACGGACGAGCGGGCCGCGGAGATCCTCCGCCGCGCCGCCGAGCACCTGGCGGGCATGAACGCGTACACGTTCACGTTCCGCGCCGGCCGCACCACCTCGGCGGAGGGGCTCTTCAGCGAGTACTACTCCGAGTACGCCGCGGCGATCGACCGCCGGACCGGCAGGCGGGCCCTGATCTTCCAGTCCGGGATGCCGAGCGTCTCGCGGGTCAGCAACGGCGAGCAGATGACCACGTACCTGCCGACGCCGAGCATCTACACCCTCGACGAGCCCGCGCAGGACTCCGACGAGTTCCTCGACGTCGGGCCGCTCACCTTCGCCGAGTACCTCGTCGCGGCGATGCAGACCCCCGGCCTGCGCACCGCGGTGTCCGATGACCCGGTCGCCCTGACCGAGCCCCTCCTGGAGCACGCGGCCTACGCCGGCATCGAGGAGGTCAACGGCCGCCGCGCCCACCGCGTGACCGTCACCCTGGACGACCAGACGATCGACATCTGGGTCGCCGCCGACGGCGACCCGGTCCTCCTGCAGACGCAGGTGCCGCTCCCCAGCGACGACGACGACGGCTTCTGGAAGGACTACAAGATCGTCGGCTGGACCCGCTTCGCCGACTGGAAGCGTGAGGACGCCATCCCCGCCGACCGCTTCGCCTTCACCCCGCCCGCGGACGCCGCCAGGGTGGACGACCTCGACCGCGGCTTCATGGCCGCCATGGGCATGGACTGGGACGACGACGACTGGGAAGAAGAGGAAGACCCCGCCGTCGATCTGGTCGGCAATCCCGCCCCCACCTTCACCCTCGAACTCCTGGACGGCGGCACGTTCGACCTGGCCGAGTTGATCAAGCAGGAGAAGGTGATCGTCCTGGACTTCTGGGCGACCTGGTGCCCCCCCTGCCGCGCCGGCCTGCCGATCCTGGCCGAGGTCACCAGCGCCTACGACCCCGAGAAGGTCGCCTTCTACGCCATCAACCTCCGCGAGGCGGGCCCGACGATCGAGAAGTTCCTCCAGACGACCAAGCTCGACCTGAAGGTCCCCCTCGACACCGACGGCAAGGTCGCCGAGATGTACGGCGTCACCGGCATCCCCCAGACCGTCCTCATCGGCAAGGACGGCTCCGTGCAGGCCCTGCACGTCGGCCTGCTCCCCAACCTCCGCGACCGGCTCAAGGAGGAGATCGACGCCCTCCTCGAAGGCAAGCCCCTCGCCGGCACCGACCACGAATGACCCGCCCCGCGCCCCCCGCGGCCCCACGCTTGCTCGGGCACGCGTAACCCGCTCGCGGCCAGCGGGAAGGTATCGCCGCTTCTACCTCCGGCTCGAACCCCGCGCCGACGCCGTCCCCCCGCGGCTGCCGCTCCGGCTGCCGCCGCTTCGCGTCGTCCCTCGACCGGCGCTCCCGGCCTTGGACTTGGAACGCCCGCCGCTCCCCGTCGCGGCCCGGCTCGTGCTCCGTCCGCCACCCCCCGCCCTGCTCCGGCTCGCGCCCCGCGCACCTCCACCGCCGCCGCGAGCCGTGCCGGCCTTGGCCCGCGAGGTCCGCGTCCGGCCCGGCGTCCGGCGCCGCCCGACCTCCTCTTCTTCTTCCTCCCCCTCCTCCTCCGCCTCCTCGCCCATCCTCACCGACGGCAGCAACTCGCCCACCGAGATCCGCGTCAGCAGTTCGTCCGTCTCCGACTCCTCATTCAGCGTCCGTTGCAGCATCTCCGCGATCTCCGACAGCCCCAGCCGCTCCGCCATCGCCCGGGCCGTCCCATACGCGGAGATCTCGTAATGCTCCGTCCGCTGCGCCGCCCCGACGAGCGCCGCGTCGATCAGCGTCCCCTCCCCCTCCGCCTTCATCACCTCGTTCCCCTCCTCGATCAGCCCCTCCATCGCGTAGCACCGCTTCCCGCCCAGGCTCACCCCCAGCGACGAGCCGATCTGCTTCAACCGCTCGATCTGGTCCCGCGTCTGCTCCGCGTGCCGCTCGAACGCCTCTCGCAGCGACGACGAACTCGCCGCACGGGCCATCCTCGGCAGCACCTTCACGAGCTGGTTCTCCGCGCTGTACAGGTCCTTGAGCTGGTCTTCCAGCAGCGACTCGAGTCTGTTGAGTTCCATGGCGCTCCCGTCGTGCAGATGGTGGTCCGGTGACGCCGCGGCCGGACGCCGGCCCCGCGGGCGAGCCACAGTCTCCGCGAACCGTGTGAACACGACCTGATGCCGGGATGAACGGACGCTCAGCGCGCCCCCGGGTACGAGTGCGCCCCGCTGCGCAGCGCTTCCGCGATCGCGCCCGCCAGCCACTCCCCCACCCGCGTCCGCGACCTCCCCCGCCGCCGCACCACCGCGATCTCCCGCATCGGCGCCCCGCGCTCGATCGGGGCGAACCGCACGCCCCCCTGCCGCTGCGGCTGCGCGCGGGCGCACATCTCCGGGACCAGCGAGCACCCCATCCCCAGCCCCACCAGCCCCAGCACCGTGGAGAGCTGGCTCCCGCGGCACGTCACCCGCGGCCGCACCCGCCGCGCCGTGCAGAACCCCTGGATCTGCCTCCCCAGGCAGTGCACGTCGTGCAGCACCACCGTCGGCGCATCCCGCAGGTCCGAGATCGACACCGCGCCGCCGTCCCGCCTCCCCACGCCCCCGCCCGGCGGCAGCGCCACCAGCAACTGCTCCCGCCCCACCACCTCCACCTCCGCCAGATCGTGCTCGATCGGCGTGCTCGTGATCGCCAGGTCCAACTCCCCCTCCACCACCGCCTCCACCAGCCGCTCCGTCAGGTCCTCGCGGACGGTCAGTTCGCAGTCGGGGAACCGCCGGTGCAGCGCCCGCAGGTGCGGCGGCAGCAGGTACGGCGCGATCGTCGGGATCGCCCCCACCGCCAGCCGCGTCGCCCCCGCCAGCAGGTCCCGCTCCAGCGACCCGCGCACCTCGTCCGCCTCCGCCACGATCCGCCTCGCCCGCGGCAGCAGCGCCCGCCCCGCCTCCGTCAGCTCCACGCGCCGCCCCAGACGGTCAAACAGCCGGTGCCCCAGCGACTCCTCCAGTTTCCTCACCTGCTGCGACAGCGTCGGCTGCGTCACGCGGCAGTGCCGCGCCGCGCGCCCGAACCCGCCCCGGTCCACGATCGCCAGGAAGTACCTCAACTGGTGCAGTTCCATAGTCGGATTCTATGGATCATGTCGCCGCCGCACGGTAGATGCCGATGCCTGACGCCCGTATATTGCCCCGGACGCGACGCCCGGGGCGGGAGGGGAGAACGCGATCACCCAAAGGAGAACGACGATGCCGGAGAAGAAGAACGTGCTCACCACAGCCGAGGGCGCCCCCATCGCCGACTTCGAGAACTCCCTCACCGCCGGCCCCCGCGGCCCGCTGCTCATGCAGGACGTCCAGCTCCTCGAGCAGATGCAGCACTTCAACCGCGAGCGCATCCCCGAGCGCGTCGTCCACGCCAAGGGCTCCGGCGCCTACGGCGCCCTCACCATCACCAACGACATCACCCGCTACTCCAGGGCCGCCATCTTCTCCCAGGTCGGCAAGAAGACCGACCTCTTCCTCCGCTTCTCCACCGTCGCCGGCGAGCGCGGCGCCGCCGACGCCGAACGCGACGTCCGCGGCTTCGCCATCAAGTTCTACACCGAGGAGGGCAACTGGGACCTCGTCGGCAACAACACCCCCGTCTTCTTCCTCCGCGACCCCGTCAAGTTCGCCCACTTCATCCACTCCCAGAAGCGCGACCCCAGGACCAACATGCGCGACATGGACATGCAGTGGGACTTCTGGTCCCTCTGCCCCGAGTCCCTCCACCAGGTCACCATCCTCTTCTCCGACCGCGGCATCCCCGCCTCCTACCGCCACATGAACGGCTACGGCAGCCACACCTACAGCCTCATCAACGCCAGGGGCGAGCGCGTCTGGTGCAAGTTCCACTTCAAGACCATGCAGGGCATCAAGTGCCTCACCGACGCCGAGGCCGAGGCCCTCATCGGCAAGGACCGCGAGAGCCACCAGCGCGACCTCTTCTACGCCATCGAACGCGGCGACTTCCCCAAGTGGAAGATGTACATCCAGGTCATGACCGACGAGCAGGCCAGGACCTTCCGCTGGAACCCCTTCGACCTCACCAAGGTCTGGCCCCACAAGGACTTCCCCCTCATCGAGGTCGGCGTCCTCGAACTGAACCGCAACCCCGAGAACTACTTCGCCGAGGTCGAGCAGTCCTCCTTCAGCCCCAGCGCCATCGTCCCCGGCATCTCCTGGAGCCCCGACAAGATGCTCCAGGCCCGCATCATGAGCTACGCCGACGCCCACCGCTACCGCGTCGGCAACAACTACCAGCAACTCCCCGTCAACAGGCCCCGCTGCCCCGTCATGCACTACCAGCGCGACGGCGCCATGTCCTTCGGCCAGGGCGGCTCCTCCGCGGTCTACTTCCCCAACAGCCGCGAGGGCGCCCCCCGCCCCGCCCCCGAGTACCGCGAGCCCGCCTGGTCCCTCGGCGACAACGTCATCGTGGACCGCTGGGATTCCACCAAAGGCCACGACAACTACACCCAGCCCGGCAACCTCTACCGCCTCTTCGATGACGGCCAGCGCGACCGCCTCGCCACCGCCATCGCCGCCGGCCTCTCCCAGGCCCGCCTCGAGGTCCAGCGCCGCCAACTCTGCCACTTCCTCCGCGCCGACCCCGATTACGGCGCCCGCGTCGCGAAGAAGCTCGGCATCGAACTCCCCTCCCCGGACGAAGTCGAGCGCGAGACCGCCGACCGCTGAGCCCCGGCGCGCTCACTCACTCACTACCTCCCACCAACCCAGCCGGATGCCACGGCCGACCGCCCGCGGTCGGCCGTGCTCTTTTCTCTCCCCCCTCATCTCCAATCTCAGATCTCAGATCACCAATCTCCCCATCTCCCTTCTTTCTCTCCCCCCTCCGGCCCCCTCTCCCCTGGGGAGGGCGGGAGAGGGCAGGGGTGAGGGCTCCATGGCCTCCCTCCCCACCCTACATGGCTTCCCGACTCCCCCTCACCTCTTCACCTCCACACCTGCTCACCTCCACACCTCTACACCCTCCCCCCCAACCTCCCCTCCGCCTCCCCCAACAACCCCACCGCCCGTTCCAGACTCGCCACCGCCTCCGCCTCCACTTCATCCGCCGCCGCCGACCACGCGCGGTTGATCTGCCGCTCCGCCGCGGCGAACGAGTCCATCAGCCGCGCGAACCCCGCCAGCCCCAGCCGCGACACCAGCACCGGCCTGGCCGCGATGAACGCCGGGATCGTCGTCCGCTGCTGCTCCCCCACCCGCTCGACGATCGCCGCGAGCCGCTCCCCCTCGCTCCCCATCCCCGGCAACTCCGCCCGCAGCCGTTCGATCTCACGCTTCAGCGTCGCCAGCGCCTCCTCCGGCCCCGCCCCCGCCCCGCCCCGCGCCGCCCCCGCCGCGGCCATCGCCCGCCGGTTCTCCCGCCGCACGATCACCGCCCCCACCCCCAGCCCCACGCACCCCAGAACGAACAGCCACCACTCCGGCCACCGCGCCAAGGAGAACTCCCGCACCCGCACCCGCTTCACCTCCGCCGCCCGCAACTCCGCCAGCACCTCCGGCGTCAGCGCCGCCCCGCCCGGCGCGATCGGTTTCCCATCCCGCTCCCCCGCCGGGGCGTTGAGCGTCAGCGGCGGGTCCGTAACGAGCGCCTCATCCGGCAGGCTCAGCGGCGGCAGGTACGCCGTCACCGCCCCGACGACGCCGATGACGAGCGAAACCGTGATCAGCAGCAGCGCGGCGAGTTTCATGCATCCAGTCCCCTGGCTTACCCGGTGATGAGCACGATCGAGTTGACCACGAGCGAGAGGATCGCCTCCCCGACGATCAGCCCCGCACAGAACGGCACCCCCCACTCCTCCGCCCACGCCCGCCCCTTGATCCTCCCCACCACCATGTTCGCCACGCACCCGATCCCGTACGTCAGGATGTACGCGATCGGCAGGTACATCGACAGCCCCACCAGCACCCCCAGCCCCGGGAACGCCCCCAGCCCCAGCAGCACGCCCAGCACCGCCCCCAGCCCGTACAGCGCGTACGGCATCTCACCCCCCTGCACCCCCTCGATCACCGCCTTGAGCGCCTGCGCCTGCGGCGCGACCGTGTCCGTCCCCGGACCGATCGGCACCCCCACCGTCCGCATGTTCACGCTCGCGATCAGCACGATCGTCGCCATCGTGATCAGCGGCCCGATCGTAACCGTCGCCGCCTCCAGCACCTGCTGCCGCCGCGGCACGCCCCCGACGATGTACCCCGTCTTCAGGTCCGCCATCATGTCCGCTGCGCACCCGATCGCCACGCACAGCGCCGCCCCCATCATCACCGCCGACACCACGTCCTGCGTCCCCGCCAGCATCATCACCAGCACCACCGTCAGCAGCGCGATCCCCGAGATCGGCGACCAGTCCGTCATCCCCGTGCACTGCGCGATGATGATCCCCGCGAACCAGATCCACGCCGCGGCGATCACCGCGATGATCGCCCGCCCCACCCACGGGTTCACCCCCTTGAGCAACCCGGTCATCTCGGCCGCCCCCCCCTGCCCGCTGAACTCCGACGCCACCAGCAGCATCACCATCCCCGCCCCGCCGAGCACCAGCAGCGACCGGAAACTCATCTCGTCCCCCGCCCGCGACACCCCGCCGCTCGCCCCGCCCGACCGCGACGCGCTCACGATGCTCCGCAGCGCCTCCCGGATCGCCGGCAGCGACGCGACCACCCCCATCATCGCCCCGCCCAGCAGCAGCCCGATCCCCAGCGGCCGGTTGTAGGCGTTCAGCGCGTAACCCGCCGCGCCATCCGCCTTCACCACCGCCGGCATCCACCCCAGCGCGTACGCCAGCGGGTTGAGCACCAGGTACGCCAGGATCCCTCCCGCCAGCACCAGCAGCCCCGCCCGCCCCGTCAGGTACCCCGCCCCCAGCGCGAACGGCGCGATCGCGAACACCAGGTACATCTGGTCCGGCAGCCGCAGGATCCGTCCCACGTCGATCCGGTCGTCCGTCACCACCAGGTCCGGCCGGTCGTTCCCATCACGGTCCACCCGGCGCGTCAACTCGCCAGTCGCTTCATCCCGCTCCTCCCCGAGCCGCAGCCCCAGGTCCGCGTACCCCGGCAGCGGCCTCCCCGCCCACCCCAGCGAGACCGACCGCAGCGACCCCCACTCCCGCTCCCCGCGCGACGCCTCGAACGCCGCCACCGACAACTTCGCCGGCACCCCCGCCGCCGCGTCCGCCCTCTTCGCCTCCCCCTCCAGCGTGGCCACCCTCGCCGCGGCCTCCGCCGACTCCGGATCCTGCCTCAGCGCCTCCCGCGCCTCGCGCAGCGCCGCGTGCACCCGCCCCGCCTCCACCACCTCCGCCGGCGCGGCCCGCGCCTCGATCCACCCCGCGATCGCCCGCGTCCGCTCCGCATCCGCCTCGCCGATCCGCTCCCGCGCCACCAGCGCGTCCAGTTCCTCCAGCCCTGCCGGCCGCGTCAGCGCCGGCAGCGCCGCCGGCAGGTAGACCAGGATCGCCGCCACGATCCCCGCCGCGAGCACGATCGACTTCTTCGCCCCCGCCCCGGGGCTCTTGAGGATCGCCCCCACCGCCGTCGCGCTGGGGAACCGCAGCCGGTCGATGTCGATCATCTGCTTCCGCAGCGGCACGATGAACACCACCCCCAGCAGCGCCCCCGCCATGCACGCCAGCGTGATCGCCCAGAAGTCCCTGCTGGCGAACCCCAGTTCCACGTCCGGGTCCAGCAGCAGCAGCACCGGCACCGTGAAGATCACCCCCGCGTTGGTCGTGTTCACCGCCGACGCGATCGTCTGCCCGATGTTCGTTTCCAGGATCGACCCGCGCCGCAGCAGCCCCCGCAGCACGCCGAACCCGAGCACCGCCGCGATCGCGCTGCCGACGATCGTGAACCCGATCTTCAGCCCCGCGTACGTGATCGCCGCGTTCATGATCGCCCCCACCACGATCCCGAAGACCACCGCGCTCACCGTCGCCTCGCGGTACTCCCCGCTGGCCGTCGCCCGCCTCGGGCGGACCGGCCCCGCGGAAGAGCCGGACGGGATCGGGGATTCCTGTGGCGGGGTTGGTGAGGACGATTGGTTCTGCATCGCTCGGACCTCGACGCTCGGTGCTCGCCGCGCGGGCCCTCCCCCGCGCCGGCTCTCTCCAGACGATCGCCGTGCATAGTGACGGATTCCGTCCCCGCGCTCAACTCCTACCCCTTCTCCCTGACCCGGATCGGGGTTTGACCGAGGCCCCCGCGCCGCACGCACTGGCTTCCCCGCGTCAGATCCGTGGATAAATCACCCGGTACGCCCCCCGCCCATCAGGTACGTTTCGGTGTGGCGCAGCTCTTCCCCGCTTCCGCGGATCATCTCGCCCGCGCGCTCATCGGCGCCGCCGTCCTCGCCGTCGCCTCCCTCTTCATGATCGGCGGCGCCATCACCCGCTCTCCCTACGTCACCCTCCAGGACGTCCCCCTCGACCAGCCCGTCCAGTTCAGCCACGAGCACCACGTCGCCGGCCTCGGCATCGACTGCCGCTACTGCCACACCTCCGTCGCCGACTCCCGCAACGCCGGCATGCCCTCCACCAAGACCTGCATGACCTGCCACTCCCAGATCTGGACCAGCGCCGCCATCCTCGAGCCCGTCCGCGAAAGCTGGCGCACCGGCGTCCCCATCGCCTGGCAGCGCGTCAACAACGTCCCCGACTTCACCCACTTCTCCCACGAGATCCACGTGAACACCGGCGTCTCCTGCGCCACCTGCCACGGCCGCGTCAACGAGATGCCCCTGATGTGGAAGGCCGCCAGCCTCCAGATGCAGTGGTGCCTCTCCTGCCACTGGGACCCGGGCCCCAACCTCGTCCCGCCGGAGGAGGTCTTCAACATGGACTACCGCCCGCCACCCGAGCAGGCCGCCGCCGGACGCGAGCGGGCCGCCTCGCTCGGCATCGACCCGTACCAGATCACGCGCTGCTCGACCTGCCACTACTGATTGATGAGGGAGAACGGGGGAGTGAACGACAACAGCAGGGGACAGCACGGGGGAGAAATCGCCGGCCGCGGCCTCGGTCACCTCCGCGACCTCGCCCACCTCGCCCCCGACGACCTCTCTCGCCGCGACTTCATCCGCCTCATGGCCGCCCCGCTCGCCCTCGCCGGCGTCGGCGCCATGGCCGGCTGCCCCAGCCCGCGCGAGGAGATCATCCCCTACGTCGTCCCCCCCGAACTCGTCGTCCCCGGCAAGCCCCTCTTCTTCGCCACCACCATGCCCCTGGCCGGCTACGGCATCGGCCTCCTCGCCGAGAGCCACATGGGCCGCCCCACCAAGGTCGAGGGTAACCCCGACCACCCCGCCAGCCTCGGCGCCTCCGACGTCCTGACCCAGGCCTCCATCCTCTCCCTCTACGACCCCGACCGCGCCCGGACCGTCACCCACCGCGGCCAGATCTCCACCTGGTCCGCCTTCACCACCTTCATCACCGGCGAACTCGCCGCCCGCCGCGAGTCCGGCGGCCGCGGCATCCGCCTCCTCACCGGCGCCGTCACCTCCCCCACCCTCCTCGCACAGATCCGCGCCTTCCTCGAGCAATACCCCGGCGCGAGCTGGCACCACTACGAGCCGATCTGCCTCGACGCCGAACGAGCCGGAACCCGCGCCGTCTTCGGCCGCATCGTCAACCCCGTCTACCGCTTCGACCGCGCCCGGCGCATCCTCTCCCTCGACGCCGACTTCCTCCTCTTCGGCCCCGGCGTCGTCCGCTACAACCGCGACTTCGCCGCCGGCCGCCGCGTCCATCTCCAGGGCGCCGACGCCCCCCCGGCCGCCTCCATGCACCGCCTCTACGCCGTCGAGAGCACCCCCTCCATCACCGGCGCGATGGCCGACCACCGCCTCGCCATCCCCGCCGGCGACGTCGAGCGCATCGCCCGCCTCACCCTCGCCGCCGTCCGCGGCAACCCGCCCCCGCCCGACGACCCCCACGCCCAGTGGGTCGCCGCCATGGCCGACGACCTCCTCCAGCACCGCGGCAGCGCCCTCGCCGTCGCCGGCCCCTGGCAGCCCCCAGCCGTCCACGCCATCGCCCACGCCCTCAACGCCGAACTCGGCGCCATCGGCCAGACCGTCGTCTACACCGAGCCGATCGAAGCCGCCGAGGAGGGCGACCTCGCCTCCCTCACCCGCCTCGTCAACGACATGCGCGCCGGCGCCGTGGACATGCTCATCATCCTCGACGCCAACCCCGTCTACACCGCCCCCGCCGACCTCGACTTCTCCGCCGCCATGGATGTCGTCCCCCTGCGCATCCACCTCAGCGAGTCCTACGACGAGACGAGTTTCCGCTCCCACTGGCACATCCCCCTCTGCCACTACCTCGAAATGTGGAGCGACGCCCGCGCCTTCGACGGCACCGCGAGCATCGTCCAGCCCCTCATCCACCCCCTCTACCAGTCCCGCTCGCCCCACGAGTTCATGGCCGCCCTCCTCGGGCAGCCCGAAGCCGACGCCCGCGAACTCCTCCGCCGCACCTGGCGCGACCGCGCCCCCGACCCTCAGCAGTTCGAGCCCTTCTGGCGCTCCGCCCTCGAGCGCGGCACGATCCCCGACACCGCCGCGCCGGAGGTCCAGGTCTCCGTCACCGGCGACCCCCTCGCCGCGCAGCCCCCCCACCCCGCCCCCGCCGACGGCCTCGAACTCACCTTCCGCCCCGACGCCGGCGTCTTCGACGGCCGCTTCGCCAACAACGGCTGGCTCCAGGAACTCCCCAAGCCCATCACCAAACTCACCTGGGACAACGTCGCCCTCATCAGCCCCGCCACCGCCGCGAGCCTCGGCCTGACCAGCGGCGACGTCGTCACCATCCGCCACGCCGGGCGCCAGGCGGATGCCCCCGTCTGGGTCCAGCCCGGCCAGCCCGACAACTCCATCAGCGTCCAGCTCGGCTACGGCCGCGAACGCGCCGGCCGCGTCGGCGCCGGCGTCGGCTTCAACGCCTACGCCCTCCGCACCTCCGGCGCGATGTGGACCGCCCGCGGCGTCGAGGTCGTCCCCACCGGCCGCCGCCACGCCCTCGCCTGCACCCAGCCCAACCAGGCCCTCGGCGGCCGCGACATCTTCCGTGTGTACTCCCTCGCCCAACTCACCGGCGAGGTCGCCGAGGAGGACGCCCGCAAGCGGGCCGGCCACGGCCGCACCGTCCACCTCTCGCTCTACCCGCCGATGCCCGGTAGCCAGATCAACCGCGGCCACGCCTGGGGCATGGTCGTGGACCTCAACGTCTGCACCGGGTGCAGCGCCTGCGTCGCCGCCTGCCAGGCCGAGAACAACATCTCCATCGTCGGCAAGGACCAGGTCCTCGCCGGCCGCGAGATGCACTGGATCCGCATCGACACGTACTACAAGGGCGACCGCCCCGCCGCCGACGCCGGCCCCTACTTCGAGCCCATGCTCTGCCAGCACTGCCAGAACGCCCCCTGCGAGTACGTCTGCCCCGTCCTCGCCACCACGCACAGTTCCGAGGGCGTCAACGAGATGACCTACAACCGCTGCATCGGCACCCGCTACTGCGCCAACAACTGCCCCTACAAGGTCCGCCGCTTCAACTTCCTCCAGTACGCCGACCACACCCCCGTCCGCCGGCTCGGCTACAACCCCGACGTCACCGTCCGCACCCGCGGCGTCATGGAGAAGTGCACCTTCTGCATCCAGCGCATCAACGAGGCCCGGCGCGAGGAGAAGACCATCCTCGCCCGCGGCGGCCAGGACGCCCGCGCCCGCGCCGACGCCGTCATCGACGCCCTCCAGACCGCCTGCCAGCAGGCCTGCCCCACCGGCGCCATCATCTTCGGCGACCTCCAGCGCCCCTCCCCCGTCGCCGCCCTCCGCGACCAGCCCCATGGCTTCGCCATCCTCACCGGCCTGAACACCCAGCCGCGGGTCACCTACCTCGCCCGACTCGTCAACCCCAACCCGGCCCTCCCCACCCCGCACCGCGCCCTCGACCACCCCGAGCGAGCCTTCCACGAGGAGGCCAAGGGATGACCGCACCCCACGGGAGAGGCCCATGAGCGACGACGCCCCTTCCGTCCCTCCCCCCGCCACTCCCCCCGGCGCCGACGTCGTCGGCCCCGGTCATACCCCCCACTCCGTCACCGAGAAGATCAGCGAGATCGTCCTCACCGAGCGCATCGGCCGCGGCTGGCTCGTCGGCTTCCTCCTCTCCGCCTCGCTCGTGATGCTGATGCTCTACTCCATCCTCATCCTCCTCCTCTACGGCGTCGGCGTCTGGGGCGTCAACATCCCCGTCGCCTGGGGCTTCGCCATCATCAACTTCGTCTGGTGGATCGGCATCGGCCACGCCGGAACCCTCATCAGCGCCATCCTCCTGCTCCTCCGCCAGGAGTGGCGCACCAGCATCAACCGCTTCGCCGAGGCGATGACCCTCTTCGCCGTCGCGTGCGCCGGCCTCTTCCCCCTCCTGCACGTCGGCCGCCCCTGGCTCGCCTACTGGCTCTTCCCCTACTCCAACACCATGAACCTGTGGCCCGGCTGGCGCAGCCCCCTGGTCTGGGACGTCTTCGCCGTCAGCACCTACGCCCTCACCTCCCTCCTCTTCTGGTACGTCGGCCTCATCCCCGACCTGGCCACCATCCGCGACCGCGCCCCGCGCCGGTGGGTCCAGCGCATCTACGGCGTCCTCGCCCTCGGCTGGCGCGGCAGCGCCCGACACTGGCACCGCTACGAGCGCGCCTACCTCCTCCTCGCCGGCCTCGCCACGCCCCTGGTCATCTCCGTCCACTCCGTCGTCAGCCTCGACTTCGCCTCCAGCGTCCTCCCCGGCTGGCACGTCACCATCTTCCCCCCCTACTTCGTCGCCGGCGCCATCTACGCCGGCTTCGCCATGGTCCTCACCCTCGTCATCCCCCTCCGCGTCGTCTACGGCCTCCAGGACTTCATCACCATGCGCCACCTCGACAACATGGCGAAGGTCATGCTCGCCAGCGGCCTCATCGTCGCGTACGGCTACGCGATGGAGATCGCCATGGGCCTCTACGGCGGCAACGAGTACGAGGTCTTCATGCTCGAGAACCGCATCCTCTCCGGCCCCTACGCCTGGGCCTTCTGGGCCCTGATGCTCTGCAACGTCGCCGTCCCCCAGCTCCTCTGGTCCCGCCGCATCCGCAACTGGCCCCTGGTCCTCTGGCTCATCGCCATGGTCATCAACGTCGGCATGTGGCTCGAACGCTTCGTCATCGTCGTCGTCAGCCTCCACCGCGACTTCCTCCCCAGCAGCTGGGGCATGTACTTCCCCACCAGGTGGGACTGGGCCCTCTACGCCGGCTCCATCGGCTTCTTCCTCTTCCTCATGTTCGTCTTCATCCGCCTCCTGCCCATGATCTCCGTCTTCGAGATGCGCGAACTCGTCTATCGCAAGGCCGGGCGCGGCGCCACCGCCGGCGGCGGCGCCGCCGGCCGCGTGGGGGACGAGACATGACCGCCATCCCCTCCCCGCCCCCGCCCCCTCCCCCCACCCGCATCTACGGCCTCCTCGCCGAGTTCGACGCCCCCGAGCGCCTCCTCGCCGCCGCCGACGCCGCCCGACGCGAGGGGTACCGCCGCACCGACGCCTACACCCCCTTCCCCGTCCACGGCCTCTCCGCCGCCCTCGGCGCCCGCGACACCCGCCTCGGATGGATCGTCCTCGCCGGCGCGCTCCTCGGCTGCGTCGGCGGCTTCTTCCTCCAGTGGTACTCCTCCGTCATCCACTACCCCGTCAACGTCGGCGGACGCCCCTTCAACAGCTGGCCCGCCTTCATGATCATCACCTTCGAACTCACCATCCTCCTCGGCGTCCTCTCCGCCGTCGTCGGCATGCTCGCCCTCAACGGCCTCCCTCGCTACCACCACCCCCTCTTCAACGTCCCCGAGTTCGAACTCGCCAGCCGCACCCACTTCTTCCTCTGCATCGAGGCCCGCGACCCCCTCTTCGACCTCGACCGCACCACCGCCTTCCTCCGCGACGCCGGCGCCTCCCGCGTCGTCGCCGTCCCCTACGAGTCCCTCGTCCCCCCCGCGTCCCCCGCCACCCCCCCGCCCCCCGAGCAGATCCGCCACGGCCACGGCCCCGACGCCCCCCACCCCGCCCCCGGCCACACCCCGCTCCTGCTCGCCCTCTGCTGCCTCCTCCTCGTCGCCTGCGACAACGTCAACCGCGGCATGGACAACGAGGCCCGCCTCGAGCCCTACGAGCCCTCCCCCTTCTTCCCCAACCTTCAATCCGCACGCCCCCTCGTCGAGGGCGCCGTCCCCCGCGGCCACACCCGCGCCGACGAGCACCTCAACGCCGGGACCGTCAACGGCGCCCCCGCCGAGACCTTCCCCTTCCCCATCACGCGCGAGGTCCTCCTCCGCGGCCGCGAACGCTACAACATCTTCTGCGCCGTCTGCCACAACGAGACCGGCGACGGCCAGGGCATGATCGTCCTCCGCGGCTTCGTCCCGCCCCCCTCCTTCCACATCGACCGCCTCCGCCAGGCCCCCGTCGGCCACTTCTTCCAGGTCATCACCTCCGGCTGGGGCGCCATGTACAGCTACAGCGACCGCATCGGCGTCGAGGACCGCTGGGCCATCGTCGCCTACATCCGCGCCCTCCAACTCAGCCAGGGCGCCGACCCCGCCGACCTCCCCGAGCACGACCGGCGCCTCGCCGAGGAGGCCGCCCCATGACGTCCCTCTTCCCCCTCACCCCGCCCGGCGGCGACCACGCTCCCCCGCTCATCGAGCGCATCCGGCGCGCCGCCCTCGTCGCCGGCGTCGCGGGGATCGTCCTCTGCGTCCTGGGCGTCTTCATCTCCCCCGCCGCCTTCTTCCGCGCGTACCTCTACGCCTACATGGTCTGGCTCGGCATCCCCCTCGGCGCCGCCGCCATCCTCATGATCCACCACCTCACCGGCGGCCGGTGGGGCGCCGTCGCCCGACGCACGCTTGAGGCCGCCGCCCGCACCCTCCCCGTCGCCGCCCTCCTCTTCCTCCCCCTCCTCCTGGGCATCCAGCACCTCTACATCTGGTCCCACCCCGACGCCGCCGCGGCCGACGAGGGGATCGCCTCCAAGCGCGGCTACCTCAACGTCCCCTTCTGGATCCTCCGCGCCATCGTCTACTTCGCCCTCTGGTACGGCCTCGTCTTCCTCCTCACCCGCTGGTCCGAGCGCGAGGGCCGCGCCGGCGACCCCGCCGACCGCGCCCGCCTGGTCGCCCTCAGCGGCCCCGGCCTCATCCTCTACGTCCTCTCCATGACCGCCGCCGCCGTGGACTGGGTCATGTCCATCGACCCCCACTGGTACTCCACCATCTTCGGCCTCATCCTCGTCGTCGGGCAGGCCCTCTCCGCCCTCGCCGTCGCCATCCTCGTCCTCGCCCTTCTCTCGGACCACCCCTCCATCTCCACAATACTGCGTCACGACGACTTCCACGACCTCGGCAATCTCTTCATGACCGCCATCATGCTCTGGGCCTACGCCCAGTTCTCGCAGTTCCTCATCGTCTGGATGGGCAACATCGCCGAGGAGACCCCCTTCTACGTCGCCCGCCTCGCCGGCGTCTGGGGCGCCCTGGGCGTCCTCCTCATCCTGTTCCACTTCGCCCTCCCCTTCCTCCTGCTCCTCTCCCGCGTCACCAAACGCACCGTCCGCATCATCGCCGCCGTCGCCGCGGGCGTCCTGCTCATGCGCTTCGTCGACCTCGCCTGGATCGTCATCCCCTTCGCCAACCACGTCCCCCTCACCACCCCCGACGCCGCCGCGCCCAGCGCCCCCGCCCTCACCGGCCTCCACTGGCTCGACTTCGTCACCCCCGTCGCCATCGGCGGCATCTGGACCGCCATGTTCATGCGCGAACTCGCCCGCCGACCCCTCCTCTCCCCCGCCGACCCGCGCCTGCGCCCGGAGGAAGGAGGCCGCCATGGCTGACACCCCCCCACCCCCCCATCCCTCCCCGCCTCCCGAACCCCGACCCGCGATCGGCATCCCCGTCGATCACGCCCACGAGCACCCCGAGGCCCACGAGCACTCCGACGTCAACGTCCGCGCCCTCTTCATCGCCCTCGCCATCATCGCCGCCGTCGCGATCGCCGTGCACATCTTCCTCTACTTCCTCCTGGGCGCCTTCTCCGGCCGGCAGGCCCGCTCGGACGACAACGTCCCCCGCTCCGCCGTCGCCGCCCCCGACCCCGGCCCACCCCCCGGCGTCCCCCGCCTCCAGGGCGTCCAGGGCTTCCACGCCCCCACCCCCCGCCAGGACATGCAGGCCCTCGCCGCCCGCAACCGCATCATCCTCAGCACCTACGGCCCCGGGGCCGAACCCGGCCGCGTCCGCATCCCCATCGACCGCGCCATCGACCTCGCCCTGGAGCGCGGCCTCTTCCCGACCTCCTCCCCACCTCCCCCCGGGCCCGACCAGCCCGCCCCGCCGCAGGAAGGAGGCACCGATGCAGACCGCTAGATGCGCCGCCGCCCCCTTCATCGCCACAATATTGTGTCTCATCGTCGCCCAGCCGGCCGCCGCCCAGTACGGCGCGGCCCCGCGCCCCATCCCCCCCTCCGACGTCGTCACCCAGGTCCGCATCGACCAGCGCCTCGGCGCCCAGGTCCCGCTGGACCTGGTCTTCCGCGACGAGTCCGGCGACCCCATCACCCTCCGCGACGCCGCCGCCGGCAAGCCCGCCATCCTCATGCTCGTCTACTACGCCTGCCCCTCCCTCTGCACCGTCTCCCTCAACAACCTCACCTCCGCCCTGAAGACCCTCTCCCTCGACGCCGGCGACGAGTTCACCATCGTCACCGTCAGTTTCGACCCCGCCGAGACCCCCGACCTCGCCGCCGCCAAGAAGGCGACCTACCTCCGCCAGTACGGCCGCGCCGGCGCCGACGCCGGCTGGCGGTTCCTCACCGGCGACCCCGAGCCCATCGCCGCCCTCACCGACGCCGTCGGCTTCCGCTACGTCTACGACCCCGCCACCGGCCAGTACGCCCACGGCAGCGCCGTCATCATCCTCACCCCCGACGGCGTCGTCTCCCGCTACCTCTTCGGCATCGAGCACGCCCCCAAGGACCTCCAGCTCGCCCTCGTGGACTCCTCCGACCGCCGCATCGGCACCCTCGTGGACCGCGCCCTGCTCCTCTGCTACCAGTACGACCCCACCACCGGTCGCTACGGCCTGGCCATCATGTCCTCCCTCCGCGCCGGCGGCCTCCTCACCATCCTCGCCATCGGCGCCTACATCGGCCGCAAGATCCTCAAGGAGCGCGCCGCCCCCGCCCCACTCCCGCCGCACGCCCCCCCGCCGCTGAATGACCAGGAGGCCTCGCCGTGACCGCCCGCGGCTTCCAACTCCTGCCCGAGCGCGCCTCCGCCCTCGCCGGCAGGGTGGACGCCCTCTACGCCTACCTCTGGACCGTCACCGCCGTCTTCACCCTCCTGATCTTCCTCCTCGTCGCCTACTTCGGCATCAAGTACCGCCGCCGCCGCGAGGACGAGCCCGCCCCCCGCCCCACCGCCGGCTCCGTCCGCCTCGAACTCTTCTGGGCCATGATCCCCCTCGTCTTCGGCATGAGCTTCTTCTTCTGGGGCGCCCGCCTCTACATCGCCCAGTACCAGCCCCCCGACCAGACCCTCGACATCCACGTCATCGGCAAGCAGTGGATGTGGAAGGCCCAGCACCCCAGCGGCGTCCGCGAGATCAACTCCCTCCACGTCCCCCTCGGCCGCCCCGTCCGCCTCATCCTCGCCTCCCAGGACGTCATCCACAGTTTCTACCTCCCCGCCTTCCGCACAAAGATGGACGCCGTCCCCGGCCGCTATACGACGATGTGGTTCCAGCCCGACCGCGTCGGCGAGTACCACATCTTCTGCGCCGAGTACTGCGGCACCCTCCACTCCGGCATGCGCGGCGCCCTCACCGTCATGGAGCCCGAGGACTACGAGGCCTGGCTCGCCGGCGCCCCCGCCGGCGAGCCCCCCGCCGCCGCCGGCTGGCGGCTCTTCCAGTCCCTCGGCTGCGTCACCTGCCACGCCGCCCAGGCCCCCTCCATGGCCGGCCTCTACATGAGCGAGCAGACCCTCGCCGACGGCTCCACCGTCGTCGCCGACGAGAACTACCTCCGCCGCTCCATCCTCGACTCCACCAGCCAGGTCGTCGCCGGCTACCAGCCCATCATGCCCAGTTACCGCGGCCAGGTCACCGAGGAGCAGCTCGCCGCCCTCATCGCCTACATCGTCTCCCTCCGCGACGCCCGCGCCGGCGAACCCTCCCCGCCGCCACCCGCCGGCCCCGACCCCGGCGGCCTCCCCCCGCTCCGCCCGCCCGCACCCACCGGCCAGCGCGAAGGAGGAGCACGATGACCACCACCGGCCTCACCGGCCCCGCCGACCGCGGCGGCGCCTCCCCCGAGATCCCCGCCCCGCCCCGCCGCCGCGAGGACTACCTCAACGTCCAGACCTCCGTCCGCTCCTGGCTCCTCACCGTGGACCACAAACGCATCGCCGTCCTCTATCTCGTCCTCATCTCCGTCTTCTTCGTCCTCGGCGGCCTCTACGCCATGCTCATCCGCCTCGAACTCGCCACCCCCGCCGCCGACCTCGTCGAGCCCGAGACCTACAACAAGTTCTTCACCCTCCACGGCGTCATCATGATCTTCTTCTTCCTCGTCCCCTCCATCCCCGCCACCCTCGGCAACTTCCTCATCCCCCTCATGATCGGCGCCCGCGACCTCGCCTTCCCCAGGATCAACCTCCTCAGCTGGTACCTCCTGCTCATCGGCGGCGTCATCGCCCTCGCCGCCCTCATCGGCGGCGGCGTGGACACCGGCTGGACCTTCTACACCCCCTACAGCACCGTCTTCTCGCGCCAGCAGGTCGTCCTCACCATCGTCGGCGCCTTCATCGCCGGCTTCAGCTCCATCCTCACCGGCCTCAACTTCATCGTCACCGTCCACTCCATGCGCGCCCCGGGCATGACCTGGTTCCGCCTCCCCCTCTTCGTCTGGTCCCTCTACGCCACCAGCATCGTCCAGCTCCTGGCCACCCCCGTCCTCGCCATCGCCCTCGCCCTCGTCGCCATCGAGCGCTTCTTCAACCTCGGCATCTTCAACCCCGACATCGGCGGAGACCCCGTCCTCTTCCAGCACCTCTTCTGGTTCTACTCCCACCCCGCCGTCTACATCATGATCCTCCCCGGGTTCGGCGTCATCAGCGAACTCGTCGCCGCCTTCTGCCGCAAGCGCATCTTCGGCTACTCCGCCGTCGCCATGGCCTCACTCGCCATCGCCCTGGTCGGCTTCCTCGTCTGGGGCCACCACATGTTCACCTCCAGCCAGTCCGCCTACGCCGGCCTCGTCTTCTCCTTCCTCTCCTTCCTCATCGCCGTCCCCTCCGCCATCAAGGTCTTCAACTGGACCGCCACCACCTGGCGCGCCTCCGTCTCCTTCCGCGCCCCCATGCTCTACGCCTGGGGGTTCATGGGCCTCTTCACCCTCGGCGGACTCACCGGCCTCTTCCTCTCCACCCTCGGCATCGACATCCACGTCCACGACACCTACTTCATCGTCGCCCACTTCCACTACATCATGGTCGGCGGCGCCGTCATGGCCTACCTCGGAGGCCTCCACTACTGGTGGCCCAAGATCACCGGCCGCATGTACACCGAGTGGATCGCACGCTTCTGCGCCTTCGTCATCTTCATCGGCTTCAACCTCACCTTCTTCCCCCAGTTCCTCCTCGGCTACCTCGGCATGCCCCGCCGCTACGCCTCCTACCCCCCCGAGTTCCAGGTCCTCCACGTCATGTCCTCCGCCGGCGCCTCCATCCTCGGCGTCGGCCTCTTCATCCCCGTCGTCTACCTCCTCTGGTCCCTCCGCTACGGCGAACGCGCCGGCCCCAACCCCTGGCGCGCCGTCGGCCTCGAATGGATGACCCCCTCCCCGCCCCCCACCGAGAACTTCTCCCAGACCCCCGTCGTCACCTGGGAGGCGTACGAGTACTCCTCCCTCACCCCTGAGGTCAAACTCGGGAGGCCCGACGCCCATGACACCCACGCCCCCGCCTGACCCCCGGCCCTCCCCCACCCCCGTCGCCACCGACGAGGCCGCCGCCGCCCACGCCCTCGGCGTCCACCGCCTCGCACACCACTTCGACGACCTCGCCCAGCAGCACCGCGCCGCCGAACTCGGCATGTGGGCCTTCCTCGCCACCGAGGTCCTCTTCTTCGGCGGCGCCATCGCCGCCTACTCCGTCTACCGCATGACCTACTTCGACGCCTTCGCCGCCGCCAGCAACCAGGAGAACTGGCTCATCGGCGCCTTCAACACCGCCGCCCTCCTCACCAGCAGCCTCACCATGGCCCTCGCCGTCCGCGCCGCCCAGCTCGGGAACTCCCCACGCGTCTCCCTCTTCCTCGCCGCCACCATCGCCCTCGCCCTCACCTTCATCGGCGTCAAGTTCTACGAGTACGCCCACCTCATCGACCACGGCCTCGCCCCCTGGGGCGACTTCCACTTCGAGCCCCCCGAACTCGCCGGCGGCGCCCGCATCTTCTTCTCCTTCTACTTCGCCCTCACCGGCATCCACGCCACCCACATGGTCGTCGGCGTCGGCCTCATGCTCTGGCTCCTCTCCATCTCCCTCCGCCGCGGCTTCGACGACGCCTTCGCCAGCCCCGTCGAGATGACCGGCCTCTACTGGCACTTCGTGGACATCGTCTGGATCTTCCTCTACCCCCTCCTCTACCTGGTGCACCGCTCATGAACCCCCACGACCACCCCCACGCCCCCCCCCACGATCGCCCCCCCGACGCCCGACGCGAGCCCCTCGCCCGCCTCGACCGCGCCGACCTCGGCCTCCCGCACCCCGCCCCCCTCTCCGCCTACCTCGGCGTCTACGCCGCCCTCCTCATCCTCCTCGTCGTCACCGTCGCCGCCGCCTTCGTCCACCTCGGCCCCATCACCATCGTCGTCGCCATGGCCATCGCCGCGATCAAGGCCGTCCTCGTCGCCCTCGTCTTCATGCACGTCCACGGCAGCAGCCCCCTCACCAAACTCTTCTCCATCGCCGGCCTCGCCTGGCTCGTCATCCTCTTCGCCCTCACCTTCAGCGACTACATCTCCCGCGGCTGGCTCCCCATCTCCCGCGGCTGGACCGACCGGCCCATCCTCCCCCCGCCCCCGGGCGTCCCGCGCCCGCC
>ERZ777003.1967-NODE-1967-length-26828-cov-5.583199_pt1 | contig 26828 bp, 19 predicted proteins | sample MGYA00374956_ERZ777003 | MGnify/ENA primary metagenome ERZ777003 (study PRJEB29302, sample SAMN06268252) | bioreactor metagenome | isolation source: Joint BioEnergy Institute, California, USA | place: USA:Joint BioEnergy Institute, California, USA | collected... | reverse complement strand
TTGCGGAGCTGCCGCACGAGCGGTTGCGTCACTACAACCAGGCGTTGCAAGAGCAGCTGCGAAGGCTCGAAGGCCAGCTGCTCGAGCTGACCATGGCCCTACGCTTCGACTTCGGCCTGGCCGGACCGACCGTCGAGCCCGGGGTCTCCGGTCCCACGCGTACGATACGTCCAGACCCCAGGCCGATCCAGGAAAAATCGGACCTTCCACACGTTCCCGTCGCCGCCCCCCATGCCATCGCCGTCGTAGAAGCCCGGCACGACCAGGGTCCGGCCGCCCGGCCCCTCGAACACGGCCTCGAGCTCGACGCCGAACGGATCCGGATGCGTGCTGCGGGCGTGCAGCCGGATCTCCGCCGTCGCCCAGAGCGGCAGGCGCCCTCCATCCGTGATCTCCGGGATCCCATCCGCCTCGGGAGAGAGGCGCATTCCTCGCGCGACGACGGCGAACCGCTCGCGGCCGAACTGGGCAAAGCCGTCGCCACGCTCCGAGGCCCCCGCCACCTCTTGGTCCGCACCGCGCTCCTCGCCGTACCGGTCCTTCGCCCCGCGGAACCCCAGCCATCCGATCAGGAGAGCGGCGGCGAGCGCGATCATGAATGACGCCTGTCGCATGTTTGCCTCCGAAGGCCTGGCGTACCCACGAGTGTGGCGCGTGGTGATCGTTCCGCGGAAGTGGGAGCCAGCTCTGGCCCGGGAAGCCCGGCGGCGAACTCGGCGATATCGTCTCCGTCCCGCTACGCACCGATGGGGCCGCGACGGACCGACCGGAGTTGCGGGCCGTCCCGACACACGGTCGAACCCAGAGCGACGCGACGTTGGAGCAGCTGTGGCACGCCTGCTACAGGTGCCGCCCCCTCGGTCTTGGCTCGAGCCGCGCGGGACCCGGGCGGGCCGGCCGGTCCCGGGCCGCTGCCGTACCGCTCGGCAAATGTCGGCCGCAGGGCTGGACTTCGGTCCCTGGTGTGCATGCCTTTTCACCAGACCGCATCGAACGTGGACCGTGCTTCGTGCCCATCCATTCGGACGGGGCGGCGGAACTGGCAGGTATGTCGATTGCATCCCCCGTGCGGCCCACGCCCGATACGGCGTTTCCGAACGTCCTACTGCCAATCGCGGAGCGGCGGTCCGGCTGGACGCCTTGGGGCGGCGCGGCCGCCCGCGTCGACACTCGGTCCACGAGAAGGAGAGGCGATGAGAGTCCTGGTTACCGGCGGCACGGGCTTTACTGGCTCGGCATTGGTAATGCGCCTCCTCGAAGAAGGCCACGAGGTCATCGCCCTCGATTACAAGGAGGGGCTCAACACCGACCAGCTCCGGGCTGCAGGGGCAGAAGTCGTAATCGGCTCCGTGACCGACAAGCCGACGGTCGACCGCTGCATGAAAGGGGTGGAGGTTGTCCATCACCTCGCCGCCGCGTTTCGGGAGCTGAACGTCCCGCGTTCGCATTACGATGCGGTCAACGTGCAGGGCACGCGCAACGTATTCCAGTCCGCGCTCGAGCACGGCGTGGCAAAGGTCGTTTATTGCAGCACGTGCGGTGTCCACGGCAACGTGGAGCGGCCGCCCGCGAACGAGGACGCCCCCATCGCTCCCGCAGACTACTACCAACGCACGAAGTACGAGGGCGAGCTGGTGGCCCGGGAATACGCGGCCAAGGGGATGAAGACCGTGATCCTGCGACCCGCGGCGATCTACGGCCCTGGCGATCCCGAGAGGTTCTTCATGATCTTCCGCCGCGTCGCCCGTGGCTCGTTCCCCATGTTCGGTTCCGGCAAGACGTTTTACCACCCGCTTTACATCGACAACCTCGTGGACGCCTTCATGCTCTGCATGGAGGCAGACCGTGGCGTCGGCGGCACGTATCTGATCGCGGACGAGGAATACTACTCCATCGAGGAGATCGTGCGGACGGTCGGCGAGGCGCTCGGCGTTCCAGTCAAGATCCGCCATTACCCCATCACGCCCCTGGTCATTGCCGGGCATGTCATGGAGGCGGTGTGCCGGCCGTTCCGGATCACGCCCCCGATCTTTCCGCGCCGTGTCGACTGGTACCGCCAGAACCGTGCGTTCGACATCACCCGCGCCAAGCAGGAGCTCGGTTACTCACCCAAGGTGCCCCTCCTGGAGGGGCTGCGGCGGACCGGTGAGTGGTACCGGAAAATGGGCTTGCTGAACTGACTCGTGCCCCTCCGGAGAAAAGCAGGCTGGCATGTGCGGCATCGCGGGCATCATATCGGAAGACACGACCCTGCACCGCGTCCTGCCCCGAATGGTGGAGACGCTCCGGCACCGGGGTCCGGACGACGAGGGCTTTGCCTACATCGGCCCCGCCGCACTTGGGCATCGGCGGCTCAGCATCATCGATCTCGATCACGGCCGCCAGCCGATGCTGAACGAAGACCAGACGATCGGCGTCGTCTTCAACGGCGAGATCTACAATTTTCCGGCCCTGCGACGTGAGCTCGAGGCCGAAGGGTATCGTTTCCGCACACGTTCCGACACGGAGGTCCTGCTTCGGCTCTACGAGCGCGACGGCGTCGACTGCGTTACCCGGCTCCAGGGAATGTTCGCCTTCGCGGTCTGGGACGACCGGCATCGGCGGCTGCTGCTGGTACGCGACCACATGGGGCAAAAGCCCCTTTTCTATGCCCGCGTGGCCAACGCCGTCCTGTTCGCGTCCGAGGTCAAAGGCATTCTGGCCAGCGGTCTCTTGCTTGCACGACCGGACCTCGAGGCGATCTACCACTACATCTCGCTGCGCTTCATCCCGGACCGGCTCACGCTCTTCGAAGGCGTCCAGAAGCTCCCCGCCGCGCACCGCCTGGTCATCCAGGACGGCGAGGAGCGGCTCGAGCGCTACTGGCGGCTGTCCAGTTGGGAGAAGATGCGGGGCTCGGAAGCGGAGCTCATCGACCGGCTGGATCAGAAACTGTCCGAAACCGTCAAGGACCATCTCCTGAGCGACGTCCCCGTCGGCAGCTTTCTCAGCGGCGGCATCGACTCCAGTCTGATCACCGCCCTGATGGCCCGCCACTCCGATGGCCGGGTCTCCACCTTCTCCATCGGGGTGGAAGAGCACGACTTCAACGAACTGCCCTACGCCCGCCTCGTCGCCGACCAGTACGGCACTCGCCACCACGAGGAGATCGTCCGGCCGGACCTCGTGAGATTGGTGCCCCGGATGATCTGGCACCTGGACGAGCCCGCGGACCCCTTCGGCATCGGGGTTTATCTTGCCTCGAATCTCGCTTCTCAGCACGTCAAGGTCGTCCTCAGCGGCGATGGTGGCGATGAGCTGTTCGCGGGATACGACCGATACGCCGGCCAACGGCTCGCCGACATCTACTGCGTGCTGCCAGCGGCGCTGCGCCGCACCGTGATGCGCCGCATCATCGAGCGTGTTCCGGACAGCTACGCCTACAAGAGCTTCGCCCAGAAGCTGCGCTGGCTGAATGAAGTCTCCCTGCTGAGCCGCGGCGAGCGCTACGCACGGAGCATGAGCTTCCTCCGCTTCACCGACGAGGACAAGGCCCGGCTCTTCACCCGGCACGCCCGTGCTGCGTTGGGGGAGATCGACTCTCAGCACAAGATTCTCGAGCACTTCGATGTCCCCGGCATCCCGGACCTGGTGGACCGTATGCTCTATACGGACCTGATGACCCGGATGCCGGACCACCTCCTGAGCATCGTCGACCGCATGGCCATGGCCCACGGCCTGGAGGTCCGGCCACCGTTCATGGAGCACCGGATGGTCGAATTCGCTGCGGCGATCCCGGCATCCCTGAAGCTCAAGGGAACCAAGCTGAAGTACATCCTGCGCCGCGTCGCCTCACGCCACCTCCATCCGGCACTGGTGCGCCGCAAGAAGCAGGGATTCGGTTTCCCCCTTGCCTACTGGCTCCGGGGCGAGTTGAGGCCGTTGCTCCAGGAAGTCATGCGCCACTCGCGGTTCATCGAGGCGGGGATCTTCGAGCCCGATTACGTCCACGGCCTGGTGGACGAGCACGTCCAGGGCAAGCGCGACCACAACTACCGGCTGTGGCTCCTCCTGAACCTGGAGCTCTGGCACCGGTTGTTCCTCGAGGGTCAATCCGTGCAGGCCGTCGAGCAGTGGGTGGACGAACACGCCCGGGGGGCCGAGCGACAGGCGGTCGCGCTGACCGCGACAACGAGGTAGACGGCCGCCATGGCGCAGGAGCCGCTCACCGGAGCCACGGCTGTGGATGCGGCTGGCCACACTGAATCCAGTCCCCCTGCACCGCAGGCCCCTGACCGCGAGCAGCCGGACGTCGAGACCGCCTCCGACGACTATGCGAGCCGGTTCGCCGGCAGCGTCGGCGCGTGGTTCCTCGACCTCCAGGCGCGCTGCACCCTCGAGCTCCTGCGCGGCGTAGCTCCAGGCGCGACCGTTCTCGATGTCGGGGGCGGTCACGGGCAGCTCACGCCGGCGCTGCTGGCGGCGGGCTACGACATCGTCGTGCTCGGGAGCGCCCCAGAGGCGGGAGCGCGCATCGCTCGCTATTGCGAGAGCGGGCGCTGTCGGTTCACGGTGGGCGACCTGACCAACCTGCCTTACCCGGCCCGGTCGTTCGACATCGTGATCAGCTTCCGGCTACTCCCCCACATGCGGGCGTGGCGCCGCGTGATCGCCGAGGCGTGCCGCGTCGCGCGGACGACGGTCATCGTGGACTACCCCTCGAGCCGCAGCATCAACGTCTTCGCCGACCGCCTTTTCGGCCTCAAGCGCCGGATCGAGCGTAACACGAGGCCGTTCACGCTGTTTCACCCACGCGACATTGCTGGCGCCTTCACCGAGCACGGTTTCGTGATCACCGGCTCGAAGCCGCAGTTCCTGTGGCCCATGGTCCTGCATCGCGCCCACGGCTCCAGATTCCTCGGAGGCGTCCTGGAATCCGTTCCGCGCGCGCTGGGACTCACACGGCTGCTGGGCTCGCCCGTGATCGCACGCGCCGAGCGGCGCACGGGCTCTCCCTCGGACCGCTGAAGGCGTCACGCCTGCACGACGTCCTGCGGCGCCGCAGCGTCCTCCCGCAGCGTCGCCTTCACGATCAACTTGTATCCTCGCCCGGGGAGCAGTCGATCGAGCCGTACACAGAGCCAGAGGAGGGGATGGAGAACCGACAGGAGACGCAGCTCCTTCCGGTGCCGCTCCCAATCGGATTGCGTGAACAATTGCCCCTTCGCGGACCGGACCCGCTGCCCTTTCAGCCGCCGCAAGAGCTCCAGGCCGCCATTGAGGAAGGTGTCGACCCCTTCCGCGAACAGCTTCGAGTACGTGCGGCTCGCCACCACGGTGAACTGATCCCCCAGTAGCTGCCGCAACCCTTCGAGCGTGTAGCCGGGCCTGACGTGGCCGTGTCGCTCGTCCGTGAGTCCCAGCCGCGGCCGCAGGCGGTTGAGCAGCAGGCGGGGCTGAAAGTGCGGCACGTTCACGATCAGCACCCCGCCCGGTTTGAGGATCCGCCTCAGCTCGGCGACGAACGCGTGGTCCCCTTCGATGTGCTCCAGGTAATCCACGATCACGACCAGGTCGAACATCCGGTCGGGGAAGGGCGTCGGGCCGCCGTCGAGCCTGTAGACGTTGTTTCGTACGAGGCCGCGAATGGCAGCAACACTGGCCTCATCCAGGTCCGCGCTGTGCCACTCGCCGCCCTTTTGCCGCAGCAGCAGGCTAATGACGCCGTTGTCGGCCCCGATGTCCAGGCACACCTTGCCCTCCACGGGGCCGAGCAGGCGCTCGATCTGCCGGTACTTTTCCTGCTTCAGGACCGAGCGGCGGAACAGCGCGAGCGCCCATTCCGTAGCCGCATGCGCGCTCTCTTCCCGTACCAACCCGATCGAGTTGTTCATGCGACCCGGGTCTGGAGCAGCTGCTCGATCTCGTCGTAGAAGCGCACGATTCGCTCGCGGAAAACCTCGGGACTGAACTCGCTCTGGAACCGCTCTCGCGCCCGGCGCGCCAGCTCCGTTCTGAGCTCCACGTCGCGGAACAGCCGCAGCAAACCCTCGGCGAGGTCCTCTGGCGTCGGGTCCACGAGGCAGGCGATTTCGTCATCGAGGACCTGGGTGTGCGTCGGCAGACGAGTCGCCACGACCGGACGACCTGAGTCGAGATAGGAGTAGATCTTCATCGGCGTGTTGGTGCCCGTGATGCGGGGCGACACCAACACGTCCGCCTGCCTGAGGTACGAACCGAGCTGGGGGAGCGGCCGCGGTCCGAGGAAATGCACGCGCGCCTCCACGCCGAGCCGCTGGGCGAGTCCAGTGTAATGTCGGATGCGGGCATCGTCGCCCCCGATGACGACGAGGTGCGCCGCCGGCTCTTCGAGGGACACCCGCTGGAACGCTTCCAGCAACAGGTCGATGCCCTGATACCTCTCGAGGTTGCCGACGTACATCGCGATCGGTCCCCCGTCCGACCCGATCCGATCCGCGATGCGCTCCGCCGGCCCCTCGTCACCGCCCGTACCCAGCATGCTCGTGTCCTCGACCCGAGCGATCAGCCGCTCGGGCGCATGGCTGCGCGCGACATCCTCCACAGACTTGCATACGGTCAGGACGGCCGTCGCACGCCGCACCGCCAATCGCTCCATGGCCCGGAGCGCCCGGCGCGCACGGCCCAGCACCGGGTACCTCTCGATCATCTGCTCCGGGAGCGACGAATCCATGTCGTAGACGTAAGGAACCCGGAAGACCAAGCCGAGGATGAGTGCGATGAATACTGATTCCTCCACCGCGTGGATCACATCGTACCGGCCCTTGCCGGCGAGTGCGGCAGCACGGACGAACAGGAGGGCATCGTACAGGAGCTTCTTCAGGGAGAACCCGGGGCGGACGTTGCGGATTCCCGGCAACCGGGGCGTCCGGTAGATCGTGCAGCCGGGAATGTCCACCGCCTCCCCCTCCGGGAAGGTGAGGACATCGACGCTGTGACCGTGCGTTGACAGCACCTCGAGCAACGCCCGCTCTGCGATCGGTGTGCCCCGGTGCTGGAAGAACGGGTGAGGCGCCAGCAGGAGCACCCTCAGTCGGCGGCGGCCGCCGGGAGGCGCGTGCGTAGGGAGCACGCTAGCGGCGGAACGCATAGACGATCCCACCCAGGAGTCCCTGGACCAACAGCACGCCGTACGCGATCCAGGCGAACGCGACCGCCTCCGCCTTTCCGACGCCGTAGAGTCCGAGGAAGAACACGAAGGCACCCTCGCGCAGGCCGATCCCGTTGATGGAGACAGGGGCCATCAGGATCAGGAGAGCCGCCGGGATGATCAAGAAGTAGTCCAGGAACGGTACGGGCAAGTCGAGGCTCCGCGCCATCAGGTAATAGGCGACGACGACGTTCACCTGGAGCAGTAGCGAGAGCGCGAGCGCCCGTCCGAGCGCCCCTCGCTTGCCGCGGAAGGAGTCCACCGCCTCCCGCAACCGCCGGAGCGTGCGCTCGACGAACGGGACGGCGACGAACGGACCGCCCTGTCCGCTCGGCGGCGTGGGGGGCGGCGAAAACATGAACCAAAGGATGACCGCAACGCCGCCGACGCCGAGGAGCGCGGCCGCCTGGGCCAGGGGTACGTCGACGGGCAGCTCCGGCAGCAACGCGAGCCCCGCGGATGCGAAGAGCACGAGGGAGAGCAACCCCATGAACCGGTCCATGAAGATGACGACGACCGCCTCGGCCTTGCCGCAACCGAGCCGCCACGAGTCGTAGACGCGGATGGCGTCACCTCCGATGGTGGACGGCAGGAGGTTGTTGAAGAAGACCGCCACGATGAACGAGCGGATCAGCACCGCCAGACTCGCCTCCACTCGCTGCGTGCCCAGGAGGGTCCGCCAGCGGCCCGCGGTGATGCCGTAGCCCACGAAGAAGAGGCACAGACTGAGCAGCACGAGGCGCATGTCCGCCCGGCCGATCGCACCGAGAACCTCGCCCACATCCGTGCCTCGCAGGACCAGAGCGATCAGTCCACAGGACACGACGAGTTTGGTCGCGACGAGGGCGCGGCGCGAGAGCTTGCCGCGGCCCGACCCGCCCACCGCCCGCGCCCCCCGTGACCGTTCGGGCGGAGCGGCGTCGACGCCGTTCGGTTCCGTGATCTGACGGGCGCGCATCATGCCAGCGCTCCGAGCTCGGCCCGCCGCGAGCCGAACTCCGCACGAAGCAAATCGAGGGTGCGGGCACGCACCTCCGGAGTCACGAGGCCTCGCGCGCCCAACTCCGTTCGCCGCCACAGCACGTCGTCCAAACACTGCGCCATCTCTTCGCGCACCGCGCGGACGGCCTGCGCGCCTATGACGGGTGCATCTGGACAGACACGGGCGTTCCAGCCGGGAACGTCGCGGTACGCCCGCAACACCTCGGAATAATCCGAGCCGTACGTCCTGACGAGATGTTCGAGGACCTCCGGCTCCACCGAGGAGCCGTCCGTCCGCTGCGCGGCGGCGATCAGATCGCGGACCGGCTGGGCCGGGGCGCCCGGAAGCGGGGTCCGGGCGGTGCGGCAGGGCCCGGCCCTCACACCGAGCTTTGCCACGATGCGGTCGACGGCGAGTTCGGCAATGAGACGCGCCGCCGTGAGCTTTCCGCTTTGCAACGTGAGCGCCTCGGGGACCCCGTCGGCAACATGGTCGATGATCATGGGACCTCGCAGGAACCGCGGGGCGGCGTCGGGGCTACGGCGCTGCACGGGCACCAGGCCGGCGTGGACGAGCACGACCTCCCCGCGATCCAACCTCCGCGCCAGCCGGGCTCGATTGACCTCCTCCAGGAAGCGCTGCACGTCCGCCTCCTCCAGCCGGAAGCGTCCGAGCGGCCCCGAATAAGCGTGATGCGCCGTGCCGACGAGTGTGTGCCCCCGCCACGGGGCAAAGAACAACTGCCGCGTCCCAGCCAACCCGGTCGCGATCTCGGCCGTGCGAACGGGCGCCGCGAACGCGACTCGCGGTGCGCCATCGGAAAGGACGAAGTTGAGCGCCAGGCAGTATTCGATGGGCGGACGCAGGGGAGTTCCGAGCAGCCGTTCGACCACCTCTGCGGCCGCCGGACCAGCGGCGTTGACAACGGTGCGCGCTCGCACGTCGAAGACTTCGTGGCCGATCGAGTCCCGCACCCGCACGCCCACGAGCCGATCGCCGTCCCGTACCCCGGCCTCCACCTCGACGTAATTGGACACAACGGCACCGGCTGTGCTCGCCGCCCGGAGAACCTCCAGCACGAGCCGCTCAGAGCTATAAGCCTGAGCATCATGGAAGAGCGCGCCGCCGGTGAGCGCACGATCCTCCAGCTCCGGGACCAGGGCGAGCGTCTCTTCCCGCGAAAGAAGTCGGCTCCTCGGGAGATGACGGTCGGGAAGCTGCCCCGCGTTCCGATCGAACGTCAGCGCGTCGTACACACGGAGGGCGACCCTCAAGGCAGCACGACCCTGCACGCTCCAGCGGTACGTCGGGAGCACGACCGGTAGCGGCTCTACGAGATGCGGCGCGATCCGGAGCCACGCAGCCCTCTCGCGGCTGATCTCTCGCACGCGCCCCAGATCCAGGTTTTGGAGCGAACGCAGGCCGCCATGGATCGTCTTCAGGCTGTTCCACGACGTCCCCGCGCCAAAGTCGTCGCGCTCCACCAACGCCACCCGCAAGCCCCGTAGGGAGGCGTCCCATGCAACGCAGGCGCCGACGATGCCGCCGCCGACGACGAGGACATCGAACGTTGCGTCCGCCAGTGCGGTCAGCTCCCGCTTCATAGGACGTCGCATCGCGCCGAACGTCGCGCGGGGCAGTACAGGCGCTCCCGAAGCGGGCCGTTGTCGCGCCGGCTCGCTGTGATGCCCCGGGATGTAGGGCGGTCGAACAGGAGAGTCATCGGACTGCCTTCGCGGGACACGGACCCCCAAACGTGATGAAGGCCAGTACGCGGCGGGAGTGCCGAGCGCCGCAACGACCGAGCCCGGCTCTCGAGCCCCAGCAGGCAAGCGATCCTTCTGGCCCCGGGTCGTCGTAAGCAATGTGTGCGCCATGACGGCCCCGACGGCGTCGCCCCCCGGCCGGGCTGTCGACGGCCGCGGCGGGGGCCGCAGCGGCCCTGTCCAGCGCCCCGGGCGATTCGTCGACGACGGCGGCCGCTCTTTACGGGCGACGGTTAGGATGCCGACCCGTGCAGCCCGGCCGCGAGGTGTTGCGGGCCCGCCACAGTTGTTCGGTCAGGGCACCCTTCACAACCGCCGCGGTCAGCTCTGGCCGTCTAACAATGCCAGAGTGGCCCGCGGATCAGATCATCCGCAACGGCACTATCTTTGCCGATACGCGGGCGCGCATACCGGCATAGGGGCGCTGCTGTACTCGCCCGAGGATCCCGCTGTTCACCGTTTCCCTTTGACGGCCGGCGGTCGACCTCCACACGGTGGGCCGATCGAGTGTGTCCCAAGCGCGAGGATTTGGGATGAGAGTTCTTGGACTTGGCACGGAGGGCGACAGCGGCGCCGCCATCGTCGAGGACGGCCGAATCCTGGCCGCCGTCAACGAAGAGCGACTCTCGCGGCTCAAGCTCGTCGAAGGCTTCCCCCGCGGTTCGATCCAGGAGGTCCTGCGCCGGACCGGCACCACGATCGCGGATCTGGATGCGGTGCTGGTCGCCTCGACGAACGATCTGTTCGTCAACGAGCTCCGGCCGTTCGAAGGGTGGTTTCAGCACCGTATCGACGGCGTGGGCACGTACCTGAAGCGGGCGACCGGAAAGTTCGCGCGGTACCGCGATCAGTTGCCGTTCCTGGAAACCGGCTACTACGCGCTGCTCACTCCGAGCTTCCTCTACCGCCGTTGGGCGATCCGGCGGATCCTTCGCAACGAGTTCGGCGTGCGCTGTCCGATCCGGTTCGTCGACCACCACCTCGCGCACATCGCTTCCGCCTACTTCACCAGTGGGTACGACGATGCCCTGGTCTTGTCGGTCGATGGCGGCGGTGACGGGAAGAGTGCGCTCGTGTACGCGGTGAGAGAGGGACGCTTCGAGCGCCTCCATGCGGTGTCGGCCTACAACTCGTTGGGGAACTACTACGCCTACGTCACACACCTGTGTGGCTTCAAGGCGATGAAGCACGAAGGCAAGATCACCGGCCTCGCCGCGCACGGCGAACCGAGATACGTCGATCTGCTTCGTGAATTCATCGACGAGCACAACGGCACCTTCATCAACAAGGGCAGGGTAGCAGCTTTCGAGGCGCTGCGAGCACTCGAACGTCGCCTGCCACGCGGCTGGACTCGCGAGGACATGGCCGCGAGCATTCAGCGGCACACCGAGGATCTCGTGCGACGCTTCGTCCGCTACTGGGTGTCGCGCACAAACCTCAGGAATCTGGCGCTGGCGGGGGGGGTGTTCGCGAACGTACGCGTCAACGAGGAGGTCCTGAACCTCCCGGAGGTCCACCGGGTCTTCATCCATCCTCACATGGGAGATGGAGGCCTTCCCGTCGGTGCGGCCCTGGCGGCCTGCATCCCCGGGATCCTCGAGCAGACGATGCCCTGGGAGCCCGAACCGCTGGTGGACGTCTATCTCGGGCCCGACCTGTCGGAACGCGAGATTGCCGAGGCACTCACCCAGGCAGGCCTGGCTCCCGAGCCGGTCGATGGGCCGATCGAGGAGCGCATCGCGGATTTGCTGGTCAAGGGCTATGTCGTCGCGAGGGCGAACGGGAGGATGGAGTACGGACCGCGTGCCCTCGGAAACAGGTCGATCCTCTACCACCCGACCGACAGAACCGTCAACGACTGGCTCAACAAGAACCTGCGGCGCACCGAGTTCATGCCGTTCGCGCCCTCGGTGCTCGCCGAGGCGGCGGCGGACTGTTTCGAGAACCTCGAAGGCGGAGAGCACGCCGCAGAGTTCATGACGATCACCTTCCACTGCACGCCGTGGATGCGGGAGCGGATGCGGGGCGTCGTGCACCTGGACGGCACCGCGCGCCCGCAACTCGTCCGCCGTGACCGCAACGCGAGCTATTACCGCATCATCGAGGCGTTCCACCGGCGCACGGGCCTGCCGGCCATCATCAACACCAGCTTCAACATGCACGAGGAGCCCATCGTGTGCAGTGCCGCCGACTGCGTTCGGGCGTTCCTCGATGGGAACCTCGACTACCTCGCCATCGGCCCCTACCTCGTGAGGCACCCGCGCGGAGTGACGCACGCCCTCAGACCCGTCGAGCGCGCTCGGGAATACCTCTCCGTCTGAATCCGCGCCGCCGGACACCATAGCGTCGCATCGGTCCCGCTCTCCGGCGCCGGGCGCCGGCACCGAATGGGTAGCCGGCGTCCGGTTCACACCGCCATGCGGTCAGGACCGGGGCGCGTCAGGCCGCTGCGGGATCGGCGGCGGCGGGCCGTTCCCCAGGATCGCGCGGCACCGGTTGAGGAGCCCTCGCAGCCTCAGCCCCTCCTCCGATCGGAACGTCTCGGGGGTCTCGAACTGCATCGCCGCGCGCTCGATTCGCGCGAACTGGACCATCGATCGCCAGTGCTCCGGTGAGCCAGGCGCCGGCCGTGTCTGTTCGAGCGCCTGGGCGAACCGCTCCACCTGGAGCAAGGCGTTTTCACGGCTGCCGATCAGGACATCGAACGGAAGCACCTCGCTCCGGTAGCCCTCTTCGGTGAATCGCTGAGACCACTCGTAGTGCCACCGACCCAGTTCGTCCGGGAAGAACTCGACCTTCCAGGTGTTGTCGCCGACGTAGTGGGCCCGAACGTCGTGTCGGATGCCTGTGGGAGATATGAACGTCCAGATGACTCTTTGTTCAGCCGGCGGCCCTGTCGTCACCCACGTATCGCGAAGTTCGGCCGTGAACGCCTCGCCAAGGACGACGGGGTCGGCCGCAGCCGTGAGCCGCACCTCCAACCACTCCCATTCGCCACGGATTGGAGCCCCCACGCTCCGCCAGGACGAGGCTTTGTCGCCGCCTCCGCCCCGAACCTCGATCACCGGGTCCGCGTGGCCCGGCTCGGCATCGAACTCGATGAAGGAATACGATCCACCCACCCCCACGGGCATTCGCGGGAGCGTGAGGGTTCGCCCGTGCTCCAGGTGAATCGCATGTTCTTCGGCCCGTATCTCCGCGAAGCTACGCCACTCGAGTTCCAGACGGGGCCGCCGTCCCAGATCCCGCGTCGCGCCGTGTTCGCCGGCGTAGACCGTCAGCACGGAGCCCGGAACATCCTCATCGGCATCCGCGAGCTTCAGGAGCAGCAACAGCGGCAGGCCGTCGCGGATGCGCTGCGTCGCGTAGCGGGCGAGCTGCGCCGAGGACAGCTCGACGACGGCGTCGCCCGGCCGATACACCGCCTCGGCGAGGGGCATGGCGTCGGTGTCCGCCTCGGGGTGCGCGTCCGAGGCGAAGCCAGCACCGGGCAGCCCCCATGGCCGCTCCTCGAATCCCACGTCGTTCCACCAGACCTCGCCGGGCAACGGCGGGCTCACGCTGTTTCGCTCGACTCCGCCGTTGCCGGGGTTCCAGTCCTTTTTCACCGCGTACAGGAGAACGCGGACGGGGTGCACCGGGCCCTTCTCGACGACGAGGGTCAGGCGTGCGCGGTCCACCACCGTGCCCGGTGGCAATTCGATCCCGGACCATCGGTGGATGACTCGAAACAGCTCATGCTCGCCGTACGCCGGTGCCTCGCCCCGCCGCCCAATGCGCACGTGGATCTGGTCGGGTTGGTTCCACCCCCATTTGAACGCGCCGTCGAGGAACCCACGCAGGTCGTTGTCCTCCATGCCGTCGTAGCCGTTCATTCCGTTCACGTAGACCGATACGTGCGAGGCCCCTGGCGTCCCTGCGGAGTCGTCGCCGAAGGTGGTGACCCGCAGAGTACCTCGGACGCTCGGCAGCTCCTGCCAAACCTGCGGACGCGCCGTGGGAACGTTCCGGTCATGGAAGGCGAGGGCGCCGACGACGAACACGACAACCAGGCCGATGCCCAGGACCAGCCAGGGCAGCCGTACAGCGATGGAGCGTGACATCACTCACTCGATTCTATGGGAAGAGTAGCAACGTGTGGGGGACGCGCTAGGCGCTGACTACCTCGCGGCTGGTTGCGGTGCCCATGAGCGCGGCATCCAGGATCTCGCTGAGCTGTCGGACGAACGCCGACCAGCTCAGTCGCTCACGTGCGTATGCGATCGCGCCCTGCCCAAGCCGTTCCGCCAGCGCCCGATCGCGGAGCACCTTCACGACGGCCGCTCCGAACGCCTCGGCTCGGGGCGGCGCCAGCAACGCGTTGGTTTCATCGAGCAATGTCCGATGAGTCGCGATGTCGGTGGCCACGATCGGCTTGCCGACGCTCTGGTAGTCGAAGATCTTCAGCGGCAGATTCCCGCCCGCAGTCCTGGGGGAGACAAGGACATCGGCCATCGCCAGGAACGTAGGAATCCGCTCCCTCGGCTGGCGGGGGACGATCCGCACATGCTCGGCGATGCCCAGTTCCTCCGCGGCCCCTGCAACGGGATACGCCTCGCCCGGCTCAGCGCCGACCAGGACGAACACCGCAGAAGGAACGCAGCGCAACACCTCGGGAATCGAGCGCAGGAGGAGGTCGATGCCCTGATATCCGCTGAACGTGCCGGCGTAGAGCACTACAGGAGCCTCCGGCGGGACCTCGAGCTCGGCGCGAAGGTCGTCCGGCCGGCCAGGCGGCGCCTGCAGCGTGCCGGGGAACTGCCACTCGAAGATCATCGCACGGGGGGCGCACTGCCGGACTTGCTCGGTCAGTCCCTTGCTCGTGACAACGACGTTCACATTGCGGAACAGCCACTCCTCGCTTGCTCTTCCCAACCACTGCATGGAACGGCTCCGGAGGCCGGGTACGGCGCGCAACCCCTCCGTCAGCCGCGAATGCATGTCGTAGATGACCGGGATCCCGTATCGTGGCGCAAGATACGCAGCCAGGAACGCGGCCTCCTCGACCGCGTGCACGAAATCGTACGACGCGGCACGCAGCCGCTGCCGGATCGTGAACAACAGCATGACATCCAGGGCGACCTTCCGGAGCGAGAAGCCGATCGGGACGGAACGGATTCGGAACGGATTCGCGCTGCGATAGAAGTGGAGGTTCGCTGCGGTGATGTCCCGGCCCAGCGGAAATGTCGCGACATCCACGTGGTGCCCCAATTCCAGATAGCCGGAGATCACCTCGCGGATCGCGATCGGGCTGCCGCGGTCCGAGTAGAACGGCTGTGGCACGACGAGGAGAATCCGGCAACGTGACACCTTGGCCTCCGTCCCGAACCCGGCTGACGTTCAGGATCGCAGGGACCCCGACCACCCCGGCGGTGGGCAGCCGCGTCAAGACGCCTGCGATCCGTCGTGCCGACGTCGGCCAATCGTTGCATGAGGTACGTGACTCTCTCGAGCGCGTGGTCACGCTGCGCCCCGGCGACAGGCCAGCGCCTCCGAGCAATATGCATGCCCGGTATGACACGCTCTCCGGCAACGGCGGCCTGCGACCACGTGCTCGGGAATCCGCTCTCCCGACGTCAAAGGGCGGCGTGCGGATCCGTACGGTCGCGATCCGCCGCTGACGCGCGACAGGGTGGGGTGTAGCGGTCGCGCAACATCCTGCGGTGCGAGGGGTCACGTGCCCGGCCCGCAGCGTTCGAGGATTCGGCGCACCTTGCCGCGGCCCGGGCGTCGGCGGCACCACCGGCAGCGATGCGGCGCGCTACTGTTTCTCGCCTCGGACGCGTCGTCGCACATGACCGGCGCGAACCTCGTGGTTGACGGAGGATGGACGACCTGGTAGGTCGGATCCGGAACCAGGTCCGTCGCCGCGACTCGGTCCACGGCCGCCCCAATCTCGTGCAGCACGTCCTTCGCTTCCTCGATTAGGACGAGGTGTGCTCCATGATCCTCTCCTGGTTTCTCCTGGGTGGCCTTCTCGGCGCAACGTTCTGGCCGCTCGGGCTAGACAGAAAGACGCCCCTCGTGATCCTGGCCTGGAGCGTGGGCCTGGTCCTGCTGCTCAGCGGCCGCCGCCGTTCGGCGATCCGCGCCGCCGCGCTCGGACTTCTGGACGATCGGGGTGTCCGGATCGTCCTCCAGCTCCACCTCGGCCTGTGGGGACTGTCGATCTACCTGTTCGGGTTCGGGGCGACTCTCCTGTTGCTCGCTATCGCCGCCGACGCGGTCTTTCTGCTCGGTTCACTGCGACGCGAAACGCTGCTGCGCGAGTCTGTGATCGGCAGCGCGCTGCTCGGCACGGTCGCCTTCCTGCTCTTCGTCACGGCCGAGCTCTTCCTGAGAATCCCGGATGGCGTCGCGACCCGGCTCGGGACGCCGAGCGAGTACGAAGCCTGGAACCAGCGTTACGATGGCCTCTGGCGATCGAACATCCTCGGATTCCGCTCGCCCTACGAGCGCATACACCGCCGCCCGGGCGTTCCGCGGGTGATCGCCATTGGAGACTCGTTCACATGGGGAGACAAAGTCGCCGAGACGGACAGCACATGGCCGGCGCACGTCGAACGGATCCTTCGCCGGGAGCTACAATATCGATGCAGTGGAGGTGATCAACATGGCGCAGCGCGGGTACACGCTCGCGAACGAGGCGGAGCTGCTGCGCCGACTCGGTTGGCAATTCTCCCCAGACCTCGTCGTCGTCCAGTTCTACATCAACGACGCGCTGCCGAGTGGCCCCAACCTCCAGCGTGTGGACAGCCGCTGGTTGATCCCGCGGCGCTCGTTGCTACCTACCTTCGCCCGCGACGGGACGATTGGCTCGAGCGCGGCGCTCGCGGTCCTCGAGACGATGTACAATCGTGTCCTCGGGCGTCTCCGTGGCGACATGTCCCCGAGCAAGTGGGAGACGTTGTACCGCGACGGCAGCGAGCACCAGGAACGCCGTGCCGACGACCAGGCCGAACTTCCGCCCTTCGGAGGGGCTCAGTCGAGCTGACCCCCCGTCTCCAATCTCCCGCCTCCCCCCATTCGGGCTGCGCCGCCTTGTCCAGGAGGTACGGTCCCAGGACCAGGTAGTCGATGTGCGTCACGGCCGGGATGTCCGAGCGCGGGACGTTGAGCTTGTCAATGCCCCACAACCGCTGCTGCTCTTCTGTCATCGGAATCCGCCGCTCTTTGCGCACGGGCGCGACCAGTAGCATGTAGGGCGAGTCGCAGTCGAGCTCGAAATAGTCGCTCACCCGCTCCCGCAGCACGCTCGGGGCGAAGGGACGGAATCCCTCGCGGAACTTGATCTTGAGATTCATCTGCGCCTGCATGCGGGGACTGCGGGCATCCCCGAGGATGCTCCGAGCTCCCAATGCACGCGGGCCGAACTCCATTCGCCCGTCGAACCACCCCACGACCTTCTCCGCTGCCAGCAGCTCCGCGACTCGCTGCAGCAGCGCGTCCCGCTCCATCCGCTCGTAGCGAGCCCCGACCGAATCGAGATACTGCTGGATCTCTTCCGGCGAGTACGCCGGCCCCAGGTACGCGCCGCGCATGCTTTCCTTGCCCGGCACGACCTCCCGCGGCTGGCGGCAGTACCGGTGCCAGATGAGCAGCGCTACCCCGAGCGCACCACCTGCATCGCCTGCGGCCGGTTGGATCCACAGGTTCTCGAACAGCCCCTCGCGCAGGATCCGCCCGTTGCCCACGCGGTTCAGCGCGCCGCCTCCTGAAACGGCGAGGGGAAGAACGCGCTCGCCGCGTGCGACTCATGGCGCTCCGCGAACAGGATCGGGCCGTCATAGCGGAGCGCCTCCCGGATCTGGCGCTCGATGTACAGCTTGTCCTTGATCCAGAGCGGCCCCGCTATACGGAACGATCGGAACCCGCGGGGCGCCAGACCGAGGTAGGTCTCCAGGATCCGCTCGAACTTGAGCAGCGGCTTGTCGTAGAACCCCACGTAGTCGAGATCCGCGACCTGGATCCCCCCTTCCTTCAGGCAGTACTCGATCGCCCGCGCCGGGAACGACGCATCCCCCTTCTTGCGCGTGAAGCGCTCCTCCTGCGCCGCCGCTACGATCTCGCCGTCACGTACCAGGCACGCGGCGCTGTCGTGATAGAACGCCGAGATCCCGAGAATGTGCACTGTGGCTGCTCCAATTTGGGATTGAGGCGCCTCGCGGGCGGAAGCTCGATCCGGCTCACTAACGCAATCCGCGGACCGAAAGGGGCCGGACCGTGTCCCCGCATCCGCTCAGCTCCGTTCCCGAGGCCGCGGGCACTGCGTGGTTGCGCCGATCCGCCCCTCCCGCCGACCGAGCCTCCCCCCCGCCGAATCCCGCCCACGCCTCCGCGGCGCGCCCGACACGGAACACACACTGTCGCAACCGCGCCACATACATGCCCGGTTCGCTCCACACCACGATCGACCCCGCTCCTCCACTGCCGGCGCGGGCGACTTCGCGTTACCTTCTCCGGGGCTATGAAACGTGCTGCGTCCTCGAATCCCTCAGACAATGCATCGTCTCACACCTCGCGCGGCCCGTCGCCTTCCAACCGCCACGGGCCGCGTCGGCCGGATCGGCGGACCGGCGCGTTGCCTCTCGTGATCCCGGGCTCCCGTGATCGACGCGGCGCACGTCGCGCCGCCGTCGCACTCGCCGTGGCGGCGATCCTCCTCGCGACCATGGTGCCCACAGGGTACGATCCGACGAGGACGCCGCTGCTCTGCCTCGTCTGTGGCGAGAAAGGCCTGGCCGATGTGGTGTCCAACGTCATCCTCTTCGCGCCCTTCGGCCTTGCCCTCGCCGCCCTCGGCGTCCGCCCCCGGCGCCTCGTCCTCGCCGGCGCCGCGCTCTCGCTGTGCATCGAATTCACGCAGCAGTTCATCCCGGGCCGGGATCCCAGCCTCAGTGATGTGGTCTTCAACACGACCGGCACGGCGCTCGGCTTCCTGGCGCTGCGGGCGGCTCCACGGCTCATCGACCCTCCCGCGGCCATGGCGAGCCGTCTCGCTCTCGCTGCCGCGGTGTTCGCCGCCGGCATCGTCGGCTTCACCGCCGCCTCCTTCTCGCCGGCGTTGCCCGACTCCACGTACTACGCCCAGTGGACGCCCGACCTCGGCCACCTCGCCCGGTACGATGGCACGGTGCTCGACGTCGAGCTGGCGGGCCTTCCACTTCCGCCGCCGCGCCTCCACGACTCGCCCCGCATCGCCCGGCTGCTGCGCGAGGGCAGGCCGCTCCGGATCACCGCGATCGCCGGCACACCGCCGCCCTCCCTCGCGTCGATCTTCAGCATCCACGACGATCGGCAGCGGGAGGTCATCCTCGTCGGGGCCGACGGCGACGACTTGGTTCTGCACGTGCGCACGCGCGCCGCGGCGCTCCGGTTCGACCACCCGGACTTCCGCGTGCCGGGCGCGCTCGCCGACATCAGCCCTGGCGACACGATGGTCATCACGGTGGAGGGTCAACCCGGACGGGGCGGCTGGTGCGTCGGATTGAAAGGGAACGTTTCGTGTAGCTCGAGATACCCGATCGGCATGGGCTGGTCGCTGCTCGTCTACAGCGCGCGATTCCCCAGGGCCGTCGGGTTCCTGCTCACCGCCTGCTGCATGGCCGCCCTCTCGGCTCCGATCGCGTTCTGGGCGCGGCGCCGCTGGGAATCCACACTCGGGGCAACGATCCTGCTCGCGGCCCTGCTGACCGCGGCCATCGGCCCGTCGGCCGTCGCCTTCACCGCCGCCGACGCCCTCGGCATCACCGTAGGGATCGCCGCCGGCCTCGGCGCCCGTCGGCTCGTCTCCAGCCGCCTGCCCGTGGCCCCCTGATCCATCACCGCCCTTCGAACGGCCGCACCCCGATCGCATCGGCCAGCACCGCCACGCACCGGTCGATCCTCGCGTAGCACTCCTCGAACACCTCGACCGGCTGGAGCACCGGATCCCGGATCGCGCGCGTCTCGATCGGCAGGGGGTCCAGGTCCCCGAGGACCAACAACGCCTCCGGGTCGACCCCGAACATCGCCTGGATCCGCCGCGCCTGCCCCGGCTCCATCACGACGATCAGGTCCGCGCCGCGCACCAGGTCGACGGTGAGCGGCCGCGATCGATGCGCACTCAGATCCAGCCCCCGCCGCGCCGCGACCTCGATCGCCTCCTGCGGAGCCGGCCGACCGGGGCCAAGAAAGCCCGCCGAGAGCACACGGATCCGCTCACGCATGAACGGCGGGAGCGCCGCGCGGAGCGCCGCCTCGCCATACGGGCTCCGACAGATGTTCCCGTGGCAGACCACCAGCACCGAAGTCACCGGCCGAGAGGCCAGCCGTGACCGCGCCCGCTTGCGCCGCAACCGGTGCAACAGACGGTCAGGTCCATGCCGGATCCACCGCCTCAGCCGCACGGCCACGGGACTCAACAGGGCGTGGCGTAGAGACCGGCCTAGCGCCGGCCGCCAGCCCTGCGCTTCACCGGCACCGACGGCCGCCTCCTCCATTCCTTTCTCGCTCCTCGGCGATTCCACCGACATGCGCCTGCACCCTCGCCCGTTGTCGTTCGTCCGGATCCCCGGCCCCGAGAGTCGGCGGGGCCGGCCCCCGTTCCAAATAACGGGCTGTACCGCCCGTCGGTCCAGCCCCGGCAATGCGAGGCATCCCCGCCTGAGCATGTGGCGCTCATGCCACAATCGGGGCGTGCGCGATCCCTCCTGTGCTGCGTCGAGTCGCGCCAACGGGGTCGGGCACATAAACTGCTATCCGCTCCGCGCCGCACGAGTTGCTTCGGCATCCGGAGCCGCTCGATTCACCTCGGATCCCGACCGGATACGCTGTCAGGAATGATCGCATCCAGGCGCACGTTCGCGCGATCCTGCTTTCTGGCTTGGGCCGCCGCCCTGCTGCTCGCCCCGGCGGCCCGCGCGCAGAGCATCACCACCGGTACGCTCGAAGGCGTCGTTCGCGGCACGAACGGCGAGCCAGTGATCGACGCCAGGGTCTCGGTCGCCCATCGGGAGACCGGCGCGGCACGCGGCGTTGTGACATCGGACCAGGGCCGCTTCCGCATCGTTTTCCTGGCACCGGGCGAGTACGACATCTCGGTCGAGCAGCTCGGCTACCGGCCGAGGCGGATCCTGGGCGTTCCGATCAGCGCAGGCCAGTCGTTGAGCCTAGAGATCCGGATCGAAGAGGCGCCGCCGCCGATCGATGAGGTGGACGTCGGCACGCTGGACCTGGGCGCGCTGACGGGGTCCGCCGCGGGCACGGCGCAGCGGTTCTCGTATTTCGAGCTATCCGTGCTGCCGGACGCGAACCGCGAGTTGCCCGACCTCGCGCGTCTGACGACGAAGTCGGCTGGAGCGCTGGAAACCGAAGGACTGCCGGCATCGCTGACTCGCCTCGCCATCGATGGCGTTCCGTTCACGCCGGCGGCGCATCCGAACATCGCCACCGCCCACGGCCGCGGCGCCGTTCTGCCGCTCAGCGCAGCGGAGCACGTCGAGCTCATCACGGCCGAACCGGACGTCGAGTGGTCGGGCTTCGCCGGCGGCCTCCTTGCCGCGCGTTCGCGCCGCGGCACCCGCGACCTCGAGGTCCGTACGTTCGGCGCGTGGTCGGGGGATGTGCTGTGGTCGTCCCGTTTCGTCCGCGGGGCTCCGCCGGCGTACAACTCTTATCGGGGCGGCTTCCAGATCGGCGGCCCGCTGATCCGGGACACCGCTTACTTCGCCGTCGGAATCGAAGCGTGGCGGGAGGATACGCCGTTGCCCCGGCCATGGGAGTACGACGGCTCGCGGGTTCGACAGGTCGCCGAGTCGTTCGGTGTGGACGTCCGCGCCTACCAGCAGCCGCGTCTCGTCCGTACCGAGGCGCTGTCCGGGTTCGGCCGCTTTGACTGGCAAATCGCGAGGAACCACACGCTCGAGGTGCGCGGCAGCGTGGCATCCCTGCCGGCCAGCCCGCTCGACGTCGGGCCGACCCGCAGTGCGAGCCTGGGCGCCAGCGTGGAGGGGGAGGATGCTGCCGCTTCCGCCACGCTCACTTCCCAGCTCGGCGCACGCTTCGCCCAGGAGCTGCGCCTCGGCTTCGAGAAGAGCCGGCGCGCCTATTCTGCGGGCGGGGGCGGCTCGGGAAGCGACGACGTGCCGGCCACGAGCGTCGTTGCGGGCGGGTTCGTTTTCGGTACGGACCCGACCCTGCCGGGCGAGTTCGAGCACACCGGCGTGCATCTCATCCAGAGCGTGCATCTCGGCCTCGGCAGGAGCCATCGCTTCAAGGTCGGCATCGCGGGGTCCTTCGACAGTTACACCAACGTCTATGCATACGGCCGCAACGGCCAGTTCCTGTTCGGCGGCGTCGACGAGTTCGGCCGGCGTGAAGGCGCCTTCGTCCAGGCGGTTGGCCCCGTCCCCGTCGCCCGGTTCGACACCCGCCAGTACGCGCTCTTCGCGCAGGACCTGTGGAGCGTGCTGCCGGGCCTCGATCTGTTCTTCGGCGTGAGGTTCGAGCTCGAGGAGCTCCCGCAGGACGAGATCCGCCTCAACCGCAACTGGCTCGAACTGACGGCCATCGCCAACAACAACATCCCGCAGGTGGCGAAGAAGCTCAGCCCCCGCCTCGGGTTGCAGTGGGACGTCCAGGGGCAGCACCAGTGGTTGCTGCGAGCCTCCGCGGGCATCTACTACGACCGCGTGAACCCGGGCGTGCTCGGCGAGCTGCTGACGCACGACGGCCGCGTGCGCATCCGCCGCGGCGTCGGCGACCTCGGCGCCTGGCCGGGCCTGCCCGACTCGATGCACGCGCCTGTCGTCGCGCCGCGGCTGACGCTGCTCGGCCCCGACTTCACGGCACCACGGACCGCGCGTGCAACGCTCAGCCTGACGCGCTCGCTGGGGCCTGGGGCTTCGTTCCACCTGTCCACGACGTTCCGGCAGACGGACTTCCTGCCCCGCCGCAGCGATGTCAACCTGCTCTCCTCGCCATCGGCATGGGACCAGTACGGGCGCCCGATCTACGGCACGCTGGTGAAGCAGGGAGAGCTGCTCGTCGCCGAGCCGGGCTCGGGCCGGCGGTTCGCGGATTTCGAGATGGTCTCCGCGATCAACGCCGACGGTTTGTCCCGTTACGCCGACATCACCGTGGCGCTCGAGCGACGCCCGGTGAACCGCCTCGGTTTCTTCGCCCGTTACACCTATTCGAGGACGACGGACAACCTGCTCGGCGCCCGCGGGGCCGGACCGGAGGCCGAGCTCACGCCGTTCCCCGAGGGACTCGACGGCGACGATTGGGCCGAAGGCCGGTCGGACTTCGACATCCCTCACCGGATCGTCGCCGGCGCGGAGCTGTCCGCCGGACCCGTCCGCATCGCCGGCATCTATCGCTACCGGTCCGGCACGCCCTTCACACCCGGGTTCCGCCAGGGTGTGGACGCCAACGGTGACGGCTCCGGGTTGAACGATCCCGCGTTCGTCGATGACCAGATCCCCGGCATGGATGAACTCATCGCGCGCTGGGACTGTCTGCGGGACCAGGTCGGTCGCTTCGCCGAGCGCAATGCGTGTCGCGCGCCCGGCGTCCACACGCTCGACGCCCGCATCGCCCTGCCGATGCTCCGCCTCGGCAGCTACCGGACCGAGATCGTCCTTGATGCGCTCAACGTCATCGAGTCCGACGTCGCCGAACCGGACGCTGCGCTGTACATCGTGGACGAGAGCCGTAGCCTCACGGTGGACGAGGCAAACGGCATCGTCCAGATGCCACTCGTCGCGAATCCGCTCTTCGGCAAGCCGTTCGCCCGTCGGACTCCAGGCCGCATGCTCAGACTCGGCATCAGGGTGAACTACTGATATGCGAATGACGCCTCGATTCCTCGTCGCCTGCGCTCTCGGCGCGTCCGCCGCTCTCGGCGCCTGCGAAAACGCCGGCCAGGACCGCGTGCTCGAGATCGAGGCGCGCGGCACCGTCCAGGGCATCGTCTACCTGGACCGCGATGGCGATCTCGAGCTCAATCAGCAAGTCGACACCCTCGCGGCCGGCGTCGGTATCTCCCTCGTCCCGCGCGGCGGAAGGCAGCCGGTCGCCGCCACGACGAGCGGCCAGGACGGTGTGTTCCGCTTCGATGCGGTGCCCGTCGGCAGTTACCGTGTCGTCGTGGACAACAATTCGATGGGCGACAGTCTCCAGGTCGCCCGCATCGATGATGCCGAGATCAACGTCAGGCCGAGCGGCAGCACCGAGGTCAGAGTCGCGATCAGCTACCGCTCCGTCCCGATCGCGGAGGCCCGTAACCTCCCCCTCGGAACGAAGGTGTTCATCTCGGGGATCTCCCTCAACGCCCTGACGACGTTCGGCGACTCGAGCATCTACGTGGTGGATCGATCCGGCGCGATCCGCGTGGTCCGGATCCCGAGCGGTCAGATCAGTGCCGGCGACAGTGTACGCGTGCTCGGCACCATCAGCACCCGCGACGGCCAGCGCGTGATCAACGATGGGCTGGTGGTCGTCCTCGCACGCTCCGATGTGCCGCCGCCTCACGCTGTTTCCACGGCGGAGGCGCGCACGGCGGACGGCGGATCGCTCGACGCGCACCTCGCGCGTATCACCGGCGCGACCATCCTCAGCACCGAGACCACGCCGACGCAGGACCTGCTGCTCACCGTGGATGACGGCTCCGGCGTGCTCGAGGTGCTCATCGCGCAGAGCACCAACATCTCGACGGCCGACCTCAACACGTGCGCGATTCTCGATGCGACGGGCATCCTGTCCCCTGCTCCGGGTGGCAGCACCTGGCGGCTCAAGCCGCGGTCGACCACCGACGTGACCGTGGACTATCCGAGCTTCCCCATCGCGCAGGTGCGTGACCAGCCGCTCGGCAGGTGCGTCTTCGTCTACGGCGTCGCCCTCAATGCCTGGGGGACCTTCGGCGACTCGACGCTGCACGTGACCGATGGAACCGCCTCCATCCGCGCCACGCGCGTCAGCCAGAGCAACGTCACGGTTGGTGACAGCATCCGGCTGCTCGGCGTGGTCTCAACCGGCGCCGGCGGCCATCGTGTCCTCTCGAACGCCCAGGTCGCGCAGATCTATCGCCCGGCCGTCCAGCAACCGGTCCCCGTGGTTCTCACCACCGGTACGGCGGCACGCGCGGGCGGCGGGCAGTACGACGCGGCGCTCGTCACCGTGAGGAACGCCAACATCCTCAGCGCCAGCACGACCCCGGGCGGCCACCGGCTCCTGACCATCAGCGACGGCAGCGGCTCGCTCGATGTCCTGATCGCAGCGAGCACCCGCATCGACACGTCGCAGCTCGTGGCTGGTGCGTTCCTCACCGAGGCGACCGGCGTGCTCGTGCCCGTCAATGCAAACACGTGGCAGCTCAGGCCACGCTTCGATGCGGACCTCCAGACCACGTTCCCGACCGTCACGATCGCCGAGGCGCGCGGGCTGCAGGCCGGCCAGACGGTGTATGTCGAGGCGACCGCCCTCAACGCGCTCGTCGCCTTCAGCGACCGCAGCGTCCACCTCCGCGATGCGACCGGCACCATCCGCGCGATCAACGTCCCGGTGACGCCGAACCTCACCGCGGGTACCCGCGTGCGGCTGCTCGGTACGATCACCTTCCAGCAGGGGCAGCCCGTCCTCGGCTCGGTCAGCGAGGTCGTCACCGGCGAGTTCGTGGGTGCGCCCGCGCCCGTGCAGGTCTCTGTCTCCGCGGCCGCCAGCGCCAACGGCGGCGCACTCGACGCCCAGCTCGTGCGCGTCGCCGGCGTCACGGTCACGACCGTGGGCGACACCATCCGTGTCAGTGGCGGCGGCGGCACGCTCGGCGTCGTCATCGATCCGAGCACGGGCATCGGCACCGGACAGTTCACCGTTGGCCGCACGTTCGACCTCACCGGGGTGCTGGTCCCCGCCAGCGGTGGAACCGAATGGATCCTGAAGCCGCGCAGCCCGGCCGACGTCGTGGCGCGCTGACGTGAACCGGAACGGGCGGCGCCGAGCCAGGCGCCCGCCCGCATGCGGGGCCGACTTCCCGCGCCCGAACGATCGGCGAGGCCTCTCCCCGGTGACACGGATGCGAGCGAGCCCGGAGGGACGAATCCCTCCGGGCTCGCTTTCTTCCGGTGCGCCCTCATGCCGCGAGCTCCCTCGCCCGCAATTCCCCCGCCCGGGCGGGAGGGCGGGGCCGGCGCGGACACCCGGGCGGCGGGGCAGGGCGGAGGGGCCGCCCCCGCCCTCGCCCGCCTTTCAGCGGAGCAGGGCGGGGATGTGCTTCACCCCGTAAGCCCGCCCGGCCTCAACACCCGGCCTGGCGTGGCGCCGGTGTGCTCGCCATCCCGGATCACGAACACGCCGTTCACCAGCACGTGCGGGATGCCCACCGGGTACTGGTGCGGCCGTTCGAACGTCGCCCGGTCCGCAACGGTGTCCGGATCGAAGGCGACGAGGTCCGCGTACGCGCCCGGCGCGATCCGTCCGCGCCCCTCGAGCCGCAGCCGCGCGGCGGGCATGCCCGTCATTTTGTGGATCGCGGTCTCCAGCGGCATGAGCTTCTGCTCGCGGCAGTAGTAGCCCAGCACGCGCGGGAACGTGCCGTAGTTGCGCGGGTGCACCGAACCCTCCATCTCCTCGGCGGGCCGCGGCTGCGCGCCGCCGTCGGAGCAGATCATGCCCAGCGGATGCGCGAGGAACCGGGCCGTGTTCTCCTCGCTCATGCCGAAGCCGACCATCCCGCCACCGCCGCCCTCGATCATGATGCGGAGCAGCAGCGCGTACGGCTCCTCGCCGCGCTCCCGTGCCAGCTCGCCCATCCGCCGGCCTCGCGCCCACGCGAACGCATCGCCCACGGACGTCACCTGCACCGCATCCCACGAACCCAGCTCCTCCTCCACCT